>ULYL01030168.1_pt1 | contig 24605 bp, 40 predicted proteins | sample 1962211 | NCBI WGS metagenome assembly ULYL01 (sample SAMEA4835864, study PRJEB28245) | human gut metagenome | biome: gut microbiome; material: fecal sample | place: Denmark | collected 2008
GGGCGATGAGCAAGCGGCTTAAAAGCTGTAAACTGCTGTAAAGAAATTTACCTATGACGACAGAATTTAGTGCGAGTAGCCAAACACTGCAAAAGAATATTTATGAATTGCAAACATTCTGAATGACTGGTGAGAGTTACGAGTAATCAATCTCGTAAGAGCTAGAAAGCGGCGAGAAGTATAAAGGTAGCTCCTTAATGCTCAGACTCGTCGTCTCTATGGCTGAACAATAATGCGTGAAAGCAGCGTAGGATGAAGGTCCTTGTCCTATATCTTTTATAGCGGCTATGCTGATTAGTAAAATAAAAACAGTGCATTATGCGAAAGTGGCGAAATTGGCATACGCAGGGGACTTAAAATCCCCTAGTAGAAATACTGTACGGGTTCAAGTCCCGTCTTTCGCACCATATCATGCAAGCATACGCGGGCGAAACAGTCCGTATGCTTGCCACGCAGGGAAATCGCGCCCTTTAACAGCGAATCAAAATGCCTCTATGTCAGTCTTGTATGATTGCGAGGTGAATGCTCATGTTTATGAGTAAATGCGGCGGTGGTCGCAAAGGCAAGGGTGGCCGTAAATAATAGCCCATGCAGCAGGAAGCCTCCTTCTTTTTGGTTTTCAACGAGAGTTTTTCTTCCTTTCAGTGTTATCTCATAACATATTTCTTTTCAATGTCCTGCTGCATTACTCCTCGATAGCTCAGTCAGTAGAGTTCCAAATGTTAATCAGGCTGTCGCAGGTTCGAATCCTGCTCGAGGAGCCATTATTGGGGTATGGTCTAACGGTAAGGACGGTCGGCTTTGACCCGGCAAGATTCAGTTCAACTCTGAATACCCCTGCCATATGGAGATGTGTCCGAGTAGACTTAAGGAGACGCCCTGCTAAGGCGTTATAGCATATATGCTATCATTGGTTCGAATCCAATCATCTCCGCCATGTGAATGATATGCTATTAAGGCAATCAGATAGTTACTGACCGAGACGGTCAGCATGCCTATCTTTTCAGGCAGATATCCAATATCCGTCGGATATCCAAAAGAATCGGAAAAGAACCATAAGCGAGGTTGTCGCTTAACATGCTTCCTTAGTTTAATGGTAGAACGGTGCACTTGTAATGCTCTGATGTCAGTTCAATTCTGTCAGGAAGCTCCATTTGAAACTTACCAGCCGGCCTGTCCCAAACCATGTGCGTTCTTACGCGGGACAGGCCATCGTTATATCAGGAAGGGGAGGTATCTTGCTCCAGTTAAGCAGAAAGACGTTGGCGATCTTGTCCTGCTTCACGGCAGTGGCGACAACAGCCATGTTCACAGGATGTGCATCCGATGATGCAGAATTCAGTAACGGTTATGAAGACCAAACTCTGAAAGATGATAACGGCGCACAATATACACTGCATCAGAATGAAGATGGCAGTGAGACAGCAGACTATGGCAATGGCAAACAGGTGACGTTTCAGAGAGATTCGGACGGCAACCTTCATTATCTGTCTGGAGCTGCCGGACTGATCGGCGGACTCGCTGCAGGATACTTTCTCTTTCACGGACTCAACTCACCTTCTGGTAGTTGGTATGATTCAACGTCGAAACGCTATGTGTCGAACGGAAGACCGACACGCATCACAGAAAAAGAACGTCAGAGCAGGATTGCGCCGTTCATTCCGGCAGGACGGACACTGAATAAAGCCAGTTCCGCCGTGAAGTCGTCAACAAAATCAACAACGACGAAGAGTTCGCCTTCTGCTAAGTCATCAACTAGTAAGGGCGGTTTTGGTTCAGCTGGCGCAAGAGGAGGCGGTGCATCATGATAAATCATGGAGATTGGATCGACAAGATCGACCGAGATATTATACCATTCGTCGAATATCCAGGCTATGAGAACCGGTATCCAACGATTGAGCCTATTCAACTTACTAATAGCTTACTGCAAGAAGTCACGGACGCAAGCAGATTCCTATTCTACGCCTTCCGTGACACGACAAGGGTATTTCAGGATTGTGGCAATGAGTTCATGAAGGATATGGATATCCCAGAGAAGCTTATCCCGTATCTGAATCTCAAAGAGCAGAATGTGATGCAGATGCCAACGTGGCTCAGCCGCTTTGATTTTGTTCTAGATAAAGATATACATCCGCATATGGTAGAGATCAATGCGGATACGCCTTGTGCAGTAGTCGAAGCGTTCTATGGGAATGGTATCGCTGCTACGGAACTTGGGTATCCAAATGTGAATGTGAACAGTTATTATGAGCTTCGAAGCTATTTCAAACGAATCATACTTGCCACAGAAGTGATGAAGTTCAAAAAGAATGGCAGTATCTCAACAGATGCACCGTTCGTCTTTGCCTGCTTCGATGATTATGTTGAAGATAAAGGCACAACGATGTATCTGATGAATGTCATGAAAGATGCAGCAAGTTCGCTTTTCCCCGATGCAAAAGACCTTGTCTGCTTCATGTCATTTTACGACCTTCGTATTGATGACGATGGTATCGTACTGCCAGATGGCCGCCATGCAGGTGCAATCTATCGCTTGCATCCCATGGAGCTATTAATAGAAGAGACGGCAGAGGATGGCACAGATCTTGGCGTCTACATGCTTGAAGGATATAAGCATGGGAAGTTTGCGATGATGAATCCGCCCGAGGCAATCATCATGCAGTCAAAAGGATTCCAGGCGCTCATCACGCAAAAAGAATGCAAGGCGGTATTGTCAGAGTCACAGCGAGAAGCAGTTGAGAAATATATGTTGCCGACATTCTTCGAGCGTGATTTCGTGCCGGAAAAGGAATCCAGATGGATCAAGAAACCGATCTGGGGGCGTGAAGGCAACGGGATCAAGCTTCTTGATCATCATGGGAATCTCATTGACGAGAAGTATATCGAGAATCCTGAAGAAATTGTGCAGAGAGACAGCACTACATGTATCTACCAGAAGTTTATTGAACAGCCAACATTCAAGCTGAAGACAGATGAGGGTATCGTAGATGGATATATCACGCTCTCGGTGTTCATGCTCGGGAAGGAACCATCTGCTGTCTATGCAAGATTTTCACCAGAACAGATTGCCGGCACGGAAGCGTATTGGGCTCCCATCATTGGAACTTTAGAATGATGCAAACAAATGCAGAAAAGAAAGTGATACCTTTATTCCGATGGGAAGTGGTCACATTCTCTTGGGGCGTTGCGGTAAGAGAACAACGGACAGGAAGATGGACGTGGGTTATCTTGAATTTCAACGGTCAAGAAATAGACTTAGAAGGAATAAAAGTTGATCTTTATGAAAATGGTATTGAATTTTTATAAAATGATAGGTTAAAAGGTTATACAGGAGCACGGAGCAAAAGAGCTATTAGGTCCTGTATCTAATAGCTCTTTTTATACAGGAGGTGAAAATATGATTTATTTCACAACAGGAAATATCTTCTGGTGCGGCGCAGAAGCATTGGTTAATCCAGTGAATTGCGTCGGCGTTATGGGAAAAGGCATGGCGCTTAAATGTAAGAAGCTCTATCCTAAGAATTATGAGGAATATCGCGAAGCATGTAAGTGGTTGAAACCTGGAAGATTATTCTCGCATCGAGTTCCAGACCCCAACAGTCACGTAAAGTATATCATCAATTTCCCAACAAAAGATCATTGGCGCGATCCTTCGAGGCTTGAGTATATCTCAGACGGTCTTGATGTATTGAAAGAAGAAATCAAGATGCTACGTTTATATTCTATTGCAATCCCTGCATTAGGATGTGGGTGCGGCGGCTTGAATTGGAAAGATGTTGAGCTTTTGATTCGAGCAAAACTTTCAGATGTAGATTGTGAAGTATATTGTTATGTTCCAGAATGAGAGATGAGGTTATAAAGTGGATAAGGTGTATCTTGTTGCAAGCGGATATCATGAAGATTATTCTGTAAAAGCTGTATTCACTAAAGAGAATAAAGCAAAAGCATATGCAGAACGTTTGAATTTTATTTCAAGATCTCCCGGAGAACGTTATTATGCAGAGGATTATGTATATAAAGTTGATCCTGAACTTCCAGAAATTCCAACTTACACATATGCTCATGCGCATCTGTTTGAATTTGGAGATCGTGTAGATGTTACGCATATTGAATTAAAAGAATCTGATGTTGAATTTCGTGAATATAATATTGAATCTAATGCGGATTATGGGGTCCTGTATGAGGCAAATAGGACTTCTCATTATATAACACTCGAAGCAAAGATCGATATCTATCCAAACGATACTTGGAAAACGATCAGCAAACGCGGATATGAAACTTTAAATAATAACTTCACGAAATGGAAGGAGAATTACAAAAATGGCTAAGTTTTATGTTACTTACAAGGTCGAAGGCCGTTATGTCGCTGAAGTTGAAGCGGATTCTCTTGAAGAAGCACGAAAAGAAGCCGAGTTTGAGTATGAGAATGCTGACTTCGGCGAGCTTGAGGATATCGGTGCTTGCGGGAACACAAAACAGATTTGCGTAGAGACCGAGCATGGCGATATCATCTGGGAAGGTTAAGAAGGAGGAAATAAAATGGGCTACAGAAGTGAAGTCGGTATTGTATTCAAGAAGAGTGACGAAGATCTCTTCTATGATAAGTTGCGCGAGTGGGATGCTTCTCACATTGAAGATGGCGAATCCGCAGAAGAACTCTTGGAGTACGCCAACAAGGAGACGCTCTATTCTAATAGCTTGAACGAAGACTGCATAGTTCTTTCTTGGACATATGTGAAGTGGTATGACACCTATCCAGCTGTGCAGTTCTTTGAGGATGTCAAAAGATATATTAATATTGATTTTGTCCGTATCGGTGAAGAAGTCGGAGATATTGAAGATGACCCAGCTCTTGGAGCTGAAATCGTGTCGTACTACACAGAAGCGCATCTCATGATCGAAGATGATCTCGTCAATATCCGCTATTAAAGGAGGAATTGCATATGGGGTTAGATCAGTGGGCATTCAGTGTGCATCCTGAAGCAATCAAAGATCGTTTTTCGTTTGATCGCAACTATGCGTATAATGAATTTTATGATTGGCGCAAGAACCGTTTCGTCCATAATTGGATGGAAGAGCTTTATAAGTCTTTAGGTGGTGAAAATGAGTTCAATATGCAACTCTTACAGCTTATGCCAGAAGACATCGACCGTTTGGAAGAGGATACAAAAAGCGGAAAAATCAAAGAATACGATGCTCCAGGATTCTTTTTTGGAAATCAAGAATTCGAAAATTATGAATACGATGCAATTATGAGGTTCTGCCAAGCGGCACGAAAAGAGCTTGATAAAGGCAATGCAGTCTATTATGAAAGCTGGTATTGATATGAAAACTGCTTACCGATTATATACTAAAGTGCCTACTGAATTTGTATTGGCAGTCACAGCGTTGATAAAATGGAGGGATAACACAAAATACAGAAGAAAAGCAATGGCAATTCAACGAGCAATAGACCGCAAAATCAGGTGGGCGGATGAATATAACATGAAAATGTCGTTGTACATGTACTGTGCTGGTCACGGATATGATTTGTACGGAAAGGGCTGGGGAAAATGCAAAAAATCCATGACCATATCGTACTAATGAAAGCAATTGTTGGCAGCCATAATTATAACCTCAATACGGATACATCTGATAAGGATTATAAGTACTTTGTACTTCCAACATTTGACGAACTGTATTGTGGTAAATTCTTTTCGCGCGCGAAAGAGAGCGAGGCAGAAGATTACACTGTCCATGATATCCGAAAACTCTCACACCTGTTCTGGAAAGCAAATGTCAATTTCTTAGAAGTATTGTATGGATCGCCTATCTTCTGGAAAGAAGCAACAGATCTTATGGATTTTCTAGTAAAAAATCGACAAGATCTCTGTACAATGAATCTTCCATATCTCTATGATGCTTGTATTGGCATGGCTATCAATTATTCTCATCGATTCTTAAAAGCAACACCGTCTAGCGAAGCATCGATTGAAAAATATGGTTATGCAACAAAATGCATGTACCAGGCAGTACGTATCTTAACTTTTCTGATCCGTATGAAAGAAAGTCATTTTGACTTCTATGAGTCCATATGGTATGAACTAGGAGAAGAACGGGATATGCTGATGGCAATCAAACAAGGAAAAATGTCATTTGACACAGCAAATATATTGTATTACAAGCATTATCTTTTTCGCGCAAAACAGCTCGAACAAGATTTTAAGTCACAAAAACCGAATGAAAATCTTCTTAATGCTCTAAATAATACAATCAAATCTTTTCTCTATCAGCAAATCCAGAAAGGGAATATTGTTCCGTGAATTTATCACGTACAAAGTTCCATAAAGATATCGTGAGGTTAAAAGTAGAAGGGGGAATGATTTAATGAGTCAGATTTATTGGCCGATTGTGATGTACGGTGTCAACATCTCAGAGTTTCAGCCTAAAAAGATCTATCAGGATGATCCAATCGATAAAGAACATTATATTCCGTGGGATGAGATTCTTGAGCAAGATGACATTGATCCAAATATCGATGATTTTTTGATTGCGCATCTGAGTAACGGAAAAGATCTTGAACTTTCTTATTCGACGACAGGCATGATGTTTGATGATTGTGAAGATGTCTATGTCGGTGTTCCAGCATATCATCTTTTTGAAGCAAGCGGAAAGTACTACAGTCAGTTCTCACAGAATGAGATCCGAGACGCTATCGTACAGGTTATTCAACGTTATACGGATGCGTCTGATGAAGAGATCTTAAAGCGTATTCAATTTATCGACGATGTTGGAGCAAGCAGCTGATGAGCTGAAGAAAATCCAGGAATGTATGAAAACGAAAAGGACGATGGTCTTGCAGCCAAGATCAAAGAATGTATCCATAATTGGCAAACGGAGTAATTCTAGAAACAAAATAATGGATATCCGAAGGAGGGCTTATGAGGAAGAATATTTATCGGATTGTACGTTATTCGCATCTTCCAAAGGAAGAAGAACCTCGTTTTATGTGTAAAGAGAATTATGTATTCGCATTCCAGGCGGTAACGCGCTTCCGTGAATTGATCGTGAAAGATAATGGATTCCGTTCAGTGAAAGAATACGAGAGTCACCATGGGAAAGGAGCTTTCGATCTTGATTATAAAGGAGGCATCGAACGCGGCAGTTATCTGATCCGTCCTAGTCATTATAAGAAAAACGACTTCGAGCATACCGAAGAGTATCGTCTTGAGACGGTCAATGTAAACGAGGCGGAGTGGAATACCGTAGCAATAGACTGTGGCAGCGAAGGCATCATTGATATCTTTGATCAATTCTCTAGGATAAAATTTAAGAAGGGGCTCTCACTTCAGGATCGAGAGGAGTTGAAGTTACAGCTCAAAGGATACTTTGGTACGTGGGTAGAAAAGAAGTAATGAGCGATGTCAAAAGTATGGTATCTGATCGGCGGTAACTACGACTGGGGCTATGGCGAAGTTCTAGGTCTGTATACTACTGAAATGGCCTGCCGCAAGGCATTTGAAAACTATCTTTCAAAGTGGTGGTCGAAGAATTTGCGTGAAGGAAAAGACAGTACAGATTCCAGACGTAGATCCTTTGAGGAATGTGTCGAGGCCATGCACTATGAGGATTGGGACGGAAACGTCTACCTCATAAGCGGATGGAACGATGTACAAAGTTGATATTCCTTCCGCCACAACGATAATTGAAAGGAGGAAGCGGACATTTCCACTCCGCTTAAAAAGTCGGAAGCTCCTGTCCACGATATTATGAATGTATACTTAATTACAGTAGAAGATCATCAGGAAGGGATGGGATATCATGTCTGCGCGACAGAAGCTGACGCAGATACGCTCTTCCAGAAGATCATAAAAGAAAACTATTTCGACTCAGAAAAAGATACAAGAAAAGATTTTTGGGAAGCATGCTATCGGTGGTTCTGGAAATCTCAACACAGAGATACTGTTACATGCTTAAAATGTCATGTGCTAACCGAGGAGGAAGTTTGATGACCGTTAAGAACAAAAAACAGTATGGCTGGTCGTGATCGATGATCGTCGTGAGGCTACAAACTACTACATCTGCGACTCGATCGAAACAGCACGCAAGCTCTTCGAAGAAACTGTACGTGAGAATTATTTTTATGGCACACCAGAAGAAGAAAAAGAACTGAAAAAGCAGCTTGAGAACGATGCGGGTGGCGAGTGGTTATATACAGATGATTTTGTCAATTTCTATGAATACGATATTATGTCGATGAAAAATCTAAACAAAGTGGAGCTCGTGAAAGGAAAAGTAAGCAAAGCAGTTGCTGAGTTCCAAGGTATGCGTGGCAAAAAGGTTACTATCGATCTGAGCCATGTTGAATATATTCAGGATGACAAAATGATGGGAAAACCTTGCACTCTGATCTGTTTTACGAGCGGTAAAAAGCTGTTCGTTGATGCAGAATATGCTTTAGTAAGAGACACGCTAATCGCTTTCAGGATGGGCGCATATAAAAAGGTCGAATTAATTTAAGGAGACAAGAATGGAGACTACTTATCGTTTAACAGTAAAAGGACTGGAAAAAGCAGAACAATATCTCAGAGAGCTTATTGCTTATCGTAAAGAAATTCTTGATGCTAAATTGGATACAGCAGATGATACTCCAATTCCAACAATCCAGGATATCGAATCGGATATTGAGTCTTTTGAAGAAGATGACGAATATTACAACAGCTGGAGCATAGCTGATGACACAACCATGAATATGCCACTCTGTCTGAACTATGGTGAAGACTATCTTGAATCAGAGATCGCAGATAATCCGCTAAAGATTGAGTTTGTCTCGTATACGGGCAAATGGCCGGCACTCTGTAGTGGAGAATTGACATTCAAAATCAATGGCAAGCGGTATACGATTGAAAGTCTTATTTCAGGTGGCAGAATAGGTTTCAAGCATGGTTATGGCGGTGAAGAATATATCGAAAAAGGTCCATGGAGCCTGCATGAAGACTCTTTGCCGAACGAACTCAAACCATGCAAAAGACTCATTACGAAGATGGTTAACGAGAATGTAGAACAAGGCTGCTGCGGCGGCTGCATTTAAGGGAGATGGAATAAGATGACAATGACGACTTCTCAGGAGATTAATAAGGCTCTTAAGGCTGTAGCAGATGCAGAGAATCGGTTCAACCATTGCGATGCCGATTATCTGGATCAGTGTATTCATGAGTTGAATGCAGCCAAGGCGCATCTCAGTATTGTGTTGAAGCAGCACAAATTGGCCGCTTAACAGTGAGAGAAATTATGAACGACATAGAGAAGATGATTCGCAAACTCTATCCAAAGAAAGATGTGAAGATCAATATTTTCAGTATTGAGAAAAATACAAGAGAGTATGCTGATTTGATGTTTGCTTTCCGAGATGGTTATTTCAACATCCGGGAATATGGTATCGCTGAACTTGTGTCAGATGAATATAGCGCTAACGTAAAAGCTTTTGCCATAATCAGCAAGGAACGAGGTCCATATGAAATCAATGTTGCTGACACCATTACGGAAGAGGATATGCGTAAACTGCATCTAAGGATTCTTGAAAAAGAAGAACGTATAAGGAGAGGAATCTATTGAAATACGTATTTGAAGAACTGAATCATGATATCGAAAAACGTGATACGATGATTTTTGGAGAATACAACAAAAACGCATATTACGGTGGAGCTCGCAAATTCGATCGATTAGGCGTTGATAAACTTACTTGGCTCATCGACAATGACTTCATTGAAATCGATGAACGCCAGAATATGTCTCCAAGCACGGCAGAGTTCTATGAATTCATGCAGAAGTATCCTTTGTATAAAGCGCATGGATACGTTGTAGACATTTCGCGTTCAGATTATCGTGTTACGATCGAAGGACTAGTTTATGATTCTGAAGAAAAACCATCAGATAAAGCGCAAGAAGAGTTTACACAGCTCTGTAGGAAGTATGATGCAAACAAGGTTGACAGCTATAAATATTGCTGGTGGGATTGATAGGGAGAATAAAATGAGTAAGACATATGTATTTTTCAATTGTGATGAACATGGCAGCAGCGAATCGATGAATCCGCATTATAACAGTTGTGCTTATCGTCGACGCGCTGGACGCCGTGCACTCTGGCGTAAGATCAAGGAGCAGATGGAAAGCGATACGATCAAGGTAACGGAAAACAATATCTCCGCAATACGCAATGCTGTACTGGAAGGCGATCCTCTTGATGCTAACAGCTTCATGACATATGGCAAGATCGTCTCGTTCCAGGAATGCTATTAAGATGATGAAGGAATACACAGCTGTCTATGAGTCAGAGTGCGGAGAGATTTTCGAAGATTACTTCGAGGCCGACTCATATGAGACAGCAAGAGAGATGGGACGCAAGATTGCAGAAGACGCAGAGTACGGCTTCCGTCATGCCTATCCGCTCGACTGATGCCCAAAATGATACTTGAATAAGGAAAAGAGGTTTTGTCATGTTGATTTTGGTTGGCTGTGCAGTCGCACTGTATGTGTCAGCCCAGCGTAAGAACAGTCTTCTTATGGTGCTCTGCCATACGGTCCTTGGGTGGCTCTATGTAGCCTATGTAGGATGGCGTATCAAGTTCTATGATGCATATAAACAGTTCAAGGATGAGAACAAGGACTAAATCTGTCAAAGGTATTGAATTAACTTGACAAAGATGATAGAATGGCAGAGAAACTTGTAAAAGGAGGAATATGAATTGATTTTTACGATCACAGGCCCATCCGGCTGCGGAAAGACGACTCTGGTACGAGAGCTCCAGAAAATGTATCCTGACCGCTTCTGTGAGATCGTCTCGACAACGAGCCGCCCGATGCGGGATGGCGAGGTCGATGGGAAGGATTACCACTTCGTTGATCGTGAGTGGTTCAAGAAGAAACTCTATACTGGTAACTTCTTAGAGCATGTAGAGTTCGGCGGCAACTACTACGGTGTGTATGCAAAAGATGTTGATGTTGCTTTTAAGGGCGACAAGCATGCTGTTATCATCGTAGACCGTAAAGGTGCAGAAGCCTTTGTCCGCCGCTATGGCAAGGATACGGTGCGCCGCGTTTACATCTCTACAGATCCCAAGAAGGTCATGAACCGCTTGATAAGGCGTGATGGCTGGAGCAAGGCGAAGAAACGCATCAAGGCAGATGAAGAGGCTGGCCTCTTTGACTGGCATGGTCACGACTGCGTACTCCGCAATGATAGCGGTAAGCGCAGTATCGCATACGAATTCAACAATTTCGTTATTGCGATGGAGGCGCAGGAGCAGATAAAGAAAGAAGAGGTGGGTTGATGATCGCATTATGCGGAGCCGGCGGCACGGGCAAAGGAACGCTGATGAAAGAGCTGTCAAAATACGGCTACAAAGGCATTCCATCCCCGATGCAGCTGACTGGCCACTTAATAGCACCTGATTCGAAAGACTATCGAGATATGCAGATGTCACAGCGTGCTGTCATGCAATACAGTTCAGTGATTGCTGAGATCAACGCAGAGACAGTAGCAAAAGCGATACTGCCAGGAGAAAAACTTATCGTAGAGCGCAGCGTATTGGATTTCCTTCCATATATGAAGGATCTCCTGCGCATCATGCAGTACTACGATGCTTCATGGCTCTACAGCTACGAGAACTATAGAGCCATGATCTACTCTTATCTGCAGAAAGAGAGCCCGTATGAGATGATTGCCTATCTTCCCATCGAGTTTGAGCCGCAGGATAAGATAAAGAGCTCGTGGAAAGAGCGTGACGGTGCGGATCGCCAGAAGACACAGCAGAAGCTTGAGGAGATCCTGAAGGATGCCTCAAAACGCTTTGAGATTCCAGTCATCACCTTGACTGGGACAGTAGAAGAGCGTGCAGAGAAATTTCTGCAGTCGGTCTGATGGCGGGCTTCGCCCGCCTCCCCCGCAACAATTTTCACAGCGAGCTAGTACTCACAAATCCGTTACTTCTCGCTTCTCCCGGCCCGCTTCGCGGGTGTGGGGCATAAGAGTAAGGTCACTATTGAAGAATAATGAGGTATTGAACATGAACAAAATTTGGGCGCCAACGAACGCTTATGTCCCGATGGTCATTCATCGAGAAGGAAACTCGGAACGAGCGATGGATATCTATTCGAGGCTGTTAGATGAGCGTATCGTCTACATGTACGGCCCCGTAGAGCCAAACATGGCAAATTCTATCAAGGCACAGCTGACGCTCTTGGAAGCAGAAGATCCGAAGGCAGATATTACGATGTATATCGATTCTCCGGGCGGCGAAGTCGCGACGGGCATGGGCATCTATGACACGATGAACTATATCACCTGCGATGTCCGTACCGTATGTGTCGGCATGGCTGCAAGCATGGGTAGTGTCATCCTGCTGAATGGAGCGAAAGGCAAGCGCTATGCTCTGCCGAACTCCGAGATCATGATTCATCAGCCGTCTTCTGGATGCCAAGGGAAGATTACGGACATGGAGAAGAGCTTTGAGCATGGCAAGCGTTTGAAAGAACGTCTCCACCGTATCTATGCAGAGAAGACTGGCCAGCCTATTGAGAAGATCCGTGAAGACATGGAGCACGATCATTGGCTCTGGGCAGACGAAGCTGCTGAATACGGTATTATCGATCATGTGATTACGAATCACGAGGAGGTGCTGGTATGAGTAAAGAAAAGAATCTGCCGCCAGCACGATGCGCGTTCTGTGGACAAGTGCCGGAAAAAGGCGAAGTCCTCGTACAGGGGCCGACTTATGAGTTCTTCTGTACAAAATGCGCCCGTTCCATCATGGAATCGTATGGCAGTATGGTGCAGAAGAAACAGAAGGAGAACGACTGCAAGCATGATGCAGATGCACAGCAGCGTGCAAATCCGTCGCTGATCAAGGACTATTTGGATGAATACATCATCGAGCAGGACCAGGCAAAGAAAGTCCTGGCAACTGCAGTCTACAACCATATGCTCCGCATCAAGATGAAGAAAGAACAGATGGAAGGTGCAGATGACATCGAGAAATCGAATATCATCATGATCGGTCCATCTGGTGTCGGCAAGACAGCTCTTATCCGGAGATTGGCGAAAGCAATGAATGTTCCATTTGTAATAGAAGATATTACATCATTCTCGAGCACAGGGTTGATAAACAGCCGTCTCAAGTTAAAGACTGCATGAAAACTTGAGATTATGAGGCCGGAATTAAGCTGGAAGGGTCATTGACCTGATCAGAGTCCGAAGGCTATAGAGACTATAGCCAGGCGCAACGCATAGTGGGTGAAAAGATATAATCCCGCCACGAGACCGGTCCATGTTTGCAGTTTTACCTTTTTAGGCTATATGCAAAAGATATGCTATGCTGGGTTGGAAATGACCAACCGATGAAAATGAGAGCAATCTCCAGAGCTATGGATAAAAAACCATAGGTTAATAACAAACAGTTGTAGGTCGAGATGTCGAAGCAATCTTGCGTGACTTGGTAGATGCAGCGAATGGCAATATCAAAGCAGCAGAATGCGGTATCGTCTATATTGATGAGATTGACAAATGCTCGCGCAAAGGTGATAGTCCGTCTATCTCGTCAGATCCAGCGCACGAGAGTCTGCAGCAGGCACTCCTGAAGCTGATCGAAGGATCCGAGGTAGAAGTCTCGGAGAAGAAGGGGCAGCGCCATCATCCGAATGCACCGACGTTCAAATTCAATACAGAAAATGTACTGTTCATCGTGGGGGGCGCATTTGAGGGCATTGATAAGATTGTAGCAAGGCGCATGAAGAAGCATATGTCTTCTGTCGGCTTCGGCTCGAAAGTTGTCCTGGATGAAGACAAGGCGATGAATGATTATCTGTCGGATATCCGCACAGAAGACCTGAAGAAGTTCGGTATCCTGCCGGAGCTCTTAGGTCGCTTGCCAGTCATCTGCACCTTAAGAGCGTTGACGAGAGAGTCTTTAGTGAAGATTCTTACGGAGCCAAACAATGCTTTGGCGAAGCAGTATCAGTCGCTGTTCCAGGCAAATGGGATTACCTTGAGTTTCACGGATGCAGCGCTTGAAGCGATTGCTGACCGCGCTATTAAGAGAGGCACTGGTGCTCGTTCTCTGCGCGGTATTATGGAAGATGTTCTCGGTGATGTCATGTATGAAGCACCGAGTGAAGAGAATCTTGCAGAAGTCATCATTGATGCTGAAGGCGATGACTTCAAAGTGAATAAGGAATATCAGGAAAAGAAAGAAGAAGAGGTATATTAATATGGCTAAAAATGAATTCAACGTAATGTTTACATCGGTTATCAATGAGAGCCTGACGGCTGCCCGCCTTATCCCGGATACTGCTAAGAAGGCAGAGGTCCTGGCAAGTCTCGCAAATGCAATCGCGCGTACGGGTCTTGTTACGGCTTCTGAGGAAGTAGTTACACCGGCTGTGCAGCATATGGGTAGCGAAGATGTTGCTGCTATGGAGCGTGATAAGTCTGAAGGCAAGATCGAGAAGAAGGCAGAGACACCGAAGAAGACGACTGCTAAGTCCAAGACGGAAAAAGCTCGTGAGGGTATCACGTCGAAGCCGGATAAGACGGTGGAGAAGCCAAAGAAAGAGGAGACTGCCGTAGAGACTCCGAAAGAGGAGCCGAAGAAGGTAGAGGAAAAACGCTGGACGACGGAGTGGACGGAGGAAGCGATTGAGGCATTCTCCAAGGAACTCGAGGAGGTCGAGCAGAAGGCAGAGGAGTATGGCGATGACCTGAACGCTGTCATTGAGGAGTTCTCTGAGGGCAAGTATCACACGCCGGATGATCTGAACCCGATGAATATCCGCGCCTTCCTGTTCTATCTGGAGGATCTTGAGCAGAGCCTTGCAGACGATGAGAACGTCGGCTGATGAACCTGTCTTTCTAATAGCATAAGTAGTTAAAGAGTTTTTGTTTTATATATAAAGGAGAAATATTATTATGGCAAACGCATTCAACACGGTATCTTTCGTAGGTCGCATCCCGAGCACGGACAAGCTCCCGTTCAACTTCACGGGCAAGGATGATCCGAGCAAGAGCTTCATGAATTTCATGATCTCGGTGCGTCGTGCTTACAAGCCGAAGGATGCTCAGTACTATGAAGAGGACCTGATTCCGGTCAAGGCTTGGGGTCACACGGCAAACTTCATCCATGATTACGTAAAGCGTGGCGATACGGTCGTCATTACGGGTGAGCTCCGTCGTGATGCAGACTGGGAAGACAATGAGGGCAACACGCATCGCGGCCAGCTTTCGGTCTATGCAGATAATGTCCGCAGCATCGCATCGAAGAGCAATGGCAGCAGCGAGAGCGATGACAATGGTGGCGATGAGGCTCCGGCAAAGAAGCCGGCAAGCCATGGTTCTCTTGCAGCACGTCTTCGCAACCGCCGTTCTGCTTCGCACATTTAATAGCAAGAAAATAAAACATTGCAAAGACAGGAACATCATGGTATAATGTCTTTGCTAAGTTACAAAAGAGAAGTCTTGAGGAAACTATGAACGACGAACAGTTACAAGCACTTCAAGATAAGATCATGCAGGAAACCATCGATGCGCCGGCAGAGATGGACCTCTTGATTCAAGAAACAGCAGAGAAAGTAGCTCGTGATCTTGCACTTCGTTCAGATGAGACAGCAAGAGTAGAGTTCCAGGAAGAAGTCCTCCAGTTCAAGGCCCATAAAACGGTCTTGAACTATAAGGAGGTTGTTTATCTGGTTGTGGTCAATGAAGAGCATCGTAAAATGGGCGGCAATAAATACCGCCCGTTTACGGTTACTTCAGAAATCGACAACAGCTTCAGTTACGTAGATAATCTGAAAGCGATTGTCGAGACCTTCTTGCGTCATATATCTGGATTGGGCGCGCAAGCCGAAGAGCTGCAGTAAGGAACAAGTAGAAGTTACAAAAGGAAGGATGATCCATATAATGTCTGCGAAACAGCAGGACGAGATCAAGATTCTTCGATTCCCGGAGAATGTGAGGTCTCGCCACGGTATGTATCTGAATTCCCGAAATCATTGTGGCGATGAGATCGTGGAGAATAGTATCGACCAGTATATGGCCGGTAACTGCTCCACGATTCTTTTTGCCGTAACAAACAATGAGGAAGGGAAACAGGTATTCACCGTAGAAGATAATGGCGCTGGTATTCCTGTTACGATGTCAAAAGATCCAGAGCATGAGGGCGAGACAGACTTAGAAGTCGTCATGACGACATTGCATGCGGGCGGCAAATTCTCGCAGAACGCAGAAAATAAAGCTAAGACGGGAGGCCTTAACGGTAGACAGGCAGCATAACCTATGCCGTTGTAAAAATCTCTTAATTGCGGGAAACTCCTTAGAGCCTTGATTACCAAGCGGTATATGCGAGACCGTGGCCGGAGTAATTAGCCGGGTAAGGTAACAACATCAAGGATTGGACAACCACGCAGCCAGTCTCTTAATAGAGAAAGGTTCAACGACTATCCCCGGGAGGGGAGTAGGATTCAAGCGAATCCGAAACAGAGATCTTAGAAGATATAGTCTTAACTGTAGTGAAAGCTACAGCAGTTCATCGAGAACGGCATAGATCTAGCGAATCTATGTGAAAAAATGGTAGGTGCAAGTTGCGTAAACGCTGTCTCTACCGATTTTATCGTAACAGTAAAGACTGGTGGAAAAGTCTATGAGACAAAATTCCAGAAAGGTATCATCGTAGAGCATACGCATGAGACTGGTACTTGTGAAGTAGAAGATACAGGTACGAGTGTTACGTATATTTTGGATGATGAGATCTGGGGCGAAGACACATTTGACTTTAATCGCCTGAAGACAAGAATCCGTCAACTTGCTTATCTGAATCCTGGTCTTACGATGTATCTTTATCTGGATACGAAGGATGCAGAAGGCAAGGCTGTTAAGCTCGAAGAGGAATACTGCTTTCCTGAGGGCGTCAAGGCTTATGTTGAAGAATTGATAGCTAAGAAAGCAGTCATTACAGAGCCAGAGCTTGTCAAGAAGACCGTCTTGGATGAGAAGGTTGGCAGTATTGATGTCTCGATTGCTCTTTCTTATACGAAGGCAAACAGTACAGACATCAAATCATTTGTCAACAATATCTGCACAGAATACGGCGGCGATCATGAGACTGGCTTAAAAGCTGGTATCTATCGCGCGGTATCTCAGTATGCAGTAGAGCAGGGTCTTGTAAAAGATGCAAAAGCGATTACGGCAGATGACGCAAGAGAAGGTCTTGTAGCCATTCTAAATGTCGCTGTTGCAGACCCGAATTATGAAGGTCAGGGTAAGAACAAGATCCGTATGCCGGAAGTGCGGGCGGCAGTAAAAGATGTCGTAGAGGAATGGCTCTATGATTATCTCTCGCGCGATATGAACCGTGCTAAGGCAGTCATCGAACGTGTTCTTCTGGCGGCAAAAGCAAGAGCTGCTGCAAAACGAGCACGTGATGCTGTACGCGGTATCAAGTCAATTGATAATGGTACAGTAGAAGGACTCGCAGACTGTTCTAGCAAAGATCCGAGCGAATGCAGTATCTTCCTCGTAGAAGGTGATTCCGCAGGAGGATCAGCTAAGCAGGCGCGTGACCGTAGAACACAAGCAATCCTTCCTGTATTTGGTAAGGTAAGCAACGCCGAAAAGGCAACACTTGATAAGATCGTGAAGAGTCCTAAGACGCAGGATCTTATCAAAGCATTGCGTTGTGGCATTGGCGACAGTTTTGACATCGATAAGCTTCGATATCACAAGATTGTATTGATGTCAGATGCAGATTGTAATTAAACAGTCGTCTCCGCAGGAATGCGGGAGATAATGAGTTCCCTAACCTGACGTATGTGCAGGGTGTCTGGCAGCAGCCAGGCTAACGGCTGGAGTTGAATAAGACTGGCAATGTGGACAATCATTGCCCCGAGAAATCGGTCCATAGGTGAAGACGCTCCTATATGTAGAACAGAACCTACGGCTCCACGTAATCAATCGTGGGTAGCAGGGGATACCGTGCTAAGTGGCTATTAATAGCCTAAATGTGTAACGACTATAGAGGAACTACCCAGAACGGGTAAAAATATAGTCTAGTCCCACTCTTTAAAAAATATCACCTCCGTCAATATAAATATCACATACCTATTAGTAATAGGGCTTATGAAAATTAAATTCATAAGGAAACTATTGTTAATGGCAAAGAAACTTATATTGACGAACGAGGAAAAATCAGCACTTATTACAGACTACAAAAGAGGTGACTCTCTTAGAAGTCTAGAGAAAAAATATCATCATGATAGAAAAGTACTCTCTGACATCTTAAAAGCTGAGAACATAGAAATACGTTCTAATGTGCTTAATAGCAGAAAATACAAACATGATGAAACATTTTTTGAAAAAATCGATACAGAAGAAAAAGCGTATTGGCTCGGTTTTATTTACGCAGATGGCTTTATCGGATCAAGACGAGGCACTGCAAGTCAAAAATTTGGTATCACGTTAAAAGCTGATGATGCTGAGCATTTAGAAAAATTTAAAGCATCCATAAAAGCAACAAACCCGATATTGACATACCGAGGTAGCGGATATAACCAAGATGGCTTGTTTGCAAAAATATTGATAACAAGTCAAAAAACCGTTGATGATTTGAAGGATAAAGGCGTGATTGAGCTAAAGACGCTGGTGCTCTCATATCCAGACGAAAAGATTCTTCCGAAGGAATTGGAAAGACATTTCGTCAGAGGATATTTGGACGGCGATGGATGTATATCCTATCATGGCTTAAGCAACGACAAACGTGCTTATGCATTAGGTTTCACGGGAACGCGAAACATCCTTGAAGGGATAAAGAAATTCTTCGGCAAAGAGGAGATTAAAATTAGTCCCCACAATAATGCTTATCAGATCAATATCGGTGGAAATATTCAAACTGGAAAAATGCTTGATATTTTGTATAGTGATGCAACTATCTATTTGGATAGAAAATTTGATATTTATAAAGAGTATTTAAAATATGCCGAAAGGCAGGGTTGAATCGGTTGATGGTGGGCACATTCAATGTCTTCATATGACATTCTTCTACAACTTTATGCGCCCCATTATCGAAAAAGGTTATCTCTATGCGGCATGTCCACCTCTTTTCAAGGTTTTCAAGAAATCAAAGGGGAAAGATGTGGATGTCCATTATCTCTACACGAAGCAAGAACTTGATGCGTTTGATACGGAAGGCTATTCTGTACAGCGGTACAAAGGGTTAGGTCCGAGCCCTTACCAACTTTTCCGCTAGTTAGCGGGGTCTTACTAAGTATAGTAAGGCTAACGAGGGTCGCCCTGATAAAAATAACAGGGATGTCTCGTGGGAAAATGCAATATGATATTTCACTCAAATATGGATACAATTGGAAAAATATTGCATAACCTGTATCGACTATCCCCCGGAAGGGGAGTACTTATGCTATTAACACGCATAAGGAAAAGGTTGGCACGATGATGGCAGTTAGATACCGGCCGGAGTGAAGAAATAGTCAGTGCTCTTGGTAACAAGAGAAAAACACGTAGGTGAGATGACCGCACAGCAGCTCTGGGAAACGACAATGGATCCCCAGGAGGCTCGCATGATTCAGATTACGTTAGATGACTGCGAAGCCGCCGAAGACGCTCTTAAAGTCTGCATGGGCGAAGATGTAGCCGCTCGCAAGGAATTCATCTTACAGAGTTCGCAAGAGGCATAATTAAAATAATGAATCACGAAAGGACAAACTAGGAAATTATGTTGATCTAAAAGACATCCTCCTAGAAAAAAGTGATTGAAACAATACATGCATAATACATCATTTTTTTCAATACATTTTAGGAGGATACCACTTTTGGTAGAAGTAAACAAGAATGAACTGCAGCTTGTCGGTAAAATACTGTCAGTAAAAGAAGGATATAAGTACGAGAAAGAAAATTTCTATGAAATTCAGATTGCGGTAAATCGCCGTAGCGAGACGCAGGATATCTTGCCGCTTATTATTCCAGAGAAGTTGATGTTCCGTCGCGAAATCAAAGTTGGCGACAACATCACATTGGAAGGCGAGATCCGCATGCTGAACCGCACGGAGAATGGCTGCAAGAATATCTACGCTTTTGGCTATGTGAAAGACTTTGATATCTTTGAGGATCAATACTGGGATGTCATGGATGTCCAGAACCATGTCAAGATCGAAGGATATGTCTGCAAGACGCCGCGCCATAGAAAAACGACTCTCTCAAATCGTTATATCACGGACCTCTTAATAGCGAATAACCGCCAGAACAATAAGGCATTTTATCTGCCTTGCATCTGTTGGGGATTCACGTCAAAGATGGCGGCGAAGTTACAGGTAGGAGACAAAGTCTCTATAGTTGGCCGCTTTCAGTCACGTCGCTATAAGAAAGATCCGCTTAACGGCAAACCGAAAGATTATTCGATCCAGGAGATCTCTGCTACAGAAGTCACACTGATCGAAGAAGGAGCTGCAGTCAAGAAGCAGGCGACTAAGAAAGTTGTCTGAGAAAGGACAAGTATAAATGTCAGAAGCAACCAAGTCGCATATCCATCAGGTAAGCTTTGCTGAACATATGGCAAACAATTTCCTGATCTATGCGTTGGATGTCATCGGAGACCGCGCTCTCCCTTCTGCATCGGATGGATTGAAGCCAGTGCAGCGTCGCATCCTGCAGTCCATGTATTATCTTGGGCTGCATCCAAATTCTGCATATAAGAAATGTGCTCGAACCGTAGGCGATACGCTGGGCCGCCTTCATCCGCATGGTTTTGTAGATTAACCAACATATAAATCAATTTTAAATGTTGGAAGATTTAAAACGAAGCCGTCTTAAGACAAGCTCACAGAAGTCTTAAGAGTACGAGAACGGAATTAAGCTGGAAAATCGTAAAATCCGAAAGGACAGATAATCAGAACCGAAGGCTCCAGGAATTGAACTGGATAAGCTTATGGTAACATAAGTAACGAACGTGAGAAAGATTCGTTCGGTCAGGGGCAACGCGTAGGAGTGAAAAGATATAATCTCCCATGAGGCCGTTCTACGTTGTGAGTATAAAAAACTTTTGGAAGATAAAGTTTCACGTAAAAAGTTACGCTGGGCTACAGTATAATGCTGTAGAAGTAAGGATAAAAAGCCTTACGATAACAAACCGGATCAGTCCGTGTATGAAGCAATGGTAAATCTTGCTCAGTCTTGGAAAGAGCGTTATCCATTGGTTGATATCCACGGTAATGTCGGCTCAGCAGACGGAGACCCTGCGGCAGCTATGCGATACACAGAAGGGCGTCTTGCTCCCGTAGGCGAACTCTTGATGACAGATATCGACAAAGATACGGTTATCATGAAACCGAACTATGACGAGTCTGAAGTAGAGGCAGAAGAGCTGCCGGGGCTTTTCCCGACGCTTCTCTGTAACGGTTCATCTGGTATCGCTGTTGGCATGGCCTGCAGTTTTGTGCCGCATCGTGCCAAAGATATCTATAACGCACTGGACAGTTTTATCGACTGTATCCTGCAGGGGGAAGACGTATCCATTGACAAGCTGATTGATATCGTCAAAGCGCCGGATTTCCCGACGGGTGGCATCATTACGGACCTTAAGGATGTTTATAGAGGATATCGGGAAGGCAAAGGCACAGTCCATATCCGCTCCCGTTATCACGTCGAAGACAGTGGCAAGAAGCCAAAGATTATCGTGACGGAGATTCCGTATGGTGTAGTTAAATCGAAACTCGTATCAAAGATCGATGCACTCCGTAAAGACGGTGAGTTGCCAGATGTCAAAGAAGTACGTGATGAGTCCAGTAAAGGCGATATCCGTATTATTATCGAACTGAAGCGCGGCGGCGATGAGACTTTTACGCTGAATAAGCTATTAAAGAAGACAGAGCTTGCCACGACGGTATCGATGAACCATACGGCACTGGTAAATGGCAAGGTAAGAGAGCGTTTGACGCTTAAGGATCTTCTTGAGGCATTTCTTGAGCATGCTGTCTCCGTTGAAAGACGTAAGTCACTCTTTATCCTGGAGAAGCAGAAGAAGCGTCTGCCGATTGTAGAAGGCTTCTTGACAATTGCCGACGATATCCTGAATGCGATCCGTATGATCACAGAATCGGAGACAGACGAAGAAGTTTACAAGAAGTTCTATGAGGCATACGATCTCAATAAGGAGCAGACGGATGCGATTCTGGCCCGCCGCACTGGTAGTCTGAAGAAGATCGACCAGCAGGCATATGAAGAAGAGGCACAGAATCTTGTCGAGAGTATCAGCCGCTTAACAGCAATCACGACAGATGATATAGAGCTTCTGAAGGCGACGCGGGATGACCTTAAGAAAGTTGCAGAGCGTTTCGAGAAAGAGAAGCGCTGCACAGAGATCTCGCTTGAAGATGCCATGAAGGATATTGACGATCGAGACCTTGTCCCGGAAGAAGATATTGTCGTGACATATAGTCATCTCGGACTTATCAAGGCCGTTAAACTGAATGACTACAACAGTCAGAGACGCAACGGCAAGGGTGTGTCTGCAAAGACGCATGAAGATGATTTCATCGAGAATGTCATCACGTTGAAGAATCGAGATGACTTGGTATTCCTGACGAATATCGGTAAGGCTTATGTCCTGCCGGCATTCCGCATCCCGATCGTGTCGAAAGCATCAATCGGCAAGTATCTGCAGAATTATGTTCCATTTGAAGAAGGAGAAAAGGTCATCAGCATCTTCCCGCTTTCTCAGAACAAGGACATGAACGCTTACACATTGTTCTTTGCTACGAAGAACGGTGTCTGCAAGCGTCTGGCTATGAGCGATCTGCCGTCCACGAAGAATGGCGCACGCATCCTTGTCATCCGTGAGGGTGATGAGCTGGTTGGCTGCAGCATGGTCAAAGAAGATGACTACATCCTCTTAGCTACGAAGAACGGATTCGCTGTTAAGACGAAGGTGTCTAACATTCGTGTTATGGGACGCAATGCTGCTGGTGTTATCGGCATCAAGTTCAAGAAGTCGGATGACGAAGTAATCGCAGCAGTTCGCGCAAATGATGATGATACTCTTCTTATTATCACGGAAACAGGTATCGCAAAACGTACTAGCGCAAAAGAATTCCATCTGCTGACTAACAAGGGCGGCAAGGGTTCTGCGTATTACCGTGAGACAAAGAAGACGGGTGTAGTGAAAGCTGTTGTCCCTGTTGAGGAAGACCAGACGGTGTTCATTGTCACGCAAAATGGCATGATTATCCGCATCCCGGCAAACTCGATTTCAGTTGTCGGACGCATCGCTACCGGCGTGAAGACGGTCAACCTTGCAGAAGGTGACAGTATTGCGACAGTAAGCGTTGCACCGAATGATGAGGAAGAAGAGGTAGTGAATGAGTGATATGAATCGTCAGGCACAGCTCCGTCAAGGACTTACGCAATATGTCGGTGCGATGCTTACGAATCTGTCTCTGGAGCCGAGAGATGCTTCTCAAGTGACGGCGGCATCTCTCGTAGAAGAGGCAACAAAGTTGGCAAAGAAAGAAGATGGCGAGGTTGATTTCTATATCGCAAAGCCTCTTCTGCGCGCCGTGATCTATCTTTACGAAGAAGATTTCAAGCGTTTTACCAGGGCCGCCCACGAGCAGCATCTGGATTCCGAGAAAGAGCTGGTAGCGAATGCCAAGACCGTCATGGATAAAAATCTGGCATTCCTCAGAAAGATGATAGAGGCACATGACAAGAGATAAGAAGGTATATCATATCGAAGTAGATCTGCCAGAGGATGTATTGAGCCAGTTCATTATCGATCATGGCAACCTCATGCTTGAGCTGATCAAGAACAAGGTTCCTGTTGACCGCTTTAATAGCATATGGACTGTGCATAATCAGATCACGATGGCAAAAGGTATGGTAGAAGGAAGGGGATACGATGGCAAGTCTGATTCCGAATGAGAAGAAGTCACTAGCAGAAAAGAAGAATCTTCTGGATAAGATTGCAACGAAAATCAACAAGAAGTATGGCAAAGCAATCATGGGACGTATCGGTGAGAACTCCGAGATTGCAAAACGTCTGCAGGTGTCGTTCATCCCGACAGCATGTCCAGATCTTAACGTAGCAGTTGGCGGCGGTTTTCCACGTCGTCGCTGCACGTTGATTGCTGGTCTTCCAGATTCGGGTAAACTTGTTGCTTAAAATGTACGCTCACTTATGAACAGGACTATATGACTCAGGTAATGAGTTTGTAGGTGATTATAAGTGATAAAAGAAAATGTAGATAAAATTATTGAACTTAGAAAAAAGAATGTCGGTTACAAGAAGATTGCAAAGGAAATTGGAATTTCTCAGCAAAAAGTATCTCAAATATTAATAGAAAATGGATACACTTCCCATGTAACCATGCCATCAGAAGATGTTGTTGATAGCATTGTGAATATGTACCAGAATGAACATAAGGGTAGTAAAGCTATAGCCGCAAAGTTTAAAATGTCTGCGGAAAGAGTTCGAGCCGTTTTAAGAGTAAAAGGCATAGATATAAATCCTAGTGCATATCACAATGGTTATCAAGACAACAGCAGTTTACAGCTTTTAAGCCGCTTGCTCATCGCC
>ULYL01060983.1_pt1 | contig 24413 bp, 16 predicted proteins | sample 1962211 | NCBI WGS metagenome assembly ULYL01 (sample SAMEA4835864, study PRJEB28245) | human gut metagenome | biome: gut microbiome; material: fecal sample | place: Denmark | collected 2008
TCAGCTACGTTAGTGATTACTTTATCGTTAGCATTCAAGCCATTTTTGGTGATGTAAGCATCGCCGCCAAAACCAATACCACGCTCAGCACTAAAGAAGTAGTCGCCGGCATTTACTTGGTTAACTTTCAGATCTTTGTTCAGTTCAACTTGAACGGTTGTAATGCCATCTTTGTCATTTTTGCTTACGGTAATATTTTCTTCGTCACCGGCAAAGTTAACAATACCATTATTTTTAATCTCGCTCAGGCCACTTGTTACAGCACCATTAGTAGCAAGCTTCCAGCCGCTTTCTGCTACAGCGCTATTCAGTTGGCCTACGTTTACAGCATCGGTATCAGCAGTACCTGCTGCTACGTTGGTAATTACTTTACCGTTAGCATTCAGACCGCTTTGGGTAACATAAGCATCGCCGCCAAAACCAACACCACGCTCGGCATCAAAGAAGTAGTCACCGGCATTTACGCTGTTAACTTTAAGATCCTTGTTCAGTTCAACCTTTACAGTATTAACTCCATTAACAGTTTCCTTGCTTACGCCAATGTTCTCATCGCCTTCGAAGTTAACAATAGCATTATTTTTAATCTCTTTCAGATCAGTTACAACGCCATTAGTTGCCAGGTTCCAACCGCTTTCTGCTACAGCGCTGTTCAGTTGGCCTACGTTTACAGCATCAGTAGCTTTAGTACCTGCTGCTACGTTGGTAATTACTTTACCGTTAGCATTCAGACCGCTTTGGGTGATGTAAGCATCGCCGCCAAAACCAATGCCCATATCATTATTCATGAAGTAGTCACCAGCATGAATGCTGTCAACATTAAGGTTTCTGCTAAGGCTAATTTGAACGGAAGGGCCAAAAAATTCCTTTGTTGCACTTACGATGATATTTCCTTCGTCACCATTAAAGTTAACATAACCGCCAGGTTGTACTTCAGTTCCTGCTGTTATACCATTATTAACAGACAGATTCCAACCTTTGTTAGCGTCATCTGATGCCGGATTATCAGCCATTGCCGGAGCCATGCTTGCACAGGTCATTACACCAGTAGCAATCAGCATTGCCAGCAGTTTTTTGGTGGAGCAGCTTTTTGCGCCATGGTTTTTAGCCATTTCGGAAACAACGACATATGCGTTGCGAGCTTCACTCCAAATTACTTTAAATACTTTGTTCATCAAAAATTCCTCCCACATAAATATTATTATTTATATAATGTACACGACACCTGCCGTGTGTGGAAACAAATTAAGCAACTATTGTATTAATTATCCATGCACTGATGTTGCCGTTTGCCAACATCCGCTTTTCTGAAACAGCACCAGGCAATAAACCTTCGCAAAACAGTTTAAAGTACACTTGAGGCTGTTTTTACTTGGATAACAATTATAATACATTTTTAATTATAGCACTTCCATTTGCATTAAGCAATATGCGAACAAGCACTAATAGTTTAACTATATTATTTTTTTGAAAAGCACTGTAAACCGCATATAGACTGAGGTTGACGTGTTTTGGCAGGCCTTTTTTGCAAAAGATTTTCGAAAAATTTTATTTTTATTTTAAAATTAGCTTTAGCAAACTATCAACCGATATTAGCGTTATTATACAAGATATTATGTAACATATTGAACAAATCTCTTCTATATTCACTTTTTCTTCCTAATATTCACCATAAATAGCATTCCTACAAGAGATTTTTGCAACATGTTGCACTTTTCTCTTCTAAACTCGCCTCGCAACGCCGACCTCACCGCAAAAAACGCAAAAGCCCCCGAAGCAGGCAAGCCTGCTTCAGGGGCAATCAAACTGAAATGCCAAAACAAACTGCTTTATTTTTCTAAGCTATCACAATCCAGTAAAAAATCATATATGTTCATGGTAAGAATTCCGTATTCATCATAATAGGCCGGGACAATATCCTTGGTAATGATAATTTTTTTGAAGGCATCATCAATATTTTTCAATGGGCGTACCTCCTGCGCACGTTTCATTTCATCCGGCAAGGAATATGCAGACTGTATATAGTACCTTACTGAGCCCATATTGCAGACAAAATCAACCTCCAGCTGTTTTCTTACTACATTACCGCTTTCATCTCTCACAGCAATAGGCACTACACCCACATCAACGCTGTACCCACGCATGCAAAGCTCATTGTAGATTACATTTTCCATAGAATGAGTTTGTTCAAACTGCCGGAAATTAATGCGCGCATTACGCAACCCCAGATCAGAAAAATAATATTTTTTCGGAGTATCAATATAGGCCTTGCCCTTTACATCATAGCGCGAAGCTGCTTCAATTAAAAAGGAATCTTCCAGGCAATCCAGATACTTTTTGATAGTTGTAGAAGTAATTTTGGATTTTTTGACACTTTTAAAGGTATTTTTCAGTTTTTCATAATTAGTTAAAGAGCCAATAGCCGAAGCCAGTATATTGAGCAAATCCTCCATTTCTCCCTTATTACGGATACGGTTGCGCTTATAAATATCACTCAAATAAATTTCACTCAACAAATTCTGCAAAGCGGCAGCCTTTTCGGCAGTCCCCTCACGCAGCACAACTACCGGAATTCCTCCGTAAAGCATATATTCCGCCAAGCCCATATACTTATCACCGGGATAAACACTCATAAATTCGGCAAAGCTAAGCGGATACATATGCATCTCATCGCCGCGTCCGGCAAATTCCGTAATAATATCCTTGGAAAGAAATTTAGCATTACTGCCGGTAACATATACATCCATATTCGCCTTGCGCAAATACCCGTTAAGCACAGCTTCGAAGCAATCCATTTCCTGTACCTCATCAAGCAGCAGATAATACATACCATCATCAGCAATCCGGCTGTTAACATAAGCCATAAACTTTTCCGGATTTACGCCACGCTTTTCCTTTCCCATGGCAATAAGACTTTCACCTATCTTTTGCAAATCATCGGCAGAATCGAAAGCAAAACGGATAATATGCGCATCATCTATACCACATGAAAGCAGATGCTGATAAAATATGTTGTTCAGCAGATAGGATTTACCGCATCTGCGAATACCGGTAATAATTTTAATCAACCCGTTATGCTTGCGTTTTATCAGCTTGTCCAAATAAAAATCTCTGCGTATTTCCATTAGCTCACCTTCTTTAGAAGAGATTTTTGCAACATGTTGCATTTTTCTCTTCTATTATAGCTTTTTTTCTCTCCGTATTCAATCTTAACGCCATTTCTACAAGAGATTTTTGCAATATGTTGCATTTTTCTCTTCTAAATTTGCCTTTTTCTTCCCAACATTCACCCTCAACACCATTCCTGCAAGAGATTTCTGCAACATGTTGCACTTTTCTCTTCTAAACTTGCCTTTTCCACCCTAATATTCACCCTCAACACCATTTCTACAAGAGATTTTTGCAACATGTTGCACTTTTCTCTTCTAAACTCGCCTTGCAACGCCAAACTATCCGCCAAAACACAAAAGCCCCCGGAGCAGGGCAAGCCTGCTTCAGGGGCAATCATGGTAAATTTTATTTTGCTTTCGGTCCCAGGCCGTATTTCTTCAGATAACGGTACAGGGTTACACGGCTGACATCAAGCATTGTTGCCAGCTTACTGATATTGCCGCCAGCGGATTTCCAGGCTGCAATAAAGGCTTCCTTGTCATACTTCCAAGAGCGCTCCAAGGTTTTGTCACCGGGCAGCTTAATGTTTTCTGCTTCGATGATGCTGCCGGGAGTGTGGAAGAAGGCCTGCTCAATAACACCCTGCAGCTGCTTGATGTTACCCGGCCAGCTGCAGGACAGCAGCAGGGAAACAGCCTCAGGAGAAAGGCGTTTTTGCGGCAGGTTATGCTGTGCGGACATTTCCACCAGAATATGCGAAGCGATAACCTCGATATCCTTCACGCGCTCGCGCAGAGGCGGCACGCGCATGGTGGTATCCAGCACCAGCTCATACAGATTACGGGAGAAAAGTCCCTTATCTGCCAAACGCTTAAGGTTGGAATCGCAGGCAGCGATTACGCGCACATCGAACATACGCGGCTTGCCGCCCTTTTCAGTTGCAGGCAGACCGTGCGTCAGTGCATCAGCCAGCTTGTCGCCCATTTCGAGCGGCAGTTTTTCTACCTCATCGAGGAACAGCGTACCGCCGATAGCAAGCTCCAGCTTGCCTGCGGACTGCTGTCCGTCCTCATTTGTACCGAAGAATTCGGCCTCCAGCTCTGCCATAGATGCGTTGTGGCATTTTACCGCAATCAACGGAGCGGCAGCGCGGGGGCTGGCCTGATGAATGCCGTGTGCCAAACGCTGCTTGCCGGTACCGGGCTCGCCCTGCAGCAGGATGTTGTGGTCGGTGCGGGCAACGCGGCTGGCCTTATGCTGCAGCGCCAAAAATTCGCTGGTTTCGCCAACCATGCTGTACAGGCTGTAACGGCTGCTGTAGCCTGTCGCATGGGCGATGGTTGTTTTCAAATCCTCAATGGACATGGAAAGCACCAAAGCACTTTCTACCTCACTGCCTACCTTAATCGGCATAACGGTGGTAATATCCTCAAAGGTTCTGTCTTGGGTAATCCAAGTAATTTCACGACGCTGCGTTGCTACGCCATGCAACGCTTTTTTGATAGGAATATGCTCGTAGTTCAGGAACACGTCCTCTAAGCGCTCATGTCCTTCCAGACGCTTACGGCCGTTTTCGTTGCAGTATTTCACGCTGCCGTCCTTGCCCAGCCAATAAACGGTTACAGGCAGCTGTTCCATCATAATGCGGTTGATGCTCCAGGCCTCCAGCATGTTCAGGTGCTGTTCGATGGAATATTTCATCGTCATCAGCAGGCTCAAAAGCAAATCATAGGGCAAATCGTTCTGATCCAAGGAAAAGAAGGAAATAATATAGCGGATTTTGCCGTTTACGCAGATAGGCGCACTGCAGGCATCGCCGGAATGGCTGTCCTTAATCCACATTTCCGGTCCGAACATCAAAAAGGGCACGTTATGCTCGCGCGCAATGCTGATGCTGGAGGTACCAACATCCTCCTCCAGCACGCGCATACCCTGAATATCCTCGATAATGCGTTGGAAGAACGGCATAGCATAGTTTTTGATTACATAGCCGTTTTCGTCAATCAGCAGCATGCTCAGGTTATGGATATTGAAATGCTGCTTGCTTTGCTCATAAAGACCGTCAACGTATTTTACGATGAACTCATGCGTCTTTTGGTGCGCGATGATTTCCTCGCGGCTCAGCTTGTTGATTTTGGGCATGGTTTCGTGCGGCAGATGCATAGCACGGCAACGCTGCCAGCTGTCTGCAACCCACGGATGCACGTTGGGGTCAACAATGCCCTCTTCCATAAACTTTCTGTAATAAGCAGCCAGCTTGTCCTTATTTCTTCTCTCACGAATCATGTTTTATACCCTCCCCAGCTGTCCGGCAGTCGGCTGCCGTCAGCAGAACTTTTATTTATAAACCTCGCCGTTCGTAATCAACACCCGGCGTGCTCCATAATAGCGTTGTTTCCAGTAATCGTCCTTCAGCGACGAAAGCATTACACCCTTGGACGAGGATGCGCTCCAAAATTGTCCGTCACCGGCATAAATACCCACATGCGACGCGCCCGCGGCGTAGGTTGTAAAGAATACCAAATCACCGGGCCGCAGCTGCTTCTGCGTTACAAAAATCCCCTGTAACGCCTGCTCGTCTGCAAGTCGCGGCAGCTTGGCCTTGCAGTCTTTAAACACATACTGCACGTAACCGGAGCAGTCAAAGCCCTTGGTCGTGGTTCCGCCGAACACATAGGGAACACCCTTGTATTTGGCTGCACGGCTGACGATTTCCTTGCCCTTAACCTTGGGGATGCCCTCCTTGGCAAAGGCCTCCCAGGTCAGCTTATGATAGGTTGCATCATTCAACTCACCGTCTGCCTTCAGCTTGTGCTGCTTCTGGAAGCTCTTCAGCGCAGTGCTGGTAGCCTCCGTCATACGTCCGCTGGGGCGTTCGTCACTGAAGCCCAGCACCTGCAGCTTTTGCTGTGCCACCTTCAGGCGCCAGTTGCTTTGCTGCACCTGCACCTTGGACTGTTTTTCCTTATTTTTTTTAGACTTTTTAGCAGCGGCTTTCTTCGCCTTTTTCTCAGGCTTCGCCTGCTTGGGGGCCTTCACTTCGGCAGCAGGCTTGGCTGCGGTATCGGCCTTGACGGCAGCAGGCTCCGGCACCACCTTCACAGGCTGCACCTCGCTTACGGCCGGCGGCGTTGCCACCGGTGCCTTATGCGGTTTGTTGCTGACAATAGGCGCTGCAGCCTGTGCCTGCCATGGCAGGCTGCAGGCCAGCATGATTACGATCAGCACAGAAGCCAGCTTCTTTTTCATCTTCATCAGCCCCGCTCAAATGCAAAATTAAAAATTAATTGTAGTTATATACGTCCCAGCTTTTCAGCTTGCTGAGCTGAGCAATACTGTAATCAATATCGCGCAGCAGACGCTGCTTGTCATGCGGCAGTGTTGCTGCCAGCTGAACGTAGTTAGATACATGGTTACTGCGGAAGAGGCAGTGCCTGTCCGCAGGTAAATCTATATTTTCTATTATCAGCTTCAGCTCGCGCATCAGTCCTGCCGGTGAAAGCGGATTGAATTTGCCTGCCTCGTACTGGTCCAGCAGCTCGCTGCCGCGGTACAGCATCAGGCAAAGCGCGCTCAAATGCGTCGGCTTGATAATATTAATCGCCTTAGCAGTTGCCAGTGCGTGGCGTTCGCTACCCTCCGCACCTGCCAGCCCCAGAATAATCATCATAGAAAGCTTCATGCCGCTGGCGGTAACTCTGCGTCCCGCTTCTACCGCCTGTTCGCCGTCAACACCCTTGTTGACAGCCTTCAGCGTAGCGTCGTCGCCTGTTTCCATGCCGTAGTACAAAAGCTTCAGGCCTGCTTCCTTCAGCTGGCGCAGCTCCTCCTCGCTCTTGCGCAGGATATCCTTGGGCGCAGCATAGCTGGCAACTCGCTGCAGATGCGGAAACTGCTCGCGCAGTACCTGCAGAATCTTCAGTAGCTTGGCCGTCGGCAGCACCAAAGCGTCGCCGTCCGCCAAAAAGACGCGGCGCACCTTGTTCTTGCCGTAATGGGCCGCCAGTGCAATCTGACGGGAAATTTCTTCATCCTTTAAAATCTGAAAGGGAACACCTCTGTACATGTTGCAGTAGGTGCATTTATTATGTGCACAGCCGCGCGTAACGCGCAAAATAAAGCTGCGTGCCTCACTGGGAGGTCTGAAGACTGGTGTGTCATAAGAATCAAAAAACATTTCTACTATTCTACCTCATTTTACTTTGATTGATTTGGCGCCAGTTTGAGATCTCAGAGATTTTGTAAAGTATAATACACTTTAATATTATTATACTAGATTTTTCGCCATTTGTAACGTCCAACTGAAAACTTTTTGTTACTTTTTTTACAGAGATTTTGTGAAACATTGTCAGAGTGTAAAATAAGTGTGATTTTCCGCGCCTGCAGGCAACAGCAAGGACGCTTGGGCAGGCAAAAACGGACGTAACAGCATATACCCGCACACAAAAAAATACGCCTGCGGGCACAAACAACAGCATCGCCGCAGGCGCACAAAGGAGGCTGGCACAGCTCAGCCTCCGATGCTTCATATTATTTTTTCGGTAAGCATAACGCTTTACAGCATCAGCTTATCATTTGCGTTTTCTGCGCAGGAAGAAGAAGGCAGCTCCACCGATGATAATTACGCCGCCGATAATCGTCAGCAGGCCAAAGCCATCATCGTCATCCTCATTTTCTTCCTCATCCTCGGCAGCAGGCAGCTCTGCCGTGCCCACAGCCACCGGCCATTGGCTCTTCATCTCGCCATGGACTGCCGTAACGGTAACAACGCCGTCAGCCTTGCCAATCAGCTTGCCATCTTCGATAACGGCAATTTTTTCATCGCTCACGCTCCACTCCGGTGTCACGCCGTCAGCCTCGCCCACAACGTAGGCCTCCAGCTTCAGCGCCTCGTCTATTCCCAAGTGCGCCGGCAGATTTGGAGCCTCCAGCTTCGGCTCATAGGCAGTAATCTGCGTCATAAAGGCCTTTTCACCCTTTTCCAGCAGCAGCTTGCCGCTAATCGTCGCAGTTCCCGGCTTCACAGCCAAAAGCTGCACATCGCCGTCCACCTTCACTATATCACTATTGGAAGAACGTAAATCAGTTACATTATAGCCTACGCAGCCCGGCAGCGAAGCAACTATGCGTGTACGCTCGCCCACCTTCAGGCTGGCCTCCTCCGGAGCCACCGTCACCAACGGACTAAGCTCGGAAGCTGCGGTTGCAGGCAGGTCGGGGGCATCCTCGTCGCCCTCCAGCTCGCCGCTTTCGATTGCAGGGCCTTCCAGCTCATCCTCTTCTACAAGCGGTGCTCTTTTGGCAGCCAGCATATTGATTGGATCACCGTAAATAAGGTTTACCTCATCCTCTTTATCGTTGCGGTACACAGCGCTCAAATCGGCAGCTACCAAAAATTTGGCAATAACCTCGCCCTCATCATCCAACACCGTCAGCTGGTAGAACCAGCCGTCCACAGGCTCCTCCGCATAGAGCAGCTTATAATCATCGGCATCATCCGGCAGACCTGTCTGCTTTTCCGGCAGGCCGGCAAGCAGCGCAGCGGCAGCAGCCTCGGATACATCAAAGCTGTCCTCGTTAAATCTGTATTCACCCTGAACATCAAGCGGCAGCGGTCCGTCCTGATAGGCGGTAATGCTCTTGTCCTTCAGCACAAAGCGCAGCTCCACCGTATCATTATTTTGGTAATCCACCTCGGCAATACCGTCGCCGTCCTCGTTGATTTCAAAAATGCCGGCAGTAACGAAATCCTCCGCACTGTCCTCTTCCTCACTGCCACGCAAAACCTTCAGCTCGTAAAGATATTTATCATCGCCCAAGGGCTTGATATTCAGCACGCCGTTATTATACTGGCTGCTTTCGGTCCACACATAGCAGCCTGCCGTATTCTTCCAGTCATTTTTGGAGGCGGCGCCTGTCAGCAGCGTCAGGCTGCACAGCAGCAGGGTAAGCATAACAGCTACGATAATACGCATCATTTTTTCTTTCATTATGCTCCCCTCCTCAAATGCTCAGACGGAACTTGGCAGTCTTGGGATTAACGCCGTCCATCCAATACTTCACAGTATATATGCCCTTAGCACATTTTTTGCCGCTCTTGCCGCTCGCCCAGCCGTTCCAGCTGAAGGCAAAATCCTGATTGGCATTTCTTGCCTTATATTTCGTGCTATAGACCAGCTTGTTGTTTTTATTGAAAATCTGGGCATAGCAGGTCTTGCCTGTGGAATTATTCTTTTTGAAATACAGACGCTGGTAAACATCGCCGTTGCCCTTGCGGATAATCTTGGACGCACGGAACTGCATCTTGCTCTGCGGCTTGTAGCTGATGTTGACGGTCTTTTTAACCGCACCGCCCTTGCCGAAGCTGCTGGTCGTTACCAAGCGATATCTGCCCGGCTTCAGGTTTTTCATATCATAGCTGTAGGGTACAAAGCGGAAATATTTATCACCGTCATAGTACCATTTTTTCAGCTCGCGCTGCTTCCAGCGCACAACAACCTTATTATCCTTGTTGAGCAGCACCGCCTTATCCTTCATAGGCCCCTTGCCCTCTACATAGCGCTGCACATTCAGCTTGGTACCGTTTACCTTAATAGTTGTTTTGTACTGCGTCGCCGCCCACGCCAATGCCGTAAAGGCTACGAGCATCGCCAGACACGCCCCGAGCACAACCTTCAGCCGTTTCATTTTTCCGCCTCCTAACCGCCGGATATAAAAAGACCCGGCATATACTTCTTCATTTAAAGTATATACCGAGTCAAGAATAACTATAAGTAACCTTTAGTTAAGAGTTGGGGAAAAAGCGCTCCAGCTGATGTCTTTTATTTTTTGCCACCGCATCAATCTGCAGCTTGGCAAAAATTTTATTGAGATATTGCTTAATTGTCCCCTCCGACAGCGACAATCTTTGCGCAATCTCCCTGTTCGTATGGCGTGCCGCCGCCAGCTGCGCTATCTGCAGCTCCTGCTCCGTCAGCTCCTGCAGGCCTGCTTCGGCAAAGCGTGCGGACATAATTTGTCCCCGGCCCGCTTCCAGCTGCTGCCCCAGGTGCAGCGCCGCTGCCGCCGCTGCCGAGTATTCACCCTGAGCCTCCTGCTCCAGATAAGGACGCAGCAGAGCTATGTTCTGTGCCAACGGCAGCACAAGCTTATCCGCCTCAGCCATTTCCAGCGCCTGCTTCAGCGAAGCGCGGCAGCTCGTTACATCGCCTCTGCCGGCAAAGGCCGCCGCCCTTTGCACCTGCAAATACAGCAGGCACAAAAAATTACTGTAGGGACGGCATTCCTGCTCCCAGTCGGACCAGCGCACCAAAAGCTCCGTATACTGCCCTTGTGCCAGCAGGCACTGGGCACTGATATAGTTGCGGCAGGGACGCGCAGGATAAAGCACCGAAGGCTGCTGTCCGTTTCCGTCCGTCAGCCAGCTTGGTATATATTCCGGCTTGCCCAGCAATGCATAGTAAAAGCCGGCGCACATATCGGCAGTATTCAGCAGCATGCTCTGCTTCCAGGGCTGCAGCTGCCACTGATGGCGGCTGTACGCCTCCGCCTTACTGCTGTAAACGCCGCGGAAAAGATCGCGCTGCATCTCCAGAAAATCACAGCAGATAGTAATGCACTCCTGCCCATGCTTTTCCGCCTGATAATACGCCTTCTGCAGAGGCATATCCACTTCGTCAATGCGTCCCTGCAGCAAAAGTGCTTCCGCCTCCGTCAGCTCGGCGGCTCCGGCACCGTGCCAGCCGCTCAGCAGATAGTACGGCGGCATGCATTCCTGCATATCCTCAACCGTCTGCCGCAGACTGCAGCCCGTGCGCAAATACAGCCCCAGAACACTGGGAGCGCCGAAGGTCCAGATGCCCTGCTTGCTGAGTGTCTGCGGAGCACCGCTCAGCAGCTTGTAGGCACGCCTGTGATGCTCGCTCATACCGGTAATGCTGTTGAAGGCTAAAAAGCTCAGAATAACCTCCAGCTCGCCGTAATAATTATCGCGCTCACGCTGGCTGAGCGCAGTATTGCGCTCCAACGCCGTTACATACCATTCCTTGACCTGCAGCATTTCCGGCACCATGTTCAGCGAAAACATGCGGCGCATAATAATCAGCACCGCCTGCGGATACTGCCACAATATTTCCGGCGGACATTCGCGTAGCCAGTCGAAAAGATGCTGCCTGTGCTGCGGGCGCATCGACCAGTCGCGCAGCTGCTGCACTGCAGCCAGCAGGCCGTCAAAATCACGGCCGCGGTACAGCCAGTCCAGCGCTTCCTCGTACTCCATCTGCTGTGCGTACCATTGCCCCAAACGACGGAAGTACCTTTGCTGCTCTGCCTCCGGCAGCAGGCCGAAGGCATGGCGTGTTGCCTGCTTCAGCATATGGTGACAGCGCAGTCTGCCGTTGGCCAGCCTGATAATGAAGGCATTGCATTCCAACAGCCTGCTTACAGACTCTCGGCAGCTTGTGCCATAGGCAAAGGCCACCTGCTCCGGCGTAAATTCCTCCGGCTGCCCCATAAGCAGCAGCAAGCGCTGCTGCTCCGACGGCAGCGGCCGCAGCAGTACATTGGCTATCATCTCATAAACGCTGCCTGTATCAAGGCAAAAGCGCTGATACCTGTCGTAGTTCAAAAAGTTAAGATAGGTAACGGAAAACCAGCCCTCGCAGGCCTCATGCAAAGCATCCAGCTGCTGCGTTGTAAGCTGCAGGCCGCATCTGCTGCTGTATTCCGCCAGCTCGTCACGCTGCAGCGCCAGGTCATGCTTATCTAGGCAAAAGACCTTACGTCCCAGCTCCAGCAGACGGCTGCCATCAAAAATCTGCCCTCTGCTTACCAGCAGCAGGTGCAAATCAGCAAATCCTGCCTTGCTTAGAGCAAAGAGAAAGTCAATTGCCTCGCGGCTCTCCAACAGATGCAAATCATCTATAAACCAATAGACAGGCTCCTGCGGCAGCAGCTGACGGAACAGCTCCAGTACCAGCGTTTTGGCGTTGGCATCGGCAGGCAAAGACTGCTGCAGCAGCGCAGCGCCCAGCTCCGTACCCTGCCAGCTGTGGCACACTCCCTGCCAGAAGGCCTCGGCACCGGCGCCGTAAATACTCTGGCGCAGTACCTTTTTTCCGCAGCGCTCCTGCTCCTGCAAAAAGTACTGCACTGCCAGTGTTTTGCCGTAGCCCATGGGAGCAACAACCAGCGTTGTTCCCGCTGTCTGCAGCTCTGCCAAAAGCTCTTTTATTCTCTTGGAATAATATAAATTATTGAGCCTTTTCATAGTGTTTTTACTTAATTACGTTCTGCGGTGCTCCTGCCAGCCATTTTTCGATGTTGGCAAAAACGATATCGGCACGTGCAGCCAGTGCTTCGGCGCTGGCGAAGGCCACGTGCGGTGTCAGCACGGTGTTCTTTGCATGGCACAGCGGATGCTCCGGTGCAATCGGCGGCTCGCCCTCAAACACATCAATGCCTGCGCCCGCCAATCTTCCTTCGTTCAGCGCCTGTGCCAGCGCCTCGCTGTCCACAACAGGACCGCGCGCAGTATTCAGCAGTACGGCCGTCGGCTTCATCTTGGCAATAGCCTCAGCGTTAATCAGTCCGCGGGTTGCGTCCGTCAGCGGCACATGCAGACTGACAAAATCGCTGGCAGCCAAAAGCTCATCCAGACTTACATAGCTTACACCGTCAGCCTGCAGCTCTGCCTTCGGAGTACGGCTGTAGGCCAGCACCTTGCAGCCGAAGGCAGCAGCAATCTTCGCCACTCTGCTGCCAATCGCACCGGTGCCGACTACGCCGAAGGTTTTGCCAAAAAGCTCAAAGCCTACCAGGCCATCCTTCGTTCCTGCCTGACGGCAGCGTGCATCACAGGGGACGATGTTGCGGATAACGCTGATAGCCAAACCGAAGGTCAGCTCTTCTACCGCATTGGTGGAATAGCCTGCGGCATTGCACACTAAAATTCCGCGCTCACGGCAGGCAGCCAGCGCAATATGGTCTACGCCGGTAAAGGCCACGGACAGCATTTTCAAATTAGGGCAGGTGTTGATAATCTCCGCACTCAGCGGCTGGTTGGCCAGCATGATAATATCTGCATCCTGCACGCGCGCCAGCAGCTTCGTCTGGTCTGTTTCCTTCTCAGTATAATATACAAAATCATGACCTGCAGCCTGCAGCGGCGCTGCCAATGCATTTATCTGCTCCATCTTTACGCCTAACGGCTCCATAACTACTATTTTCATCAAAGTACCTCCGAAAAAGTCTATAAAATTTTTGCTTATCACTTACATATTACTACTGTAGGAATTGATTAGCAAGGAAGAATTTTTCGGGGCCTGCGTCCGCCTTTATAAATATTTGCGTCTGCAAATACAAAAAAGCCGTTCTTCTTTCGAAGAACGGCATATTTTCGTTGGTGATCCACCCGAGACTCGAACTCGGGACACCCTGATTAAAAGTCAGGTGCTCTACCAACTGAGCTAGTGGATCATTTGTCGCCATAAATTAGCAACATTAATAGTATACAGACTAACACAAGGAAAGTCAAGTACTTTTTTAAAATATTTTTGCTGTTTTTTCAGCAGCCTAAGCTTACAGCAGCTCCTTCAGAACGATAGTCTGCTCGCGGTTAGGACCAACGGAGATAATGCCCAGCTCAACACCGGATACCTCGCTGATTTTAGCCAGATATTTTTTAGCATTTTCCGGCAGCTCGTCATAGTTGCGGATGCCGCTGATATCTGTCATCCAGCCGTCGAACTCTTCGAAAATCGGCTCAACCTTAGCCAGAACGTTCAGGCTTGCAGGAATGCGTTTGAGAACCTCATCGCCAATCTTGTAGCCAACGCACATTTTAATCTTCGGCATTTGGTCAAGGATATCCAGACGGGTAATTGCCAGATAATCCAGGCTGTTCAGGCGTGCGCTGTAACGCAGCATGAAAGCATCCAGCCAGCCGCAGCGACGCGGACGACCGGTTACGGTGCCGTATTCATGGCCGGTTTCGCGGATTTGGTTGCCGGGGCCGTCGGTATCCAGCAGCTCGGTAATGAAGGGACCTTCGCCAACGCGGGTGGTATAAGCCTTAACTACGCCGACAACATGGTCGATGAAGCGGGGACCTACGCCACTGCCGGTGCAGGCATTACCTGCAGTCGGGTTGGAGCTGGTAACATACGGATAGGTACCATGGTCGATATCGAGGAAGGTAGCCTGTGCGCCTTCAAACAGAACGTTTTTGCCGGCGCTGAACAGCTCATCCATAACAACGCCGGTGTCGGCAACGTACGGACGCAGCTCTTCTGCATAAGCCAGATATTCCTTCAGTACGGTATCATAGTCAAACGGTTCTGCACCGTAAATTTTGGTGATAATAGCATTTTTTGCTTCCAGATTAACCTTCAGCTTATCAGCAAAGGTTTCGGGCTCCATCAGATCGCAGATACGGATGCCTACGCGAGCAACCTTATCCATGTAGCAGGGGCCGATGCCGCCTTTGGTGGTGCCGATTTTGTGATTGCCCAGTGCTTCCTCCTGCAGCTCATCAAGACGTTGATGATACGGCAGAACAACGTGTGCACGGTCAGAGATAACCAGATTGCTGCAATCAATGCCCTTTTCCTTCATGCCGGCGATTTCAGCCAGCACAACGCCGGGGTTGATTACAACGCCATTGCCCAGAACGTTAGTCTTATCATTAAACAGTACGCCGGAGGGCAGCAGACGCAGCTTATAATTAATGTTATTAACTACAACGGTATGGCCTGCATTGGAGCCGCCGCTGTAACGAACTACAGCGTCAGCCTTTTGCGCCAAATAGTCAACAATTTTACCTTTACCCTCATCGCCCCATTGGGCGCCTAAAACTACAACAGATGACATTAGCAGTCACTCCTTATCAAAATTATAAACCAAATCTAGCAAAAATCTCGTCAACGTGGCGCAGCATCGGTTTCGGATCGAAGCAATGCTCAACCTCTTCGTCGGTCAGATATTTCTTGATATCCGGGTCAGCTTCAACGTTGGTCTTGAAGTCAGCGCCTTGCAGCCAACGTGCCATAGCGTTACGTTGTACCCATTTGTAAGCGTCCTCACGCAGTACACCTTTGGTAACCAGAGCAATCAGCAGGTTTTGGCTGAAAATCAGACCGCCGGTTTTGTTCATGTTGGCAATCATTGCATCAGGATATACCAGCAGCTTGTCGATGATGTTGGAGAATTTACGCAACATATGGTCCAGAGCAATAGTTGCGTCCGGCAGAATAACGCGTTCTACGGAAGAATGGGAGATATCGCGTTCATGCCACAGGGTTACATCCTCCAGAGCTGCTACTGCATAACCGCGCAGCAGGCGAGCCATACCGGAAACCTTTTCGCAGGTGATAGGATTACGTTTATGCGGCATAGCGGAAGAACCCTTTTGGCCGGGTGCAAAATATTCTTCAGCTTCACGGATATCGGTACGTTGCAGGTTACGGATTTCGGTTGCCATCTTATCCAGAGAGGAACCGATGATTGCCAAAGTAGTCATGAAATGTGCATGACGGTCACGTTGGATAACCTGGGTTGCCAGGCGTACCGGAGTGAGCTCCAGCTTTTCGCAGACATATTTTTCAACAAACGGATCAATGTTGGAGTAAGTGCCTACAGCACCGGACAGCTTGCCGACTGCCATCATTTCACGCGCTTGTTTCAGACGTTCGATGTCACGCTCGATTTCAGCGGACCACAGCAGGAATTTCATACCGAAGGTCATCGGTTCTGCGTGGATGCCGTGAGTACGGCCGATCATAACGGTATATTTGAATTCAGCGGCACGACGGCGCAGAATTTCATGGAAGTTTACCAAATGACGCATAATCAGGTCTGCGGATTGTACGGTCATGTAGCACAGTGCAGTATCCTTTACGTCGCTGGAGGTCAGGCCTTTGTGAATGTATTTGGACGCATCGCCTACATACTCAGCCACATTAGTCAGGAAAGCAATAACATCATGGTTGGTAACTGCTTCAATTTCCTTAATGCGGTCCAGACGGAAGTCAGCCTTCGTCTGAATATCCTTCAGCGCTTCGTCAGGCACAATGCCCAGTTTGTTCATAGCCTCGCAAGCCAGAATTTCTACCTTCAGCATGGTACGGAATTCATTTTCGAGTGTCCAGATATTACCCATTTCAGGATGAGTATAACGATCAATCATTTTTGTATGCCTCCCAAGACAATTTTATTCATGAAAAAACATCTGAAAGCCACAGATATTACCTTCAGATTCTTCACTACACTTTGTTGCATAAATATCATATCATTTTCCGCGTCTTATCGCAAGCTTTATGAACATTTTTTGTTGATTTTAGGTAAAATATTCGGTTTTTTTTCGCAGCTTCCTTGTAAGCTTTTTTACACTTATCAGAAAAAATCTTTTGCCAAGAGAATAAATTTCGCGCTTTTGACTCCCTTCAGGCAATGCTCCATGCAATACTCAAAAAGTCCCGAGATGTTAAAATCCCGGGACTTTTATTATGTCGCTGTATTTTTTTCTCAGCTTTCGCGCTTCGTAAAGCCGACAAATTTGGTGAACTGCTTTTGGAAGAACAGATTAACGGTATCTACCGGACCGTTACGATGCTTAGCAATAATCAGCTCGGTGTGCTTGTTTTCCGTTTCCGGATTGTAGTAATCCTCGCGGTACAGGAATGCTACGATATCCGCATCCTGCTCCAGAGAACCGGATTCACGCAGGTCACTGAGCATAGGGCGTTTAACCTGACGCGATTCAACGCTACGGCTCAGCTGTGACAGCGCCAGCACCGGCACATCCAGCTCACGCGCCAAGGCCTTCAGCGAGCGGGAAATTTCCGAAACCTCCTGCTGACGGTCGCCGGAATAATTGCGCTTGCCGCTGCCCTGCATCAGCTGCAGGTAATCGACTACAATCAAATCCAACCCATGCTCTGCCTTCAGGCGACGTGCACGGCTGCGCATATCCATTGCAGTAATGCCCGCCGTATCATCAATATAGATTTTCGCACGGCTCATCGTATCGCAAGCATCCCAAAGGTGCGTCCAGTCCTCGTCATGCATCTCGCCTACGCGCAGGCGCTGGCTGTCGATGCCCGCTTCGGCGCACAGCATACGGTTAACCAGCTGCTCCTTGCTCATTTCCAGGCTGAAGAAGGCTACACTGCGCGGTTCGCCGCCGATAACCTTGTGCGCACGCAGCGCTACGTTCTGCACAATGTTCAGCGCCAGCGCAGTTTTACCCATGGAAGGACGCGCTGCCAAAATAATAAAATCGGAAGGATGCAGACCGCTCGTCAGCTTATCCAGATCCGCAAAGCCTGCCGGCAGACCTGTAAGACCGCCCTTGTTCTGCAGCAGACTTTCGATGCTCTGCACGCTGTCCATCAATACGTCGTTAATTGCTGTAAAATCCGTCTTTTTCTTGCGGTTGGAAATTTCCAGAATGCGGCTTTCCGCTGTATCCAGCAGCGTACCAACATCCTCATTAGCCTCATAGCCCATAGCCGCAATTTCGGTAGAAACGCGCACAAGCTGACGCAGAACCGATTTTTCGGCAACAATATCCGCATGGTATTTGACGTTGGCCGCCGTCAGCACCACATTCGCCAGACTGGTGATGTAGGCAATGCCGCCGATGTCCTCCAGCTTATTGTCACGCTTGAGGATTTCCGTAACAGTAACCATATCTACTGCTTCATTTTTATTATAAAGCTCCAGCATCGCACTAAAGATAACGCGATGCGCTTCGCGGTAAAAATCATCCGCCGACAGCACTTCAGTCGCCTTGGCAATAGCTTCTTTATCAATAAGCATCGCGCCAAGCACAGCCTGCTCCGCTTCTATATTTTGCGGTGGCACTCTTTCTTCAATCACTCGCTTCTACCTCCTGTCAGTAATCTTTTCATTCATATTATTATACATTATTTGCTACAAAGCTGAAAGCTTTTTATTTGAACAGTATCAATGCTAAAGCAAAAACAACCTCCCACAAGCAATAGCCTAAGGGAGATTGTTCGTATAGTTTTTCCTATTAAAAGCTACAGCGCCACCTCAGCGAACTCTGTACCCTCCTGCTCCAGCTCTATCTTCTGATTCAGGTTTTCGGTCAGCCAGGCCTCGGCCTCCGCCTTTTGCTCCGCGCGCATTTTCAGGATAACCTTGGCGCGCAGGTCATACTGCACATCGGCAATCTCAAAAAGCTGCTGCTGATAAAGCACGTTCAGAATGCGTCCGACGCTGTTCACATCATATAAAAAGCTGTAATAGCCCAGCAAAATTTTCTGCGCCATGCCCGCTTCCTTCACAGCGCCAGCCACGCTGCCGCTGTAAGCACGCACCAGTCCGCCCGCACCCAGCTTAATGCCGCCGAAATAACGTGTCACCACTGCTGCCGTTTCCGTCAGCCCGTTTTTACGCAGCACCTCCAGCATCGGAATACCGGCAGTACCGCTCGGCTCGCCATCGTCACTGGAGCGCTGTGCCAAGTCATCCACGATATAGGCGGAGCAGTTGTGAGTTGCATCCCAGAACTCTTTTTTTACGGCCTTAATAAACTCCTGGGCCTCTGCTTCGCTGTGCACCTTTTTCAGCGAACAGATAAAGCGTGATTTTTCAATCACAATTTCTTTGCGGTAATCTCTGCTTATAGTATACAAGTAGCGTACCTCCGTCCGTATTTTTCGCAATTTATATTAACATTATAACACAATTCTGCTGTTTTTAAAATTTTTTACTGTTTTTTACAGCCAACTCTTTATTTCCTCTTCTGTCTTTGTTATAATAGTGGACATTACAGACAAAGGAGAGAGCATTGATGCTACTCTCTAAAATTATTATTTTTTTATTAAGGGAAAGAGGTAATTTCATAATGAAACAATTTTGTGCTTTAATCGGCAAATTCTTTGGCATCATCGCCATCGTTTTTCTGGTTCTCGGCCTCACAATGCCGCAGAACTTTTTGTGGGTATTAGGCAAGGTGCACGGCATCAGCGTCCTGAGCTGCATGCTCGGTATCGTAATGTTCGGCATGGGCACCACACTGAACCTGAAGGATTTTGCGCTGGTACTGAAACGCCCGCTTGATATTATCATCGGCTGCTGCGCTCAGTATTTCGTAATGCCCTTCCTGGCATACCTGCTGTCCGTTGCCTTTAATCTGGACCCGGCACTGACCACCGGCGTTGTGCTGGTAGGCACCTGCCCCGGCGGTACCTCCTCCAACGTAATCACCTTTATGTCCAAGGGCGACGTTGCACTTTCCGTAACCATGACCAGTGTTTCCACTGTGCTTTCTCCGATTCTGACTCCGTTCATCACCTACATGATTATCGGCGAAAAAATTAACTTTGACCCGGTCGGTATGTTCTGGAGCATCGTTCAAATCGTTATTCTGCCTATCTGCTTAGGTTTGGCTGTTAAATCCTTCCTGCCCAAGCTCGCCGAAGCAGCAACCGACTATCTGCCGGCTGTATCCTCCATTGCAATTTCTCTGATTATCGCCGGTGTTATCGGCGCCAGCCGCGACCTGATTTTAAAGGCTCCCGGCCTGATTCTGCTGGTAGTTATTCTGCATAACTGCTGCGGTTACGCTCTCGGCTTTGCCATCGCCCGCTTCACCGGTCTCAGCTGGAAAAAGGCTGTTGCCCTGTCCATCGAGGTTGGTATGCAGAACTCCGGTCTGGCAACCGGCTTGGCAAAAGCACACTTCGCTGCTCTGCCTGCTGCAACCGTTCCCGGCGCAGTTTTCTCCGCATGGCACAATATTTCCGGTGCACTCCTTGCGTGGGCTTACCAAAACTACCTGAATCCGAAATTTGATCCGGATTACGCTAAGGAAGAAGCTGTAGAAGCAGAAGCTGCCAAGGCTTAAATTAAATTTGACCTGAATATTATTAATCCCCTTGAGCTTGAAAGCCCAAGGGGATTTTTGTCTGCCAATAATCAACCGAAATTGAAGTTACATATTCACGTACTGCTGAATATACTCAAAAAGCATATCCGCACCTCTTTCGCCCATGAACGGCAAATGCTTGGCAATTGTCCTGTGACTGTAACAGGGATGGCTTACGCAAACTTTAAAGTTTGTCATGTCAGCTTGCGCAACAGTATCCTCATCAGCCAAAATAAGACAATGACGGATAGCTGGCAGCAGCTGCAGATAATCCTTCTCCTCTTTAAAGTACTCTATGCCCGCTTCTGCTGCAGCGCCCGTTATTTTATGTGCACACACGCTATGAGCAATATTAAATCTGAGCTCCTTGAAAAAGTCGCCCAAGCCTTTGACTGTATCATAATCACCCTTTAAAAATACCGTACCGGGAGTTCTGCTCAGCAGCGGAGAATTTAAAAGCATTTTCAGTCTGCGGTTTTTTTCCTCCAAACGCTGCAGCATAGCTTCCTTAACCGGCTGGCCTATAACCGCTGCAACGCTATTTAAAAACTCTGTCGTCTGACTATAGCCGTAAGGCGGCAGGTAAACGAACGGCGTACCGGTAACGCTTTGCAGATATTCCGCACACGGAAGCGCTTCGGCAGCCAAAATAATATTCAGCTCGGCGCTGCCAAGCTCGGCAATCGCCTCCGTAGTCGTATTCATTGCAAGGCAATGCAGCAGCTCATAGCCAAAGGCTTCACGCAACAGGCTTTCTATTTCGCAAATATCGGATTCTGCTCTGTAATGCAACGGCGAAGCACCCAAAATATTATAGCGTTTGCTTTGCTTCGTATTGGCCGGCTTGGCAAACAGCTCGGCCAGCTGCAGGTATATTTTTCGCAAGCCTGCGCTGTAATCAGCACTCAGTCCGGAGGTATTTACCGGAATCAGCCTGCTCTGAACCTCGCTCTGCAGACTGTCGCAGATTCCCACGATATCCGTACCAATAATAGAGGTTACAGAAGAAGTAAGCACAAAAATAGCCTTAGGCGAATATAACGCATCCAGCTCAAAAATACCTCTTTCCAGATTTTCAGTACTGCCCATAACGATATCACTGTCATCTACACCGGTAGTAAAAAGTCTGTCAGGATAATCCTGCCCCAGCTTATTGAAAAAATTCATGCTGAAATGTGTTGTTCCTTCGGGACCATATTCCAAAACAACTGCATCTTCTATATTCAGCAGCGTGCTGATGATGGCCATTCTGTCAGACTGCACCGGAAAATTTTTTATCAAAGCCATATTCACTTCTCCTCTATTTGCGTCTGCGTAAAATCCAGTAAACGCTTCAGCAAGCCGAAACAGCCTGCAAAGCCCAATACATCCTGTCCCGTCATACTGTCTATACCGAAAATCCCTTTTCTTTCCAAGCTGTCGGTAAAGCTTCTGCCTATATACAGCTGAGGCTTTAATTTATCATAGACAAATTCCATCGCCGCCAGATTGGCACTCTTGCAGATATAAGGATCCGCATATTGCAGCATCTCTTTTTTTGCTTCCTTGTTTTTCAGAGTGCTCATCTGTATCATCAGCGGCTTCAATCCCAAAGCTGCCAGATAAGTGTTCAGCTCCCAACAGTTATACGGACTGTTGCCGTAGATATAGCCTGCACCCTGCAGCTTCTCCCGCACCTGCTGCTGTAAAGCAAGGCATTTCTCCCAAGCCTCCGTAACAGCAGGAGGCAATTCCACAGCCAAGGCCGCAGCAAGCTCCTTATAGGCCTGCAATATATTTTGCGGATTACACATCGGCGGAAAGTAAACATAAGGCACAGCCAGCCTTGCTTGCATCTGCTTTGCCAGCTCCAATCCCAGCTCATCAACAACGATATTCAGCTTAGCTCTGCCGGCAAGTGCCAAATCCTGCAGACTGCATTTGCCGGGAAGCTGCAGCCCCACCTGTACGCCGGCCCGCTCCAGCAGCTGCTGCAAAGCTGAGTTTTGCGGCAGCGGAGCGCCATTGCCAAGAATATTGACAACATTTTCCGCCGGCATTTTTTGCATCAGCTTCACAGTAGCAGTCAGCGTTCTTTCAATACCTGGCAGATGGTCCCTGCACTGAAAATGCTCCGTACGCACAAGCAGAACCGGAATATGGTACTTTTCCTCCAGCTCATCAACTAGCGCATCGTAATCATCACCGATGATTTCCAGAACGCAGGTTGTTACCAAAACTATGCACTTAGGCGCACCTGTCTCAAAAATTTCAGCAACGGCCTTTTTCGTTTTCTTAATTGTACCGAAGGTCACATCATAATCATCTATTACTACGGAAACACAGCTTTTCTTAAGACTGCCGAAAATTTTCATATTCGCCAACAGCTTGGAATAATAGGTGCATTCATCTGTACCGATGATAACAGTAACAACCTCCGGCAGCTGTCTTACGGTCATCAGAACACCCATCAGCGGGCAATGAGTTCCCGGGAAGGATGTTGCCATCAGAGGCTTGATATCCCTCTGCTCATTCACTTCGCTCAAGCGCCTGATATTATGCAAAATATCATCGCTATAGTTTTTCTTTTGCAGCATATTTCTTCTCCTCAAAAAACAAGGGGCAGCAGATTAAACCGCCACCCCCATAAAATATTCTTTAATATCACGCAAAGACTTTTGTTGTTATTTACCGTAAACTGCTTCATGCAAAAGCTCTACACTGTCAGCAGCATGTTGCGACAGACAATTTACATAACCCTGCGGAATGACAATCGCCTGTTTTTTCTTTACTGCGGTTACCGTAGCCAGCGCAGGATCAGCATAGAGTTCTTCTAATTGCGCATTGCCTGCCTTATAAGCACCGCCCTGAGACCAGGTAGCGATAATTATGTAGTCGGGATTTGCCTGTACTACTTCTTCTTTACTCAAAATACGGCTCGTTCCCGGCTTATCCGCAATTGTATGACGTGCTGCTTCATAGCAATCCTCTACACCGGCAGCAGTCATAATATCATTAAAAATAATTCCCTTGCCGCCGATAGCACCAAAGCGCAGAAAGAGCAATCCTTTTTTTCTGTCCTCAGGCTGCATTTTCTTAACCTTGGCTTCAACCGCGCTGATTTTTTTCTGCATCTCGTTAATCAGCTTTTCAGCCTGCTCCGGCTCGCCTACAGCACCGCCGATAGCCTTAATCGTCTTGGGAATATTGCTCAGTCTGGATGCGGCGGGATAAACAAAAACCTTAATTCCCACATCCTCCAAGCTGGAAATCTGCTCCGGCTTACTGCTGTCCGGCAGCAGCACCAGATCAGGCTTCAAGGCTAGAATCGCCTCCGGATTGCTTTCCGCAATTTGCGGAACATACTTAGCCTCCTTGGCACCCATGGCCAAATCCTCATCATGCACCCATTTGGACAGGCCTGCTATGCGCTTATGGTCAACAAGGCCTAAAAGCACCTCATCACCATAAACATACAGGCTGATTATTTTTTGAGGCTTAGACTCAAAGGACAGCTTCTTGCCGCGTACATCCTGCACAACATAGCTTTGCTTTTTAGCAGCATCATTCTGCTTGTCAACAGTACCGGCACAGCCGGAGCAATAGACAACAGCCAGCACGGTAAGAACAAGGAAAAATAATCTACGCATAATCAGCCAAGCCTTTCATCAGAAGCTGTGCTCGTAAGACAGCATCCAGTTGCGTTCCTCCAGCATAGCACCGGTGCCGGTAGTAGAACCGGTTCTGATATCATCTCTGTTAAGCAGATTATAAACAGTAAATTTCAAAGCATCATTTTTGGTAATCTGTTGCTTTACGTTCAGAGTAAGGTCTAACATAGGTTTAACATTATGGCTTCTTTCTGCCATATAGTTAGCATAAATATCGGCATTTGTCTTACCAACGCTGTAACCAATTCCTGCATGTAAACCTAATTTAAAGTCAACTCTTTCCCATTCCTTGTCATGCTTTTTCTGTTGGGGGTTTGCATAGGAAGCACCTAAATTATAGCTAAATTTGTCGGACGCAGCCTTTTCGTAGCTTACTTCTACACCAGTATTTTTGTATTTATCTGCATTTAAATAAATCGCTGTATCTGCATCTATACTTTGACCATAAATGCGATCATTGAGAGTCATATGGAATGCATTGATTTTAAACAACTCGTTATCTGACAACTTTTTCTTCCAGCCAATTTCATAGTTCCAACCATGCTCTGCTTTTAAATTAGGATTCATAATGTAATCGCCAGTACCCCATTGTTCATTAACCTCTGGAGCGCGCATAGAACGATTAATATTTAAATAGATATTATCATCCTTACCGATGGAATGCATAATTTGCAGCTGCGGACATAACTTGCTGCCGGATTCCTCAACATAAGCCTCACGAGCACCTAAAAGAATTTTGGTTTTGTCAGAAACAGGAGTCT
>ULYL01045816.1_pt1 | contig 24264 bp, 20 predicted proteins | sample 1962211 | NCBI WGS metagenome assembly ULYL01 (sample SAMEA4835864, study PRJEB28245) | human gut metagenome | biome: gut microbiome; material: fecal sample | place: Denmark | collected 2008
GAGAAAATTCCTTTTGATAGCGCTTTGCTTGCTAAGTATGAATGTGCTTGCCGTCACAGAAAAGGTGACGGTTTGGAAGGCGTCCGCTTCTGGCTCCTCGGGTGATAAACTGGTCAAGGGACTGAAAAATGTGGATGGCAGCGATGGCTCCAATGCGTTCCAAGGCTCTGATGGTAATTTCTATTTTAATACGGGTGTAGATCCTTCGTGGAGCTGGGACCGCTACATGACTATCGCACCTGCTGCTTTTGAAAACATCAACATGCAGGAAGGTGACTTGCTGAATGTTATGCTCAACTACACGGATGGAAAAAGTCAGATAGCCCTCAAGCAGGCGGATGCCTCCAAGTTTGATGGCTGTACTGCGATTGCTCCGATCAGTAGCGTGAGCAGCGACAGTTATTCGCTGGAACTTACCTCTTCCATCATCAGTCAGATTAAGGACAAGGGTCTTGCTATCGGAGGAATCAATCTCAACTGGAATGAGGTTTCCATCTCTCCCGAAGGTTATACGCCTCCCGTTACCTTGCTCGATAAGCCTGGTTTCCATACCGATGGCGTCAGACTGCTTGATGCCAACGGCAAGGAGTTTCTGATGCGTGGCTATAACTATTCGTATGCTTGGCAGAAAAACTGGTGGGGAGCAGCATTCTCTACGGCAAAAAAATATAACTGTAATGCCCTGCGTATCCAGTTGAGCGATGGACAGAAAAACTTGGGAGGATATTGTGATGCTAATCAAGTTAGTAGTCTGATCAAGTCTTGCAAGGACAATCATTTCATCGGTGTTTTCAACGTACAGGATACGGGTGGCGGTAATGATGCGAATGTGCTCCTCCATGCTGCCGACTACTGGGTAGGAATCAAAAATGCAGTCATCGGACAGGAGAAATATTGTATCGTGAATATCGGAAACGAGTGGATGGGAAGTCCTGGACGCGACTGTAATGGCGAATGGGGCGATTATCAGGAAAATCTCTGGTCTGATACTTATATAGAGGCTGTTCGCCGTATTCGAAGTGCAGGCATCAAGAATACGCTGATGATAGACTGCAATGGTTATGGCCAGTATGCAGACATTATCTGGAAGGAAGGTCAGCGCATCCTCGACGAGGACAAGAAATACTTCGAGGATGGCAAACCTAACATCATCTTCTCCATTCACTTCTATGAGAAAGCCTGCTATTGGGACTATGAAAAAGGAGTGGGTTCTCGTGTGGCACATTCCATCGACAAGGCGCTTTCCATTGGTGCACCAGTCTGCATTGGCGAGTATGCTTATTCTCGCAAGAGTGAAGAATGGAAGATGGACTGGGAAACCATTCAGGACTATTCCAAGACTATGAACATCGGTTATCTCGGCTGGTCGTTTACTGGAAATGGTGATGCTGAATCACAGGGACTGGATATGTTTAATAGTGATGGTTCGCAGATGTATAAGAACGGTGAATGTATCATCCAGCATCCTAACGATGGTATTCAGGCTACTTCTGTCATCTGTTCTGTATATGATGATGGCGCAGAATCTCATATTACTGAAAGATATGTTTCGGGCGGAGAGGCTTCTGCCGACGTGCAGTCTTATCTCAAGGATGCAAACGGCCAGGCGCTGGACTATGTAAAGCTCAATATCCCAGAAACCTCATTGGAATCAGGTCTTACCTTGAAGGGTGCTGACCTGAAGAGAGCTGGAGCCTTGGAGGGCAGATTCTTCCGCATCTTCCTGAAGCCGGGAACAACTATTACCAATGGTGAGGAAGATAAACTCTATGGTGCTGCTTTTGCGGCTACTGCCAATATCACCTACGGAAATCTGAAGACTGGCGACCGTTCCTTGTCTGAATGGAAATACATCGACCTGCCTTGTGACAGAAATTCTGCTGATCTCACCATCAAGGGCAAGCATTGTACGATAGAAGGCATCTATCTCATGAAACCGGAATATCTCTACAAGGAGGGGCAGGCTGAAACGGAACTGAAGGAAACCTACAACCTTGGCAGCGACTATGTATATAATAAAGGTAATAAATGGGGTACAGAACTACATGTGCCTGCCTCTTTCTTTCAGAATGTGCAGAAAGGCTGGTCGATGGTGCTCTCTTACAAGGATGCAAATGGTCAGATTAGTGTGAAGGACGGAGCACATTACGATGCAAGTTCTGCGGTAGATGGTAACTACTATGTTTGGTTGACAGGCTATGATAGCTATAATGGTAAGGTAGATTACAGCTCTATATCGGGTAGCGGTTCTATGTCCATTGCCTTAGGTGATGAGGCTTCCAAGTTTAGTGATTATAAGACTTACAAAGGAACTGCGACAGGTATGTTGGCTTCGTTGAAGGCGAATGGTTTGCGCATCAATGGTCATGACTGGACGCTGATAGGAATTGCACTCTATGGTCCGAAGACAACGGCTGCTTCTAATGGCCTGAAGGCTGCATAGATTTCAAGCGTTATCTCTCTGCCAGTCAATGGAGAGCCATGTCGCTGCCTTACAATTTGGATGAGGAGCAGACAGCAAAGTTGTTCGGAAATGATGCAAAGATTACGACCATGACATCGGTAGTCAGCGATGATCAGAAGAAAACATTGTCGATTTCCTTTGGTCCTGTCAATAGCATTAAGGCCAACAAACCTTATCTCGTGAAGGTAGCTGCTGATCGTCAGGAATTTGTGCTTGAAGGAGTCAGTCTGGACGTGGATAAGTTTACATCTACTTCGGTCAACATCAATGGAGTCAGTTTTGTTTCTACAGCCCCAGCTGAGGATGGAACAGATAGAACCGAGCTGCCGATGAATGCTTATTATCTCAGCAATAATGTATTCTATCCGCACAAGAATAATAAGGTTACCATCAAGGCAGGACTTTGCTATATGGTTCTCGGAGCAGAAGCTGCAGCCAAGGGCTACAGTCTGAACTTCCAGAATGAAGACGGATCTGTGACGGGGATTCAGGAAATTCCTGCAGCCAGGGAAAACAAGGCAATGGAAATCTATACCTTGCAAGGGGTAAGAGTGCTGCGCCCAGGTAAAGGTATTTATATCGTCAACGGAAAGAAAATGGTTTTCTGAAGTTGATGATTTCCTTGAGTTAATACAAGTAGTTAGGTTTATAATTGATAGTTTTTTGATAGTTGATGTGAGGATAACATCAAGGAAAGGGTCTTCGACAAAGCGTTGTGGAAGACCTTCTTTGTTTAATAATGCTAAAAAAATACGTGATGATATGGTGTTTCCTTTTTTTTATATTATATTTGTATAATATATATATAATTATTAACTATTAGAATGCAGCAAATTAGAAACTTTATATTGTTCTTAGGATTGTGGTTGACATCGCTGGTTGCTCAGGCGCAGCAGATATTGCCTTTTTCCCAACATTTCGAAACCGGTAGCAGGACGATATTCTGTACATTCCGGGATGCTGACGGCATCTGGTGGAATGGAACTTCTCAGGGGCTCTTTACTTCTGCCCAGTTGATGGGAAGCGCCAATCGTGTGTATAAGCGCCATCCGGAATTGGAGAATAATATCGTTCAGATACAGCAAGACAATATGGGGGGGGCGCCTCTGGTTGAAGACTCAGGCTAATAAATACATGATTTATACCCCGCGTACTAATGAACTGATCTGCGACGTGGAGAAATATCTTCGGGAAGCGAACCTCAGAAATGTGAAATACGATTTCCGTACGCATATTGATGCTGAAGGAAAGGTCTGGATTTACAAGGACAGAATGCTCTATGTGCACGACTTCCGAAATCATGTTACCAAGTTTCTGGCATTGCCTGCTTCTACGGGTCGCATCATTGGTATTGCCAACTGCGGGAAGCGTAGTGTGGTGCTGACAGAGAAAGCGGCTTATCTCACCTCTTCGGTGATGGGGAAGATACGCCCAGTTTTGTTCACCCGTACTCCGGAATCTTTTCAGTATGGTCAGACTTTATGCGAGATGAACAGTAAGGGCGACCTCTGGGTGTATGCCAATTCCCATCTCTATACTTATTTTGCGCATTCCAAGACTTGGAAACTGCGTCAGGAAATTGTGCCTGATGTGACTTCCATATTGCGCCTGCCTGATGACCAGTTTTACATAGCCACTTCCAATACAGGAATCTTTGTCTATGATAGCAAGGGTAATTTGAAAAGCCATGTATTCCAGTCGCTTCCGCTGGTCAACGGTCTGGTCAACAATCATATTCAGAGCCTGTTCTACGACCCACAGTCTCATGTGATAGCAGTGGCTTATCACAAGCATGATATGAGTCTTTTTCTTGCTGATTCCTATGAACTCCGTGAACATTACGTGCAGTGGAGCGGCAATCATTTTAATGTAGAAGATATCATCTGTTTTGCACCTGCCGACGAGCAGTCGGTATGGGTGGGAACAGAAGATAATGGTGCATATCGCATCATGACAGATGGTTCTGATAAAATCGTAGAAAACCGTTTCCCGAAGACTGCTGTTACTGTGCTGATGAAGGATAAGCAAGGTAAACTCTGGGCAGGAATCTATCATGGTGGATTGTGCTGTAGTGATGGGAAAAAGTTCTTTCCAGGAGAGTCGCCTTATCACATCATTGAGGTTTCACCCCGCAGACTTATCGTGCTGCTCAATGGTAAAGGTATTTTTGCCTTAGATCCGCAGACAGGACAGACTACCCCTATTCCTACGGAGAATCCTTGGATAATGGATCTGGCACAGATGGGCAACTATATCTATGCAGCCACACCGTTGTTCCTGTATCAGATCAACATTTATACACTCAAGAGTACCACGATTCCTGCTTCTGCCTTCAAGCATTCCAACTTCAGTAATGGCAACAAAACCCTATTGGCAGATAGACGAGGGTGGATTTGGCTGGTCAACTACAAAGGGCATTCGCCAGTAGATATTTATGATACGAAGACCGGGCGCACCTTCCAGTGCCGCCAATTGCAGGACTATGATATCAGTTCGCTGCGGGAGGATGGGCACGGACATATCTGGTTTGCCACAGACCAGGGAATGGTCATCGTAAGAGTGAATAAAAATAAGGATGAAAAGATCTCGGCAGAGGAGCCTTATAGCTTCGACCTTTACTGTTTTGACAAGAAAGCGACTTCATTGTTCAACTTGCGTGCCATGATGAATGTTGACAGGAGCAGGCTGATGGTAGGAACAACCCTGGGTTTCCGTTTGTTGGATGTGAATCAGTTGGAGAAATCTATAGTTCCCAACCAGGTTACCCACCAGATGATAATCTCTTCGCTTCGTGTGAATGACAACTATGTTTCTCCTGGTATGGAGATAGATGGTAGGGTGCTCGTTTCTTCAGACTTACCTTATCTGAAAGACCTGCACCTGAGGTATTATGAAAACAACCTCATGATAGAGTGCCATCCTAAGGGACTGGAAGTGAATGAGCTCAGTTCCTATGAATATAAGTTGGAAGGACTGAACAAGGAGTGGCTGCCGATGGAAAATCATATCATCACGCTGTCCAACCTTCCATCTGGTAAATACAAACTGCTGCTGAAGAAGCAGGACATCAATCATCATGAAAATCAGGAAATCGTTCTCCTGAATATAGAGATAGATTCGCCTATATGGTCCACAGGCTGGGCATATTGTCTGTATCTCATCATCGTGGCACTTCTCTGCTACTTCGGTTATCGCTATTATCACCGTCGCCAAGAATTCAGAGAGAAGATGAGAGAGATTCGGACTGCTGCTAAGCATGAGAAAGAAGTAAATGATATGATGTTGCGGTTCTTTACCGACATCAGCCATGACCTCCGTACTCCGCTTACGTTGATTATCACGCCAGTGGAAACGCTGATGAATACCGTCAAGGATGCGGATATGCAGCTAACGCTCAGCATTATCTATCGCAATGCCCGTAATCTCTTCGGGCTGGTCAACCAGATTCTTGATTTCCGTAAACTGGAACGTTCTTCTGGCCAGTTGAACCTTTCCTATGGAGACGTGGTGGCTTTTGTGCGGGAGAAAATGGTGGGGTTTCAGCTGATGGCAAAGGGACAGAATCTTAGCATGACTTTTGAGTCGGATATGGATAAATTCCTATTGGCTTTTGATAAGGATAAGTTGAGTAAGGTCATCAACAATCTTCTGTCGAATGCCATCAATTATACTCCTTCGGGAGGTGAAATCGGCATCAGAATGATGCGTAAGGAGAATCAGCTCTGTATGGAGGTGTGGGATACGGGCAATGGTATTCCTAAGGAGGAAAGACCGCATATCTTTGAGCGCTTCTATGCTTCTGCACGGGCAGGCGGTAAGTTCGCAAGTACCGGTCTCGGCTTGAATATTGTAAAAGAGTTCGCTGATTTGTGGGGAGGTAAAGTGGAATTGGAAGACAACCTGCCTAAGGGCACTCGATTTAAGGTTTATCTTCCAATCTCGCAGCAGGAAATTGAGAAACAACAGGAAATTGAGAAACAACATGGAAAACTGGAACAGCAGGGAAAACAAAATCTGCAGGATTCAAAGGAAGCTGATCTCAAGTCTTGCGCTCTGCCTTTGGAGAAGCGCGACGCAACCATCTTATTGGTGGAAGATAATGTTGACTTGCTCACTTATATGTCTCATGTCTTGTCTCGTGAATACAATGTGTGCCAGGCTACTGACGGCAATCAGGCGTTGCAGGTGCTGAAAGGTTCTGAGGTGGATCTGATTATCAGCGATGTGATGATGGAAGGTATGGATGGCTATGAACTCTGTAGAACCCTGAAGTCAGATATCAATACTTCGCATATTCCTATCATCCTCTTGACTGCCAAGACGATGAGCATGGATGAAATCAAGGGATTGAAACTCGGAGCGAGCGATTATATCACCAAGCCGTTCAATTTTGATGTTCTCCGACTCCGCATTCGGGCTTTGCTCGATAGCATTCAACAAGCACGTAACAGAATCGTAAGCGATGAGGAAATCAAACCTTCTGAAGTGACGGTAACTACGCTCGACGAACAGCTGCTGGCTGATACAATCCATATCATAGAGGAGAACATGGGCGATGCGAAGTTCAATGTAGATGACCTGAGTGTGAAACTCTGTATGCACCGCACCAATCTCTATAAGAAGTTGCAGAGCCTGACTGGCAAGACACCATCGCAGTTCATCCGACTGATGAGGCTGAAACGAGGTAAACAACTCCTGAGCCGTGGTAATGTACTGGTATCACAAGTAGCATACGAGGTGGGTTTCAACGACCCGAAGAAGTTTGCTCGTTATTTCAAGGAGGAGTTTGGAATGCTGCCTAGCGAATACGTGAAACAGCAAGAGAGTGATGGAATGTAGCAATGAGGGTGTTCCCATTATAAGCTAATTTGACCGCTGGAAAATCATTTACATATCATTTAGTAGAGTTTATATATATCAAAAAAGCCGAGGGTTTCGTGAGAAAACCTCGGCTTTGTAGTTACATTCTATAGAGACTAATCTATCTTTTCTTTCTTGTCACTTCCGCTATCGCTAGTGGAGTACTTGATTATGAGTAGCGGATGATTTGACCAGGGGTCAACTTCTTGTCTTTCTTGTAACCATTGAGGCGGCAAATCTGGTCAACGCTTACACCACGCTTCTCGGCGATGGAGTTGAGGGTCTCACCATACTTAACCTTGTGGTAAAGTTTCTCAGCACCAGCATTGGCATTGTATCTGCCAACCTCGCCACCATTAACTTCCTCGCGAGTATATCTACCATTTCCAATCTTGCCACGAGCAGCATTGGCATCGGCTGATTCACGCTCGTAAGTGTCGCGGTTGAAATCATAGTAGTCGCCAGTAACATCCTGGTTGCGGAAGTCGAAGAGGAGGGCTGGGTTCAAGGCTACGCCGCAGAGACGAGTCTCGAAGTGGAGGTGAGAACCGGTGCTTCGTCCTGTGTTACCACCCAAGCCGATAACATCTCCTGCTCTTACTTCCTCGTTTTCTTCCACGAGTTGCTTAGACAAGTGACCATAGATGGTCTCCAATCCATTGTTGTGACGGATAACGATGTACTTGCCGTAGCCACCACCATCATATCTTACGATGCGAACTTTACCAGAGAAGGCTGCGCGGATTGTGTCGCCAACATAAACCTTGATGTCCATGCCTTTATGTTTGCGGCCAAAGCTAGCACGGTAACCGAAGTTACTGGTGACAACGCGACTAGGAGTTGGCATACAGAAGTGACGGAGATTGATGCGGAAGTGATCGGGGAGGGTAGTCGCCTTGTGGGCGTACTTGTTGGAGAAGTCCTGGTAAAGCTCCGCTGCTGGATTCTCTTTGTCCTCCATCATACGATAGTGAGATACCGCAAGTGTATCGAGTGACTTCATTCGATGGTCAACTGGTGCCTGGCGAGCCAAGAGGTCTTGTCCAAACACAGGCACGGCTGTGAACGCCAACAATGCCACTGCGGTAATCTTCTTTATTTTCTTTGTAAAACTCATACTTTTTAATTAATAATCCTGTTAGGTTCGTCATTTGCTGACACGGAACAAATAAATGGCATTCCGTTTCCAAAAAACGCTAAAGCAAGTGCCTTAATATGCGGTTTTGTTATATAGACGTTGCAAATATAGCAAAAATATTTCAGATTACCAAGCACATTAACACCAATCGGCTGATTTTTAACGTGAAAAGTTGAGGTTTAACTTTCATTAAGTAACTTTCGGCTTGATATACATCAATTTCTCGCATCAGAAGGGCATTGCGGGCTGGTGTGGCGATAATGGGTTACTTGTGTAGCGGTTATGGGTTGGCGGAAGCCTTTTCCTTCAGTAGCTTTAGGAGGACCACGGCAGGCGAGTGTCCCATAAAGATACGTCGCTTCACCTCAGGACTGGTGAAGCGCAAGCAATGCAAGTAAGCATCATAAAGCTCGTCGAGATTGATGGTGAACTCCTTGCCCGATGATTCCCTCACGCCGATGACCATTCTCTTGGTCAATCGGAGGTTGACGTACTTGATGCCTGTTGGGGTCTCTATCTCGTGAATCTCTGCCAATAGCTCTCTCATCCTCTCGGCAGAGAGGGGAGGGCGAGTTTCCGTCAGGGTGGAGCGTTTCCTGCCTTTGCGGTGAGGGGCGTTGTTGGTTCGGATGGCTTCCTCTGCCAACTTCTGCATCTCGGAGTCGCCGAAGAGATTGCCTTCGGCGAAAGTACTTTCCGAAAGGTTGCTTGCTTTAGATGGGTTCTTCTCTGTATTTCCCTTTTCCATAATGCTTGTTCTTTTGTTAATGATAGATGGATAAGATGGCTGATGTGATAAGGAGTAATCGGCATTAGCTGATAGCCGCCCAGTTGATGTTGGTCTTCTTCAATTCCTTCAAGCGATTCCATAGCATCGCATGCTGAGGCAACTCGCATTTCGGGTCGGCTTCGATGATGGCTTCCGCCTCCTTGCGAGCCAGTTGCACGATTTGTCCATCCCTAGCGATGTTGGCTATCTTCAGGTCGAACGCCATGCCGCTCTGTTGGGTTCCCTCTAGGTCGCCCGGTCCTCGGAACTTCAAGTCGGCTTCGGCGATGCGGAAACCATCGTTGGTGTCACACATGATGTCGATGCGCTTGCGGGTCTCTTCGGAGAGCTTGTAGTTGGTGACGAGGATGCAATAGCTCTGGTCGCTTCCTCTACCTACTCGTCCTCTGAGCTGGTGGAGCTGTGCCAAACCGAACCGTTGGGCATCGAGGATGACCATCACGGAGGCATTCGGTACGTTCACACCTACTTCTATTACGGTGGTGGCAACGAGAATTTGGGTCTCTCCCTTGGCGAAAAGTTGCATCTCCTCCTCCTTTTCAGCAGGCTTCATCTGTCCATGTACCTTGCTGAGCTTGAACTCAGGGAAGGCTTCCTTCAGCGTCTCGAATCCCTCTTCGAGATTCTTCAGGTCACTCTTCTCGCTCTCCTTGATGAGGGGGAAGACGATATACACCTGTCTGCCAAGGTTGATTTGGCGACGGATGCTCTGGTAGAGGCTCGTCAGTTGGTTATCAAACTTATGGAGCGTCTGAATCGGCTTTCTGCCCGGTGGCAATTCGTCGATGACGCTCACGTCGAGGTCGCCATAGATGGTCATTGCCAGGGTGCGAGGAATAGGAGTGGCGGTCATCACAAGCACATGAGGTGGATTCTCGCTCTTAGCCCATAGCTTGGCTCGTTGGGCGACACCAAAGCGATGCTGCTCATCAATGACGGCGATGCCCAAGCGTGAGAAGACTACTGGGTCTTCGAGGATGGCATGGGTGCCCACGAGTATCTGGATGTCACCTGTGGCGAGGTCTTTCAGGATGTTTTCACGCTTCTTGCCCTTCACGATACCTGTGAGGAGTTCCACACGGATGTCTATATCTTTCAGGAAGTCACGGAGGGTTTGGAGGTGTTGCTCGGCGAGAATTTCCGTAGGAGCCATCAAGCAGGCTTGGAAACCATTGTCGAGGGCGATGAGCATGGTCATCAGTGCCACGAGGGTCTTGCCCGAACCGACATCACCTTGCAGGAGGCGGTTCATTTGGCGACCGCTGCACATGTCGGCACGTATCTCGTGCATCACTCGCTTCTGTGCCCCCGTCAACTCGAAGGGGAGGTTGTGGGCATAGAAGCCGTTGAAGATGTCGCCGATGCGATTGAAGATATAGCCTCGATACTTGCGCCGTTGGTCGCTCGCATACCTTAATATATTGAGTTGCACATAGAAGAGTTCCTCGAATTTGAGGCGCACCTGTGCTTTCTGCATCTCCTGGTGGGAGTGCGGATAATGGATGAATCGGAAAGCGGTGTCTCGGGAGATGAGGTGCAGGCGACCCACGATGAAGTCGGGGAGGGTTTCGGGAAGGGGAGGCAACAAGCCCACCAAGGTCTTGGTCAACTTCTCGATGGTGCGAGAGCTGAAACCATACTTCTTCATCTTCTCGGTGGTGTTGTAATAAGGTTGCATCCCCATCTCGGAAATCTGGAGGTTGCTGGCATCGTCCATCTCGGGATGGGAGAACTGGTAGCGACCGCCATAGACGGTAGGTTTGCCAAAGACGATGTACTCCGTGCCCACCTTGTAGGTCTTGATGATGTATTGTGACGAACGAAACCATACCAGATCGACCACGCCAAAGCCATCCGAGAAGTGAGCCACCAGTCGCTTGTTGCGCTTGCCGGTGTCAAACTCCTCGAAGCTCAGTATCTTACCCTTGATTTGCACAAAGGGCATATCGGGGGTCAACTCGCTGATATGGAATATCTTGCTCCTATCTACATATTTATAAGGATAGTATTCCAACAAGTCACCATAAGAGTTGATACCAAGCTCCTTGCTCAGTATCTCCTTCTTCTTGGGACCTACGCCGGGTAGGTACATGATGTCTTGATTTAGAATACTATTCATTATTCAGATAATAATGCTTCGGCAACCTTGATGTCGAATGGGGTGGTAATCTTGATGTTCTCACGATTGCCCTCCACCATTGCCACTTGGCAACCGAGGCTTTCCACAACACTGGCATCGTCGGTGAACTGTTCCTTATAACCTTGGTTGAAGGCTTGCTTAGCCAAACCGATGTCGAAGGTCTGAGGGGTCTGTACGATGCGATAGTCGTCACGAAGCACGTTCTTGCCGCCGCCACGCTTGTCGATGTAGCGCAAGGTGTCGGTGACGGCATACACTGGGATGGCGGCATATTCCTCACGTGCTGCCTCGTAACATTCCGAGATGACTTCGGTGGAGACGAAAGGGCGTACGCCATCGTGGATGCCTACCACTCCGTCCTCGTCGTCAGGAATGAGGGCGAGTCCGTTCTTGGATGATTGGAAGCGAGTGTCGCCTCCATTGGCTATCTGGTGCTGGATGTCGAAGTGGTGTTCCTCGCAGAGTTGTTGCCAATAAGCCTGTTGGCTCTCTGGCAATACCAAGATGATGTTGAGGTTGGCATCATACTCGTGGAAACGCTCGATGGTGCGCATCAAGATAGGTTTGCCAGCTACTGGCAGAAACTGCTTGGGAATCTCACTTCCCATGCGGAGGCCCTTGCCTCCGGCTACTATGATAACGTAATCCATATTATCTTTTCTCCATCAAGTGAGCATACTGCATTCCTTTCTGTAGCTTTGCTACTTCCTCTGTACCTACGAAGTAACTCAAAATCTGGTAGGCGTAAGGGAGGGTGGCGGCAGGACCTTCACCCGTGATGACGTTGCCGTCTTCCTGGAAGAGTTCGCCAGTGTAAGTAGTGCTTTCTCCGAAATAACGCTCAAAGCCAGGAGAGCAAGTGGCTTTCTTGCCATCGAGGATGCCTGTACTAGCCAATACCATAGGAGCGGCGCAGATGGCACCTACTCTTTTGCCTGCCTTGTTTTGGGCGATGAGAGCTTGGCGCACTCCCTCGTGCTCATTGAGGTTGGTGCTGCCTGGAAGACCACCAGGGAGAAGCAGCATGTCTGCATCCGAGAAGTCTTGGATGTCCTCAAACTTGAGGTCAGCCTTGATGGTAATGCCGTGGGAAGTTTCCACAAACTCACTGCCCGTGATGCTGACAGTCTTGATATCTACACCACCTCTGCGGAGGATGTCAACAGGAGCCAAACCTTCGATTTCCTCGAAGCCGTTGGCGAGAAATTCATATACCTTAGCCATAATTTTATACCTTTTTTGTCGTATTATTCGATTAATATTGTTAATTTTGCAAGCGTAAAGGGACTTCCGCTGTTGTATGCAGTACAAAAGTGCACCTCTGGCTTCCCTTTTGCAAAAGTAATAATAATAATTGAAACTACAAAATAAATGGCAGAGCAACATTTGAAATTCGCCATATTTGGCAATGAATACCAAGCCAAGAAGTCGGCTTCCATCGAAATCATCCTCAATTATCTCGACAAGCGTGGGGCTGAGGTGTATGTGGAAAGTACCTATTATGACTTCCTGACACGTGACCAACATTTGAAGTTGAATGTCGCCGGAGTCTTCGAGGACTACAACTTCGATGTCGATTACGTCATCTCCATGGGTGGTGATGGTACCTTCCTCAAGGCGGCGAGCCGTGTGGGTGCCAAGGGTACTCCGATCATCGGCATCAATATGGGACGCTTGGGCTTCCTTGCAGATGTCTTGCCTAGTGAGATAGAGTCGGCGTTGGACAGTCTCTATGCCGGTGAGTGCCAGATAGAGGAGCATGCCGTCATCCAAGTGGAAGCGAAGGGTGGTGTGCTGGCTGGTAATCCATTTGCCCTCAACGACATCGCCGTATTGAAGCGTGATGATGCCTCCATGATTTCTATCCGAACGATGGTGGATGGTGAGTTCTTGGTTACTTACCAAGCCGATGGTCTCATCGTCTCTACCCCTACAGGTTCCACAGCTTATAATCTTTCCAATGGTGGTCCTATCATTATTCCTCAGAGCGGTAGCCTCTGCCTGACTCCTGTGGCTCCCCATAGCTTGAATATCCGTCCTATCGTCATCAATGATACGGCGGAGATTACGCTTGACATCGAGAGCCGTAGCCACAACTACTTGGTGGCGATAGATGGTAGAAGTGAGCGCATGACAGAGGAAACTCGCCTCGTCATCCGTCGTGCTGCCCATAGCATCAAGATTGTGAAACAGCGCAACCAGAGATACTTCTCCACATTGAGAGAGAAGTTGATGTGGGGAGCCGACCAAAGAGCGAGATAAAGGAATTATGAACGTTTATAGAGAGATTTTTGCCGACTTCAAGCAGGGAGAACTGGCGCAGTTCTATCGCTTGATGTACCCAGAGTTGATGGTGTATGCCAATCGACTGTTGGGCGCAGACTTTGCGTTTCTTGCCGAGGACTGCGTGCAGAATGCTGTCTATAAATGTTATCTCCGATCCAATGAGATGGAGAGCGTGATGCAGTGGAAAAACTATATGTATGTCTGTGTACATAACGAGGTGGTGACAGTCTTGCGAAAAGGCAAGGCGAAAGACCGTTATGTCAAAGACTTGAATGAAGGGAGCGAGGATATGCTTCGAGGCATCATCGAACAGGAAACGCTCACGCTGCTTTATGATGCGATAGAACACTTGCCTGAGATTTACCGGGAGGTGTTCCATCAGAGTTTTGTGGAAGGAATGAAGTATGCTGTCTGCCTTGACGATACCTTTCAATAACTGTGCCTGCATGGCTGCAGGGATGATAAATAGCTCCAATAGGGCGGTCAAAAGTTTCTTTTTGTTCATATTCTCTCTTTTAAAGTTTTATTTTATTACGCAATGGGGAGAGAATAGTATCAAAGGGAAAGCAACTTTTTTGCGAAAAAGTGCCATCATCGTATATTTTCCTTCTCTTTTCCTCGTATTTCTCGATGATTTCCATTATATTTGCATCCGCTAATCAGAAAAAGAGACACTAGTGAAAAAGAGAAATATGTTTAAAGTACCGAAGTTTAAGTATAATGTCAAGACCTTGCTGATATGGCTTTGGAGAGCATGGAAGGGCAACCAGTTGCAGGCTGTGCTCAATGCTTCCATAGGCTTGTTGTCGGTGGGTGTGAGTTTGGCACAGGTATGGGCGGTGAAACGAGCCATCGATGTGGCTTCCCATGCCGTGGAGGGTGACATCTATTGGGCTGTGGGCTTGATGGGATGCTTGATTCTTGCCGACTTCTCCCTCAACATCTCCTCGATTTGGATTCGTAATCTCTTGGGCATCAAGGCGCAGAATCGTGTGCAGCAGAAAATGCTCGACCGCATCCTTCGCTCGGAATGGCAGGGGAGAGAACGACTTCATTCGGGTGACGTGCTCAACCGACTGGAGACGGATGTGAACACGGTGGTCAACTTCTTGACGGAGACCATCCCTAATACGCTCAGTGTCTTGGCGATGTTCCTCGGTGCCTTCTTCTATCTCTTCTCCATGGACAAGTTGCTCTCGGTGGTCATCGTCATCATGATTCCTATCTTCTTGGCGTTTAGCAAGATTTATGTGGGAAAGATGCGCCAGCTGACTCGTCAGGTGCGTGATTCGGATAGTAAGGTGCAGAGTGTGTTGCAAGAGACCATTCAGCATCGTATGCTCATCAAGACCTTGGAAAAGGATGACGCGATGGTGGATAAACTTGAGAACACACAGAGGGAATTGCGTGGACACGTGGTGAAGCGTACGATGTTCAGCGTGTTCAGCAATCTTATTGTCAACTTTGGTTTTGCTTTAGGTTATCTCGTGGCTTTCCTTTGGGCGGCCATTCGCATGAGTACCGGCAGTCTGAGTTTCGGAGGAATGACTGCTTTCTTGCAGTTGGTCAATAAGATTCAGGTGCCTGCTAGAAACCTCACCAAGTTGGTGCCAGCCTTCGTGGGTGTGTTCACGGCGGCAGAGCGATTGATGGAGTTAGAGGAGGACCCTCTCGAAGAACAAGGCGAACCGATAGAGGTGGCATCGCCTTGTGGCATCCGACTGACGGATGTCTGCTTTAGATATGAGGAGAATGCAGTTCGGAATGAGGAAAATGCTGAAGCAGCATCTGATAATCAGGTTCGTCCTAATGTTATCAACCATTTGAACTTCGACTTCCGTCCAGGCAGCTGTACGGCTATCTTAGGAGAGACGGGAGCCGGAAAGACCACGCTCGTTCGTCTGATATTGGCTTTGTTGCATCCAGTGGAGGGAAAGGTAGAGATTTATCATAAGGAGGAAAGTCAGGAACTTTCCTCTCGCCACCGTTGCAACTTTGTGTATGTGCCACAAGGCAATACGTTGATGAGTGGAACCATACGTGAAAACTTGCGATTAGGCAAGCTCGATGTCACCGATGAGGAGATGATTTTGGCTTTGCATACGAGTTGTGCCGACTTCGTGATGGAGTTGCCGCAAGGTCTAGATACCATCTGTAGCGAACAGGGTGGGGGATTGAGCGAGGGACAAGCCCAGCGTATCGCCATAGCTCGCAGCCTTCTCCGCAACCGTAGCATCATGCTCTTTGATGAGGCTACGAGTGCCTTGGATCCAGAGACGGAACGCCAGCTCCTCCAAAATATCTTGTCTTCCCACGACAAGACCATTATCTTCATCACCCATCGCCCTGCCGTTGTGGAGTATTGCGACCAAGTGCTGAGGATAGAGCGTGTGGTGTGAGTGAGGTGTCGAACACCATATCTCACTCTCGTAACTTCTTGTGTGATAGTGTGCTAATGCATACTTAGTGAGGTGTGAGATAGAAAGGCGAGATCCCTGCTTCGCTAGAATAAGGAGCAAATGACCGCTCGTCATATAGTGCAGACTGTCTGCCTATGATAGCCAAACTGTCCGCCTACGGCAGTCAGACTGTTCAGTTAGGACAGCCGACCGTCATAGGCGGACAGTTTCGTATGCAACTCTTATATGTTGTCTTTATTTATTGTATTCTGCTGTAACATCCTTCACTTTATATTTCAATCCTTCCTTGGATGCTTCGATTTCAAAGTAAGCCGTATTGGTGAGATTTGTTATATCTACAGTCTGCGGCTTACCTGTACCACTACCATTATTGAATATGACATTTACCAACTCGGTCGCATTATCAATGCTGACTTCCTTGTAGTACCATGTCTTTCCACCAATGGTCTTTGTTTCTGTCATCTTTTCACCAGGCCACTTAACAGATGGAGCTTTCTTCCATGTATAGCAGTATAATGGATTCCATTTCACAGCATCGGCATTCACATAAACCATAAATTTATATGCCTTGAACTTCTCAATCGTATATTGATGTGTGGCGATATTTCTAACTTCACCATTCACAAGCAATCCAACCTTCAAGGTACAAGTACCATTGATGCTGATTTCCTTACCACTTTCTACGGTTGTGCTCTTTGCAGTAGGGGTTGAGCCGTTCAAGGTATAAACCAATTTGGCTCCCTCTGTCTGGCTGACTGCAGTAAGCTTGGTCTTGAAACCTTCCTCGTATGAGCCGGAAGGCACGTCGGTCCAAGAGGTTTCTGCATCATTAGAGAGGAAATAGGCATAGTGATAACCAGAAAGAATCTTTGTATAGCCTGTTTCTCCTGCATATCCTGCTGCATCATTACCTACAGCCACAAGAAGTTTGTGCTTAGTACCAGTAACCTCGTTCACATAAAGAGTTTTCTTGCTCTGCTTGTTGGCATAATTGCTCATATTAGTGATGCCTGCATATTTGCGGGCTGCAATCATCTCCTTCAACTCAGGCTTGTAATCTCTCCAGTGTGGCTGGAACACACAAGGAGTTCCCGGCATGGCGAGCATATAGGCATTGGCTGCAAGCGTATCCCGCTTAAGAGGATCCAGCTACTCCTTTTCAGAACGGTATTGCATGTCGTGATTCTCGACGAAAGTAACTGCATAACGACGATAATTGGCATCGTGCATAAGATTTTCGTTGCTGCTCAACTTTGTCCAGTTTGGAGCTGCAACAACCTTATTATCTCTTACGCCGATAGCGTCACGAACATTATAACGGAACTGGAAGTCGAAGGCTGCGCTCTTCTTGTTGGTTCTGTTTATCCAACTTTCTATCTTTTCGTTACCGTCCCAATATTCGCCAACAGAATATTCTACACCTACGGCATCATTATAGTCGGCAACATGGCTGCCATCGAAACCTTTCACCATGTCATAGCGGAAACCAATATAACCTAAATCGTTCTTGAGGTAATCCACATAGGCTTTCATAATCTTTTGTACGTTTGCGCTCTTGTGATCTAGGTCGCGGCAGTCATCAAAGTCTGTTCCTTCATCGTTGTTGTTGCTGAGGCTTACACCATCGGTTGCTGCTTGTGTTGCAGTTTTTCCTTGATCATCATTTTTGCAAATATCGGTGGGCAGCATCTGATAGGTCACACCTTTGTATGTCTCTGCAGGGAAGTTAAACCAGCCCTCTGTGTTGCGATGGTTGATGACAACATCTGCTATCGCACCGATACCGTTAGCTTTAAATTTGGTAATCAGGTTTCTGAGTTCTGTCTCTGTTCCGAAAGAAGAGTTCTGATTGAAATAATAATATGGCTTATAGCCCATTACCTGTACTGTTTCAGCACATTTCCCGCTTTGTGGAAGCCAAACAAGGTCGATATAGTTTTTCATATCTTCGGCTTGGTTGGCTAAGACCTTCCATTGTGATTCATTGTAAGAATCCCATGAGAATCCTTGCAGCATAACGCCGCTATAGTCGCTTGGCCATCCTTGAGAAGTCAGACCGGGGGTAGGTTCTGGTTCTGGAGTTGGGGTAGGGGTAGGTGTAGGTGTTGGCTCTGGTATATCAGGGTCGTTACTACTTGAACAAGCTCCGAGAGTGAGTGCCATTGCGGCGAGGAGGGTGAAATATAATTTCTTCATGTTAATATATTTATTGTTAATCTATTTTTATCGTAGGTTTGTGTTGTTATTACGTTGACAAAGTTACTATTATTTTAATTAGCTTATATCATTAATTGATGCAAATCAAGTGAATATACAGTGCAAACGTTTGCATGATGTAAAGGCATAAATAGGCGGCTCCCGGAAACGAGAGCCGCCTAGTCATTATAACTTTTTGATTTCTTCAACACTCAATCCTGTAGCCTGTGCTATGATTTCGGCAGGAACTTTCTGAGCTAGCAAGCTGAGAGCAATAGCTTTCTTCTCTTTAGCCCTACCCTTGACCTCTCCTCTTACTTCTCCCTCCACTATGCCTTCCGCACGACCTTCCGCACGACCTTCTGCACGACCTTCAAGTTTAGCATTTGTTAGCACGTCATTTTGTATCATGATAGCGTTAAGATGCTCATCGTATGCGTGGCGCTCAGTATCTGACATCTCATAATATTTCAGTTTCTCACGAGCCTCTTGAAGCCCAGGTGCCTTGGTGTCAGCAGCTATTACCCCATTTTTGAGATAGTTAACCCATTCCTCCAATGGCGATTTGACCACACTGTTGAATTCGTTGACACGAACAAGAATGTAGGTTGGGAAAATCTCTGAAGGTGATTTTCTAACGATATTGTCTTTTTCTTTGGTGCTGATGATAAGCTGGTCTTTCGTATGTAGCCCCACGAAACTGTTCTGCCCCACATAGATATAGTCAGAACCTTTGCCCAAATCAAAGTAAAGGATACAGATGGAATAGACCTTCTTCACCTCCTTATAACTGTTTTCCAGGTTGATGTGCTTAAAAATAGATTCGTCCCATCTAAAATATGAAGTTTCAAAATAATGCAACTTTCTAAATGCATGAATGTCTACAATCAAAGTTTCTCCTCTATCGTTTTCAACTTTTAAGTCTATTCTGTTTGCAACATCAAGGAAATCAAAATATTTATGGTTCTCAGTGCATTTTAGAACTTTCAAGATTTTCACCTCTTCGTTCAAGAATACTGTGAGGAATCCTTCCAGCACTCCGAAATTGGCTTTCTGACGGAGCAATCTTTTGATAGCCCAGTCGAAGCGAATGTATCTGTCTTTCAGTTCTGCCATAATATCTTATTTTATTAAATGCCACATTTCATCTGCAAATATACGACAAATTATCGTAACCACCAAATGTCAAAGTAGGAATTAATATTAAAAAACTTGAAAACATTTGGTAGTCTCGATAATTATTGCGTAATTTGCGCAACGTAAAAAGCGCAATAAGATTATGGCAACAATCAACAACCCTTTCGTGATGTATGGATACAAAGGCGCAGAGTACTTCTGCGACCGTGAGAAAGAAACCGAGAAGATGATGATTTCGCTCCACAACGAGCGAAATATCACGCTTGTCGCACCTCGTCGTATGGGTAAAACGGGATTGATACATCATGTTTTCCATCAATTGGAAGATCAATATCCAGATGTGAAATGCTTCTACCTAGACATTTTTGCCACCAAGAACTTGGAGCAAATGGTGCAACTGATGGCTTCGGAAATCATCGGAAAGCTTGATACTGTCTCACAAGCAGCATTGCGAAAAGTCCAGGAGTTTTTTAGTAGTTGGCGACCTACACTAACCATAGACGAGTTGACTGGTATTCCAACCTTCTCTTTGGACATCAAACCAAGCGAGGGACGTGAGAGCTTGAAGCGAATCTTCGAGTATATGAAGCAATCTGGAAAACGATGCTACGTGGCGATTGATGAGTTTCAGCAGATATTGAATTATCCTGAGGATGGTGTCGAAGCATTGATACGCTCATACATCCAATTCCTCCCGAACGTATATTTTGTATTCTCTGGTAGTCAACAACACATGATGGAAGAGATGTTCTTATCGGCGAATCGCCCATTTTTCCAAAGTTCCCTTGTCATGTCACTACCATGTATCGCCGTGTCAAATTATCTATCATTTGCCAATCGTCTTTTGTCGTCACAAAAACGAGAAGTGGATGTAGACACATTCACCTATATCTACTCGCAAGCCGACAGCGTAACTTGGTATGTACAAGCCATCCTACATGGTATTTACGAACATCGTGATGAGCATATCAATAAGGACTTAGTGGATGAAGTGATTCAAGAGTTGATAGAGGAGCAAGCCATGGCATACCAAAACTATTGTGCATGGCTGACCGAAAACCAGCAGTTACTCTTGTTAGCAATTGCCAAGGAGCAAATGGTTTCCTCCCCACTTAGTCAACAGTTCATCTTGACCCACCACCTACCTGCCACCAGCAGCGTAAAGACAGCCCTGAAGGCTTTAGTGGACAAGCAATTAGTCAACAAGACACCAAAAGGCTACTTTGTCAGCGACCGCTTCTTTGCTAAATGGCTAGCAAGAGGGGAATAAAGCACTGAAAAGGCAACTCTCGGAATGCAAGAGCCGCCTGGTAATCTTTTCTCATCAAACTTTCTGGTGGCATATATATCACGCATATTCTTGATGTCCTCGTCATAAAACTCAAGTTCCTCACGGGAAAGTTTGCGGAGGTCGCCTATTTCTGCCAACTTGCGAAGTTTAGTGAAAGTATCAATGATGGCAATGGTAGTGCCGATCAAAATTTTTGATCAGTTCATCTTTCTCTCTGTTATTCAACTCAATAACATAGCCTGGAGGAAACTTTTTGGGGAAAATGAGGGAAAGAATGAAGGGCATACAAAAAGGCGGTCTCTGAATAGAAACCGCCTTTAATATATAAGTTTGCAATGGTGAAGTTGCTTATTCTACTGTACAGAAGATATTGTCATTTGTCTTTCTTGTAGGATACAACTTGATTGTGTTGCCTGCAACTGTAAGGTTGGCGCCATCTTGCTCCAAGTTGTCGATGCTTCCACCGAGGTTAATTGTCCAACCCTTATTTACAATGAACTTCCAACCATCGGCTGTTACGCCTGCTGCCATAGTAGCCTCGAAGCAATACTCCTCAGCATTCCAGGTCATGGTAGCTGGGGCTAACGGATCCCAACCTTGGAATTGACCAGCCATACCCATGGACTCAACCTTTGTGGCAGTAATCGTGCCTTCTGAAAGATTTACATCCATGTAGTAAACACCTTCTCCTGCATTTACACCGAGGTTGTTTTCGTGGTTGGCATCAATAGCAGCATCATTGAATGTGACGAAGTTACTTGCACCGATAGCGTTATCCCAGTTTCCTTGTTCACGCTGGAACTTGAACTCAAAGCCTGCACCGTTAGGATCGGCTATATATACGTAACCGGTATATGTACCCGTCTCTTCGTCTACGAGAGCAAGTTTCTGGTCATTTGATCCCCAACCGTCTGTACTGCCGATGAAGTAGATGAACGGATCGTACATCACTTTCTCAATGGTATAAGAATAGTCCATCATGTTGAGAGTGAGCTTGTACTTGCCAGGTTCTGCAATCTTACCAGCCTTAGCGTCGGCGTTAGTCAACAAACCTGTCATGCTGTCGTCGCCGTCAATCTTAGGACCTACTACACCAGCAGCAGATGCATCGGTATTACCTGCATCAACGTTCGCCTTAGGAATAATCTTCCAATACTGGTCCGCCTTGGTTGTTTCGAAAGTGATAGTGAAAATAGGATCGTCATATACATCCTTGTCGCTGTGCTTGAATGCCTGCTTAGCACTTATAGTATTCCAACCATTTACGCCATCTTCTGTAGTAAACATATCGCCTACGAGGTAGTAACCCTCATCGATAACGGGAGCCACAGGAATAGCCTTTACCTGGAATGTTTCAGATGTTGCCATCTTTACAGCAGTAGAACCGTTGCTAATCCATGCGTCAAGCGTAGCATTGATGTCATGCTCAACTGGGCGTTTGCCATACGTTTCTGCGATGTATGATGCCAAATCGGCTGTTGCCATCTTGCCGTCATTGTCAATGTCGAAGGTCTTGTCGCCTAAATTGATCTTGATGATTGGAGTGTAATCTGCGTTGGAGGAAGTGGGAGCAACAATGCTCGCCACTTGAACCTTATCTTCTGTCACATCAGCCAAGTTGATGACATCAACAGGAGTTACGCTACCGTTTCCGAAAGCTACAGCTTCCTCCTCAGGATTTATCTGTGGGTTAGCCCAGTCGGTATAATCCTCGGTACATGACACCATAGCCATCAGCAGGGTCAACTGACGATGGATGATTTGTTTGGATAAATCACGATGTTGACTTTATCTATATTTAGAGGCTTCATGTTACCAAACATTTACAAATTTTGGCTCTTCAGTAGCAGGGAGCGTTGTGTCGAAGTTATTGGCGAGAGTGCCATGCTTGCCATAATAATCGAGCTTGATGGCCTCAGCAAGATAGTCTTTGCTCCAATGCCCTGTAATGCATTGTACCATATACCAATAGCGAGCTTTGAGGTCTTTAACTCGTTGGAGTAAAATTATGTTATGAGTCCAATTTAAGTGCTTGATGGGTAATGTGTTTACATTATTTTTCAATTGCGCAACCGCTGGTTGCGCAATTGAAAAATATCCAACTTTAACCATGGTCAACTCCTTGTTGTACTCATTGTAAAACTGCATCATGCACTGCATGTTTCTTACGGAGAATCCTTTCCTTTCAGGATACTCATTCTTAAGATCTACAGCTAGGCGCTGTAGAGTCTTCTTGCCCCAACCATCAGTCTTTTGGCTTTTGGTAAGCATTTCACCGATGTCCCAATTCATACGGAGCAACTCCTCGTTTGCTGCGTACATGGCTTTCTGTTGGGCAAAAGAAACACGATGCTTGATTTGTCTCAACAAAGATGGATAACCTTGGAAGTTTCCCCTGCCTATTATTCTTCCTTGTTTTTTAGCAAGTCCATCATTTTCTTCATATCAGGCAAAGCCTTGCGTAACCTTTCAGGCATGTCATCCAACGTCTTGTAGGTAGCAACTCCCATCGGCTTGCTGTAGTCTCGAACAGCATATTCTGCATAAGAGTAGTTTGCTGATTGGCAAAGAATGATTCCAATAGACGGATTCTCGTGTGGCTTACGCACCTTGTCGTCGAGAATTTGGAGATAGCCAAAAAGTTGCCCAAGATAAGAGGTCTTAAACTCGCCTAGTTTTAGCTCTATGCAAACCATGGCGTTCAATTCTCGATTGAAAAACAGCAGGTCTGGGAATTGTTCAACACCATAGATTTCCAAATGGTATTGGTTGCCGATGAAAGCAAAGTCTCTGCCAAAGGTCATGATGAAATTCTTGATGTTCTGAATCCCTAGGATTGTTGATGGTCCTGGTAAAATTGTTAGGCATGCGTCCTTGGCTATGGTAAGCATCCTCCTTTATAAGTTGGCGGAGCTTCTTTACGGAAAGATGTTCCTCTACAGTGCGGTGGATATAATAATAGCGTGCCGAAGTTTCTTTTGGTCCACTAATGATGGCAGAGTGGTGTGTGAATGGTACTTTAAAGAAGTCCTCAACAGGAAAATCTGGAATATTAGAAATAGATAAAGTATGGAATATATCTATCTGATTTTCACTATTTTGTAATTCAGCGGTTGCAACCGCTGAATTCTCAAAGCACAATTCGGCGGTTGCAACCGCCGAATTGCTGTCAAGCATATTCCATGCTTCATAAAAACGTCTCATATCCTTCATTTGAGTTTCCGAGAATCCTCGAAGACCAGGTAGTTCCTTACGAAGTTGTTCGCTGATGGATGCTAATGCGCCCTCGCCCCATACTCCTTTGCGGGTATGTTGTGAAAGATATTTTCCGATGGCAAAATATAAAGCAAGTTGTATACGGTTCACACCTTTGGCTGCTTCATATTGTCCTTGAAGTATGGCTGTCTTTATAGCGTTGACAGCATTGTTATATTGTATCAAACTATCCATAGAGTAATGTTTTAATTTGGTCTTCTAACAGAAGGCATACGGATTTTGGGACAAAGAAAATGCAAACGAGCGCAAAGAAAGCTTGCTTTCAA
>ULYL01003547.1_pt1 | contig 24200 bp, 34 predicted proteins | sample 1962211 | NCBI WGS metagenome assembly ULYL01 (sample SAMEA4835864, study PRJEB28245) | human gut metagenome | biome: gut microbiome; material: fecal sample | place: Denmark | collected 2008
CTGTTCTACCTCTGCATAGCGAGAGTTAAGCATATCGTAGTGGTCCCACACTTCCATTGGAGACTTGCAAGCGTGGAAACCTCGGTTACAACACTTAATTTCTCCGTCCATTTCATACTCTTTTCCAACTTCGTACTGGAAATTACGGCATTGCATATTCTTGTTGAAAGCCTTGTACGAGGTGATTACTTTTTCATTCATATTCTATCTATTTATGCCCGAAGGCGTTAAACAATTATCTATTACATAATGTGCAACTATTACATATTCCGTATTTTTCGTTGCATGGAAGACATACTTCAATGTTTCTTGAACATCTGTAATAATCCTCACCATCATCTATGCGCTTACCACAGATATTGCAATAATGGTCATGGTTTGTATATAATCTTGCCATACCTACACCTCCATTTCGTTATTAATACCAAGACCGAAGAGAAGATGTTGAAGCTGATGCACAAAATGAAATTCTAAAACTCGCACTCCTAATAGATATGCGGCTTAAGTTTTATCATCAAGAAGTATAAATATACTAATATTTCCTTTTTTAAAAATCCATGTTGCATCATCATATTCCCATCCATTCTTTTCTAAAATCTCTGGAGTTAAAGGAATTGGTTTGAGTTCTTCTTTTGCTACTCTCGAAAAATTCCCTTTCATAAATCTTATAAGATAAGATGTCTCACAAACCTCACAGATTTCTGCCACTGGTTCTTTATACAAAGATATATAATTTACCAAATCTCCTGGAATGTATTCTAACTTATCCATACGCTTACTTTTCAAGTTTCTTGATCAATGCCTTAATCTCATTATATGCAAGAATATCTGTGCTTCTACAGAGGTTTCCAATATTCTTCAACTCCATGATTATCTCGTGATTGGTAGGAACACCATGCTTCTTTCTTACCCATTCGATGAACTCTGGAATTACAACATTACCGCTTTCCAAGAATTCACTTTTTCTTCCATTGTAAGACAAAAGATAGTAGTTTTTTCTTGTCAAGAACCACCACAAAGCGATTAACTTGTGCCTGATATTTAATAATTTCTGTTTCATTTTCTTACTCATTTCTTTTTAGGAATATACTCATCTAACTTATCGTCAAATTCATAGCAGTCTGGGCAGTAGTGCTTATCGCCTATCTCTGCCCATTCGCTTTCCATTGCTTGTTCTTTTGCAGTTCCTTCGTCCACCCAAGCCACAATGCCATTAAACTCATCAGTGAAGGTCTTTCCACATCTGTCACATACGACAGAGTACATTGTTACTGGCTTAATCATAGTTTTCCTCCTTCCTTTGGAAGCAAATCGTCAACGTAAAGCCAGTGAGTAACACTATGAGATACAACAAACTCTTTCCAATTTGTGTTTGGTCTTAATAGCATAGGAAGTGTACCTGACTCACTTGCTTCTGTTTCCCCCAAGATATAGGTTCTTATCGCTTCGTGATTAGGCTCTTCCTCAGCAGGATGCCACAAGTCTTTCAAGAACTTGTTGATAGCCCACTTAGCACCTTTCCTAAAAGATTCTGCTATGAAAGGATTGTCATCGACAGTGCCATAAGTAGCTTTACAATATCTTCGTGCTGCATTTTTTATTTTATTTTCGTCAATCATAATCTACCCTTTCTTTTTCTAAGTTGATTCTTTCTATGCATTCTTCTCTGCGTCTTACCATCTTGTATATCTTCACATTTAAAGTGTGGTTTACAATACCAAGGTATGCAATTCGTTAAATCTTCATTGCCCATAATTAGCCCTCCACATCTTTAATTGTCCAACAAGTGCTCATTACCTTCGTAAGGTTCACAATATCTATATCTTTTACCTCCTATAATCTTGTAGGTGTGAATGTCTTTTACGTCCACTCTTTTCCAAAAGAGAGCAGGCTCCCAACTTCCATAAGGATTATCTTTGACAAGTACCTTATCGAATGGTTTCAGCTCGACCTTTGGCTTCAAGTCCACAATCATTTTATGCTCAGCATCCCAAGCCTTGCCTTTCTTTGCTAAAGCATCAAAGAGCTGACGCTTCTCTTCTTCTGTAGCATAGCGAAGTGTTTCATTGCCTATAAAACCAAAGCCACTATAGTCACACGTCGGACATCGATTAAGAATTAGACAAGCGTAATCTTTTCTTTCTCCTTCAACTATTCTTAAAATAAATATCGTATCTGTATGTGATTCATCTTTTTCTGCATAGAGAATATCCCCATCCTTGAACTCTGGCTGCTTTTCAATCTCTAAAGATTCAAGATTGAGCTTGCCACCCAAGCGTTCCTCGACGGTTTTGATGTAGGTCTGAGCATCATAATCGTTGGCTTTCTCAAACGAAGAAGTAAACATTTTGGGTATCTCTTTACAAGATTCATAAAAATCTTCTTTAGCATATAATTTAGAAAGATAATACTTGCCTTTAAATCTTGTGTAGGTATTATCCTCAAACTTTTCAAAGATAATGTGTGTGTTATCTTTACAAATCAAGACATCGCCTTTCTTCCAAACGAACTTAGACCAATCTTGCATTGATTTTGAAGGAAAGAGAATCTGTAAACCATCAAGCCAACATTCTTCTGTACCTAATTTTGAATAACCAAACGAACGAGTGCTGCCCGCTTCATTGGTTGCTGTACATACAATGTAAGACCCAACATCTGTTATATGAACTTTATCTAACTCTACGTCAATATTCCGTAATAAGTCATATAACTTCGTTCCTTGCGGCTTATCCTTTAGTATCTCTGCTATATTAATCTTTTCTTCCATATCATTTAACTCTTTTTGAATTGAACATTTTTACCGTCCTTACGCTCGTTAGCCGTACATTTAATGCGCTTGCAAACATTTTCATAAATATCGGTAGCTAACTCAGCGAAAAAGCAACCATCACAACTATTACTTTCAACCACTTTCAGTGTAATCTCAGAACCAATAGGTAAATCTTCCATAAGCTTAATTCCTCATTATATGTAACTTTACAACCTTGTTTTTTGCAAGAGGTTGTGAGTTGTTTATGTTCTTGATAAACTCTCTTTCCATCTGCTCAGGAAAGATGGGTTTGGTCGGCTTTGGGATGGTGATGGTAGCTTGAATCTTGCTACAATCACTCAAAGTCATTAAGCATCTTCTTGAAATCTGTTCTATTCCAAACATATTTTGTCCTCCTAATATTTATATCCGTGTAGATACGGACGAGTTTCGTTGTACTTCATTTTCAGTTTGATGTGCTCCATCAGGTTGATATTGTTACTATGGGCAATCGCAAAAATATCCATCAGTATTTCTTGTAAATGCTTGACGAGATACCAGTTTGGAGAATCATCCAAGTCACAGACTCCTATCTTTTCGATGAGTCTGTATAGGTCTTCGACTAAATCAAACCCAAAGATAAATTTAGCCAATTTGTATTCGTCTGTCAGGTCTTCGTCTTCTGTTAGTTCGATTTTCTCGCTTGATATGATGCTACCCAAGAGCGAGAGAATACGAATAGCGATGTCGGCAAACTCAGACTCTACTGTACCTTCAAGCGTGTTTTTGTAGGCGGTAGGAATATCCCTGCCAATTTCAATTTCGCTTTCGTAGTCTTCGATGGAGCCATGTCTATCTTTTCTGTCCGCTTGCAGCACTTCACCCATTTCTACGATAATGAACATCAGGTGAAATGTAGTACTAATACCAGGGTAGAAGCCCTTATCCTTTGCTGACTCGTAGGCTTGCTTAGATAATACCTCCAAGTCTTCCTTTGTGATTATTTCTAACTTTTCTTCCATATTGTTTTTGATTTATAAATTTCTGATAGTATTTGTTTCAATCCACATAGCTTTGCTATGACCTGATAGTGAATGCTATATCGTTGAGGGTTCTGCACCAGTCTATCTTGCCTTCTGCGCATAATTCGTTGAGGGCTTGCTGCGGCTGATGGAATCCTCGGTTGATGATTTCTTTGGCAAGAACATGATTTGGCACGATATGCGCTGCCTTACGCTCTTCCTGAATCTCAGCGATGATGGCTAAGATTTGTTCTTTTTCTGTCTTCATTTGGTGGGGATGGTAAGAATGATACGTGAGTTACTTGTTGCTGGAACATTAATTGCTCCAATTTTCCGTTCATGTCTTGTTGGTACCACAAATCATCGTGCATTGTCCCGATGATTGGGTTGCCTTTGTACCATAGTACCATGGTCTTGTGGGTAAAGAGGGCTTTGTGCGCTTTGCTGATGCGCTTGCCTATCTTGATATATCCGAAATTATTCATAAGCTAAAAGAGTGAAAGCTGACCGCTCTTGTCGTGATAGTGATTCCCTGATGGAAATATCAGTTCCTCGAACATGGCAGTCAGGCAGTTGGTGACTATTGAGTTTCCTGCAAGTGCGTAGAGTTTGCTCTTACAGATAATGAGTTGACCAGACTTCTCCTTGCTCAGGAGTTTATCTATGTCAGCTTCATGCACTCCCATCAGGCGGAAACAATCTCTTGGAGTGTACTTCCTGATTTGGATGGAGTATTTCTTGCCGTTGGGAGCGGTGTGAATGATTTCTTTGTTCATGATGGTTACGAATGTCATTGATGAAGAATCAATGGTTGTTAGCATTGTTGGAGCAATATTGTCATAGACTTGCTGGTTATAGAGGTCTAAGACTTGCCCCCCCATATCAGGCTTGACCTTCCCTGATAGGAGTAGGGATTTCATACGTTTTCCTCCAGTTATCATATCTCGCTTACGATTAATACTAAGTTGTCAGTGAAGAAACTTGTGATGGTATTACTGAGTCCGTCTGTACGTGGTGTTCTATGTTTCATCTTTGCGTGGAAGCTGCACTTATGAGTGTCGTATGCTTTGCGTAGCATCCTTCCATCGGCTGTTCGTTCCTTGTAGAGGATGGCTTTTCTCATATCTCTTTGACAATTAAGAATAGTGGAATGCAGTTACCTCCGTGACCCATAGCAGAATTGAGAGTAGGAGAGATTCCCTTGGTGGAATAGACTCTGGTCTGCTGCTCTATTCTGCCTTTGATTTGGAGGTTTGCCAGCTTTATAATTTTGTCGCACATTCTTTTATTTTTAAGATAAATGTGTTATGTTCAAAGGATGCTATTGTTATGGTTGGTGATATTTTTGTTTCAAACAAACCACCTTTAAAACTTCCGTGTTTATTTCTGTATATTATCATACTGGTTTGATGATTAAAACTCCACCTTTCGGATAATGAGCCGTATCAATGAAGTTCATTACACTTGACATACCTATACTGGCTGTAACTGCAACAGAGCATCCATCAGCCGTTTTCGGTATCGCTATCTTCTGGGTATAGTTTTTGGATTGCTTCATTGATGTCTGCTTTGGATAGATACTTTTCGAGGAGTTGTTGGGACATGAAATATTCGGGAGAAACATTGTCTTCTAACATATCCTCAACCGTAGTCTCTAACTTGATAGGAGAAGGGAAATGATACTCAGGGTTCGGCTCGTCTTCTGTTCTTAGGATAGAGATTACGAAGATACGTTCACGATTCTGTGGTATTCCATAGTCCTTAGAATTAAGAACCTTGTAAAATGACGTGTAGCCGAAAGAGTCGAGGTCTCTGAGATATTGGAAGAAGTACTTTCTCATTTTCTCGGATAGGAGACCTTTCACGTTCTCCAGCATTACATATTTCGGTTTCTTGACTGTCAGCATCCTCTTCTCCTGAAAGATAAGGGATGAACGTGTACCGCTCCCTTCCTCGCCACCTTGCCTGAGACCAGCATTTGAGAAGTCTTGGCATGGAGAAGACCAACTGATGAAGTCGAAGTCGGGAACCTCGTTCCAGTCAATTCTTGTCACGTCTCCGAAATTAGGAATATTCCACCCATGCAGGAGCCTGTAGGCTTGAATGGCAGAAGGTTCTATCTCCGAATATCCTACTACCTTGAAGTCAAACTCAGGATGGTTCTCTTGAAGGTACTTGAAGGCGAGACTCTGGCTGCCATAACCAGCGAATGCCTCGAATACTCTTAGAGGATGCTGCTTGTTGTATTTGTTGATTGCTATCATTTTATTTATGTCTGTGGATTCCATTCTATACCCAAACGCTCTAACGTACCATTTTCACGATATATCTCCAACAGAGATTTACAGAAGCTCTTTGGATTCTTTTCAAGAACCTCTATCATGCCAAAGATGCGTTGTCGAAGGGCATGATTCTTTGCATCGTCCGTATTACGCTCCTGTTCTGCCCTTGTTTTGGCGATAAGTTGGCTTATCTCAGATGGTTGCTCGTTGATAACTGCTGGCGGTGGTGTCGCTCCGATAAGTTCGTCTTCCCATCCTCGCTGATTGAGGAAAGTTTGGAAGTTCTTGCGATACTTTTTATCCTCGGTTGCAATCACATATAATGGAATATACTCTATAGCTGCCTTGCGGTCTTTTTGGCTCATGGAGTTCCACTTCTTTTCGAGTTTGGCTTTGCAGCCTACCTTTTTGTCGTACAAGTTCCATGCTCGCTCAAAGGTATATTCGTCTTTGACTTCCTTGGGAGGAGCAGTAACCTTGTAGCCGTTTTCTTCAAGAAGTTGGATGGCTTGTCTGATTTCTTCTGTCATAGTTCACCATTTAGATAATTGTCGATAGCTTCCATAAATTCATCTATAGAGCGGACGATGATATACTTGCCACCATGCCGTTCTACTTCAAACTGAAATACTCTCTGCGCTGGTTCCTGCCTGCCCTTGGGAGTCTTGTTCTCTATACATAGGAATCCATATTGGGAGGTGCGCTTCAGGAGTAGCATATCAGAAACTCCTGCCTTCATACCTTCTTCTTTCAGCCATGCGGCTTGTCGTGAGGTTCGCTTGCCGCCATTCGGAACGGCAAAGAAGACACCTTCAAGGTCAGGATATACCCCACGGATATACCTGACCTCTGCGGCTTGCAAGTTGTGCTCATCATAGGATGAACGCTTGCGTATCTTCTTGCCTTCCTGTTCTAACTTTGCTTTTATTTCAGCGTAACTTGTCATTACCAGTCAGTTGAGAAAAGGTCGTTGAGAGATTCTTCGCCCATCAGACGGATGGCTTCGAGTGCAAGGTCTTTACTCTTGAAGTAAACGTTTGCGTCGTTTATTGCCAGAACATATACAGGAGAGTAACTTTTTCCACCCTTAACGATATACCATTTTTTTTCGGGGCTGCGAAAGTCAGGTTTCCATCCCTTGTTGAGATACTTGGCGATGTTCTGCAACTTGTTAAAAGCAAGCGTGCGTTTCGCCTGAGCGAGACTGGTGTAGTTGTCTATATCGCTATAAGAATATCTTATAACACCTTTCTTGATTTTGTTATAATGAACCCAGTATGCGTTCTTTCCAAAGAAGAGTTCCTTGCAAATATCATCGTAAGTAATAGGGTCGCCATTCTTAGTATCAGGAGCGGATTCTTGTTCCTGCTTCTTGTGCACCATCAACTTGCCTTCTTCGTTGAAGAAGAAAGAAAGACCATCAGGGATAGGGTACTCAACTGCCGAACCATCAGCAGGAATGCGCAACTTAGATAAGGTTGCATTTCCATTGTTGATGTTGTTGATGTCCTCATTGTTGATGCCTTCTGCATGAATATCAGGAGTCTTTTTTGCTTCTTCTGCCATTTTTTTAGCAATCATTTCCGTACCCTTGCCAAGTAGTGCTCCGAAAAGCATTGATGCAAATGGTGATAACTCTGTTTTGTTGTTGCGCTGACGATTATGTCTGTTGTTGCGCTTGTCGTTTCTACGTGTCATATCAACTATAATTTTGTAATATGTTATTAAACTCGTCTTCTGTAACACCATTGGCTACCATGATGGTAAGAATGGTGTCTAAGACCTTGGAATATACTTCATTAAAGGCTGGCTCATCCATCTTGGCGAAGGAGATAGATTTTGCTCTCTCTAAGAACTTCTGTCCGTTCAGGTCGTAGAGCGGTTCGCTGAATCCTGATGTTATCAGAAGTTGCTCACGAAATGTATCTACTGAGCGTAGGTTGGTGCGCTGCTGCTCTGTAAGACAATCCCATGCCGCACGGATAAGGGAGAAGAATTTGCGATGAAACTTGATGTTCCTTGGTCGAACTATGTTTGCCTTGACGATGGAACCAACCTTTATCTTTTTCATTTCCTCGTAATCATCATCCGAGTATGGACGAAGACCTGTTGATGTTCGTACAAGATGGATTTCCATACCTTATATATTAACGTTGAGGGAATGGGATATTTTGTTGCTGACCTCCTGAATATTGAACACCCTGCTGAGTAGCTTGACCGCTCGCATTAACCTGTGGGGGAAATTGTTGCTGAGGGTTCTGAGCAACCTGACCTTGCTGCTGAACATTAGGTCGTTCAACTTTCCAGCAGTCTAACTGATTGAACCAGCGTCCTTCCTTAGACTGACGTGCTTTCAGTCCGATGTGAGCGGTGATGATTTCTCCTAACTGGATATTGAACTGCTGCAACTTGTCAGAGCCATACACTTGGATAACGGCTCTTGAAGGGTACTGCTCGTTCAATTCTTCGATAACATACTCACAAGAACTCCATGGAGTTCCGTTTTGGGAAGTTCCCATTTGAACTTGCCCTGCTGCAATAATCTTGCCTGTAAACTTTACGTTCATATTCTTAATTAAGTTTGATTCTTAACGATGGCTTGGTAGCCGTTTCCTTCAGATAATACTCGTAATGGTCTGGCTCCGTATCTTTGAACAGCTTCGTGTCGAAGACCTTCTTGGTGGTAGCTGCCACATAAGAGTAGGAACCGATATTAGTCTTGATGGATTTCTGCTTGTTAGCCTCCATCATTTTCATTATCTTCTCCTTCAATCCGTCCTGCACAATTTTCATCGCATCAATACGGGCAGTTATCAGGCGATACTCTTGCTCCAGTGCCGAGAACTGTTCAGGTACTTCTACCTTATACTGATAGTCTGCATCGTCTGTGAGATAAGCGTTAATTAACTCGTCTATCTGCTCATCCGCTACCCTTGGGAGAGGCTGGAACTTGCTCTGTCCGTTCTTAAACCACATACAAACAATCTCCTTCACTTTCAAGTCGGGATTCTGCTCCTCGAACCATTTTGCATAGATGGATAACTGGAGAGATACATTGTCGTAATGGAGAGTGGAGGTGGTCTTGTAATCTACCAGATAGATGTTGCCTTCATTATCAGAGAAGATACCATCTATAGCAGATGCAAAGTTCTCTCCATCTGTAACAAGATACTCGGATGCTACATAGTGTAAATCGTATGCGACTAACATACTATGGAAGGCTTGAATCTCTTCGGTAGGGTTCGGGTACTGTTTGATGTCTGCATCGAAGATGGAACAGAAGGTTTCAAACGTGTTGTGGATGAGACCTCCACGCTCTGCTGCCTTCATCAGTACAGACTCTGGAATATTCTTGTATGTGTCAGGGAAGGCTTTCTTGATGAGCGTTCCTGTTACACCTTTCAGTTCCTTCTTTCCGAGGAAGTACTGATGAGATTCTTCAATGAATGTAACCTTTGGTTCATTCAATGTAATTTTCTTTACTTCTGTCATTATTGTATTCCTAATTGTTTCTTCTTAGCCGATACTGCTTGCATAAACTGAGGGTTGGCGGTAAGCGGCTTGTATGTCTGAACTACCCATATCAGATTGTCCTTGTTGACACATCTGCTCAGATAACACAATCCTTCATTCAGTTCGTTAGGGTGATACTGTGTAGCGGTCTGCTGCTGCGTCTTGGCTTCTTGCTGCTGAGTTTTTGCTAAATCCTCTTGCATATCGTACTTTGATGAATAGTCCATTTGCTTTCCTTTCTCAAAGTAAATGTCTGCTCCAACACCAAGTGCCTTCATTGCTACAGAGAGTGCGTCTGTGAGTGCCATTTTGTAGCATTCGTCAGATACGTATGAACCATTACGTTCCATCGTAACCTCAGATGAACCTCCAGTTCCCTGAATAGCATCTGACCATTGACCATCAACCTTGACGAAAAGGTCTATATTGCAGTACGCTTTAGTCTCCGTGCCATACGTTTCAGTCCATTGCTTTGTAATAACATACTTCCAACCAATTCCGCAAACACCAAAATGTTCTGTTATCGTCTTGATGCGCCACATCGGATTGATGTCACTCTTGCCTTTAAGTCGCCCATTCTGGATTGGTTTTATTGCTTCCGCTGGTACGACTTTGAGTTTGTTGTATAAGTCTAAGTTGCCCATACCTATATTATTTAAATGTTGTCAACACAGATGTCACAGTCACACGTCCATCCATCACACTCCTTGATAAGACTCTTGGTTACTTTGTTTGTCGGGTCTAATTTCAACTCGCCTTGCAGCCTTTTTTTCAACTCTTTGATGAGGTCTAAAGGTGTCATGTAGTCTTCAATGAGGTCTTGCTTGATGCCTTCCTCATCATCAGAAGAAGAGGTAACTGTAAACGACTTGTCAAGTACGAATGATGCCGTAACATCGTAGTCCTGATACTCAGGATATTCTGGCTGATTGTAAGGTGCAGAAGGGTCGTTGGCTGCGCCTGGTGGATAGTTTCCACTTGCTGAGTTGTTCATAAGCTATAATATTTAATTGTTTGACTTTCAAAATAAAACCCCACGATTCTCACGAATGGTGGGGCGAGTGTTTTCTTTATCACCTGAGCGGTCGCTACCGCAAAATGTATGGAATCTAATGAAAAAACTTCTATTGAAAAGGGCGCACGTCCGAGGCCTTTGATCCAATCCGTGCGCCCAAAGACACAAGCCGAGCCACGCTTTCGCCTAAGGACATGTGTCTTCAAGTTCCCTTCTGCATTCATGGAGGCTTAGGACTCCCAGCACTATTTCCGCATACATTATAAATGATTAAAGAGCAAAATTAAAATATGTAGTTACAATATTTCATCTATTCTGTTTCATGCTGGCTGCATTAGAACCGAATTGTAGTTGTGCGCTCCTACCTCTTAATGCTACCTTATATAATAATGGTCACGGCATCAGGTCTGCATCTTCACAAGTGAACTCCAAGACGTTCCCAATTCCACCTGTTGCGGTGCAGGTAATAGTCTTGCCACTTCCTCGTCTAATCGTATGTTGTGGTTGCATACGCTGCTCTTGGCTGCGAGTACCTCTTCAGGAAGGTTTATCCTATCCGATATGAAGCCTTGGAATCAGGCTATTGGGACGCAAGGTGGGACTCGAACCCACGACATCGAAGGATGGGGAACCTTCTGTTCTACCAACTGAACTACTTGCGTCTTACGCATCAACATAAAACATTTCTGGCTTGTGGTGAGTGGAAGTAGTGAACTTCAAAAACCTCCACTTAAACAATATCAATAACGCTAACTAAATTTTTATCTATATGAACTTTATTTGAGGTTCACTCACCATGTCTCTTATTTGCCCCATTCCTTGAATGAGCGGTAAATCTCGTTTGTCATCACGCAAAAAGTGATAATTGACAATAATAACATAACTGTTGAGAACATATTCTATATTTTTAATGGGTTGTACAATAGGCTGCTGCCTCTGATTCTATCTCTGCCATACTCTTCGAGCGGTTCTGCATCATCCAGTCTTCCAGCTCACTCTTCTTGAAGTAGAGTCGGTTGACGTTCGGTTTGTAGCAGGGAAGTTTGTTGTTTCTAACATTATACCTCACACCTTCTACCGTCATGCCAAGGATGATTGCAGCTTCCTGAATGTTGAGCACATTCTTTGCAGCTATCATCGAATACTGCTCGATGCGGTCTAACTGCTCCTTAATCTGTGGGTCTATCATATCAGTTGAATTTGATGGTTTACTGACAGGCACCAGTTGTCTTTGACGACTCTGTTCTACCAGTGCCTTTACTACTGGGAGTACATTCCTGCTCTATTAAGGGGAGAATGCCCTTCGCTTTGAGTGCATCATAAAGGAAGATTCTTCCCTTGGTTGTCCACTCGGTGTTATACTTCACGTCATGCCTTCCGTCTGAACGGATGATGTCAACTGCTCTGCTATGAACGTAGCCGCCAGTAAGGAACTGTCCGTACAATATCCACTGACCTCGAACCTTATGCTGGATTCTCATAGATTCCAACTCTTTGTTCATTCTCACCGCACTCATTCCGTAGTCCTGCGCTATCTGGGTGATGGTCATGGTGGCATTGCTTTGCAGGATTTGGTCGTAGTAGCTTACCTTAGGCAGCATTTCGGTAATCTTGTTCCCAAGTTCCATGTTCTCCTTGCTGATAGTGAGGATGGTTGCTTGCTGCTGCTTGTTCTCCAAGGCTAACTGCTGTTTCTCCTCTTCTGCCTTGACCAGAGATTTGAGAGCTTCGAGATAGTTCTGAGGGACTGATGGCTTGGATTGCTCAATCTGTCTCTTCATAGCGTTGAAGGCTTCAATGTATTTAAGTTTGAACTCCATCGCTTTCTTGCCATTGAATCCCATCGCCAGCAAGGTGAAACCATCTTGGTTCATGATGAACATAGGATAACTCTGTTTGTTCTGCTCGTTGATGTAGGTAGTTTCTTCAAACATCGGGGTCTGCTCATTTTTGAGCACACCCCCTTCGATGAGGTTTTTAATGTCTCTTACAACATTGCGGTGCTCTTTGCCGAAGACCTCAGCAACCAGTTTGCTATTTGTTAGAGGTTGGTTGCTTTCACCTCTGTAAACAATTTCATTCATATTTTCCTCCAGTTTTAAAATCGGGCGGTAGTGTATGAAACAGAAAGTGACAAATTTTCATTTTATACATTATTATATCTACCGTTGCCCGATTGTAGTTTTTATTTTGTACCTTTGCGGTTGACAAATTTTTATTTTAACTTAATTCAATTTCGTATGAAACAGAAAATCGTTGCAATCACACGCTCAATAGATGAGCTAAATGATTTGGAGAGTTATCTTAACTCTATTGTCAGTCAATCCAATCTTGATGGTTGGAAAGTATCAAGCGTATCAACTTGTAATAGTACGCAAGTTACACGAGGTGGAAGTGAAAATACCAGAATAACAATATTGTTAGTTCTTGATAAAATTTAAAACTTCCTTTGCTCTATCCAAATCAACTTTAAATTTGTTCGGATGCGATTGTGAATCTATACACCCATCGAATTTGTTTGCCAAGTAGAGCATTATCTTCCAATCCGTGATTGGCGAATTGTAAATCCATTCAAAAACTTCTTCAAAGTTGGTTTCACGTTCGCCAATCATTCTTACGAGTTTATACCTCAGCCATGTTCTGAATAATCTTTTAATCATGCTCACCTCCTTTTTTAATAGAACACAACCTTGTCAGTCTCCACTCCTCCGAAGTCATTCAGAGCATCTTGCCTGATGTCCTCGGACTGCTTGCTCTGACTCCTAAATGCAAGAGCGTTGAAGATTGTCTCTCTGCAACAACCATATCGCTCTGCAAGTTTTTTTCGTCCTTCAAGCGGAACTTTGATAATTTTTATCTTTTTTGCTTGCATAACTTAATTTTTTGTTGTATTTTTGCTTTTAATAATTAAGCACTTATTGATTACGAGTGCAAAGGTATATAATATCTTGCAAAAAATGCAAGCTTTTGTCGAAAAAGTTGCGCAAATTAACAATATTTAATTATGGTATAAAAATGTAAAATGTATGGAAGTATCTGTAATTGAACGTATTAACGTTGTTTTAAAGCATTTTTGTAAAACTCCAAATGGTCTTGCAAATATGCTTGAAATGATTCCGAGTACGGTTAATAGACAATTAAAAGGAGACCAAGCTTTGTCATCTAAGGTGATAGAGGGAGTCCTTTCTGTCTTTCCTGACGTTTCTGCCGAATGGTTATTGCGTGGAAAAGGCGAAATGCTTATTAGTGAACAAATGACTCTTGCAAAAATGCAAGATACTAAAGGAAGAGAATCTGATGTAGTAGAACATGATTCTGTCTGGAAGGCGAAGTACGAAGCTATTAAGGATTGCTACGATATGTTGGTGTCTAATCTTGGCGGTGTTATGGGTAAGAGAAGTGTAGGATAATTAATGTGTGGTAGGTATGAAAAGAGTAATGTTTGTTTTGTCTTTTATGTTAATTAGCTTATGTGTTTTTTCACAAACAGTTATAGAAATGACAAAAGATGGTGGTGTTTTTACGGTTCCGTGTACAGTTAATGGCTATAAAGTTAGTATGATATTTGACACAGGAGCATCCGATGTTAGTCTGTCTTCTAAGGTTGCGTCTTATATGTTCCGTAATGGATTGTTGCGTGAAACAGACGTTATTGGCGAGGGGTCTTCTACTATTGCGTCTGGTGAAAGTATAGACCATATTGTTGTTAAAATAAAAAGATTAGAGATAGGTGGTATTAAAATTGATGATGTCGAGGCTGTTATATTGGATAGTCAAAGAGCACCTTTATTGTTAGGTTTGTCTGCAATTCAGAAAATTGGTAAGGTTGGTATAGATGGGAACAAGCTTATTATAAATAAATCAACGGCAAATTATAGCCCTGAGTATATAGATAAAGTATATGAAGGTTTAGAATCTAATTTTTCTTCTGGAAGTTATAGTATGATTATTCATCAAATGGAAGATTTTAAATATAAAAACCTTTTAACGGATAAAGGCTACAGATACTTAGCAAGATGTTATCTTAGTACACATAAAGATAGAGAGTGTATTGATGTATGTAACGAATGGATTGATGACCCTTATATATATTTGTCAGACGATTCTTATTTCTATTCATATTATTATCGAATGATAGCCTATGACGGTTTAAAGGATAGAGATAACACGATATTATATTCGGAAAAACTGATAGATTGTATTGAGCACAAGAGACAATACTTATCTCTTTCCTCTAATTTGTTGAATGAACTTTTGGGAGATGCATATTATATGCAAGGCTTTGCATATTACGACAAAAATGCGTACACGTTAGCAAATTCTTGTTTCGAGAAAAGTTTGTCTGTATTACAAGATAGATATGGCTTATCCAAAATAGATGTACTTGATGGAAAAGGTCGAGTTAACGATACAATAGGAAGTTGTTTTCTTATGATGGCAACTATTTCTCAGAAACGAGGTGATTATAATGGGTATATTTGTAGTTTGGTTTTTGGCGCAATGTCTGGCAATGATGTAACCATAAATCATTGCCGTTTAAATAACATTGATTATATAACAAAATCAAAAATCTTAAAAAATCAAATACAAAGTTTGGGGATAAAATAATGGCTGAGATAACAAATGAACAGAAGCTTTACGTGCTGCTGGATAGCATCCGAGACAAGTCTGAGTATGAGCAGGAGATATGGAGTATCATTTATGATAACGTATCTCCTGATGGTGCTTGGAAAGAGGGTGTTGCAGAACTATTGGTGAAGAGCGAATACCTCAACCGAGGGTATGCCTATAGTAACCAAGAATCCAGGGTGGTGTATAGTGTTACCAAGCAGGGCAGGAGCCAGATACCAATCCTTTGGAATGGCAGTATGTTAAAAAAGGAGCATGAGGAGGAAGTGAAGGCTCTAAAGAAGGAGTCTTCATTTAAGGAACAACATGGTGTAATCTACAAGATTATGTGGATGGTTGCAGACGCTTTCATTGGGGCTATTGTCGGTTCTGTAGTTACATATATAGTACTGAAACAACGATAGCTAAAGAAATCCCAATTATTGCGCCTAATGCTATCTTATCATTTAGAATATCCATTTTCTGATGAAGCTAAATATAATTAGACCGATGAAGTATATAATGAACGCATAAGGAAGGCTTTCCCAAAAGATATGTAGCTGGTCTCTTACAACTCCATACTTTTTGGAGAGTCTTCTTATTTTGTATATTGAAGAGCGTTCCATACACTCCTTGATTTTTTCTTTTCCTTCTTCGGTAACCCACCAATGGTCTCTGACACCATCATCGCTCATTCCGATACCATGAGCAAGGTAGCCAAGCTTTGTTAGACATTTTACTCTGTCTTTGTAAAGAAGGTCGCTAAATACACGCTGACTTTCGTGCAAGTAACGGTATGCCCTGATTTCTTTTTCGCTTTTTTGGTACTGAAAATCAAGAAGCACATATAAATCTACATCTAAAGCATTCATAAGCAATGAGTTTATAAAGTTTATGAGGCAAAATTACGGTTTTCTCCTGAGAATCAGAAGCAAATTACATAGTTTAACTATTAACCTTTATCAAAGAACTTATCAATGAGTCCCATGGCTTCATCCTTCTTCTTATCAATTATCTTAGCATATATCTCGGTTGTCTGTATCTTGGAGTGCCCAAGTAACTTGCTGGTAGTGTAGATGTCTGCTCCAAGTGTCAGCATCATTGTGGCAAAAGAATGTCTGGCGGTATGGAATGTAACATACTTATCTATTCCTGCTGCCTTTGCCCAGTCTTTCACTACCATACTCAACTTGGACTTCTTGGTAAGATGGTCGAACACAAGTTCGCCTTCACTTCTTTCAGGTAGCCATTTGACAGCTTCATTGGATAACTGGTAGGTGATGGTCTTCTGAGTCTTCTGCATGGTCGTTGAAAGGCGGTAGTGAGTATTTCCATCGCCATCTGTTGTCTGCTCTATATCTGTCCATTTCAGCTTCCTGATGTCTGATATTCGCAATCCGCAAAAACAGGAAAACATGAATGCACGTTTAATGACCTCTTTCTCGCATTCAGTCTCTGCCATCTTTCTTATCTCGTCTATGGTCAGGTACACCCTTCCTGCATCATCATTTGCCTTTGGCTTTTCTTCTGTTTCAATCTGATCCAAAGGATTCTTCTGTATGATTTCATCCTTTGCAGCCTTGATGATAACAGAACCAAAGTATCTGTAGTATGTCTTTATTGAGTTCTTACCGAGCGGTTTACCTCTGTGAGAGGTTGTTGTATTCAGGAATCTAATGTAGCCTAAGCACCATTCTTTGTTTATATCCTTCATAAGTACATTATCGCCTTTGTATTCTACAACAAGCGATTTCGTTCGATTAAGGAAGGAGTCATTATAGGTAGGGTTTACTCCCTTCTTGTATTTTATGAATTTGTCTATGTAGTCAGAGAGTTTCATTTTTCCTTTGTTTTTGCTCTCTATCCCTGCCATTCCGTTCTTGATGTCAAGGATGCGTTGTGATTTGATGAGATTGGCTACTTCCCTGGTCTCCTTGTTCTTCCTCTTGTGCTCCATTCTATCCTTACCTGTTTCGGGCAGGAGATAAAGTTTGAGAAATTCGTATGCCCTCTTGCCATCCTTGTAGATGTCAAGGTAGATACTGAGGTTGCCATTGGCTAACTCCTTGTATCTGATAGTGACTGGTTCTTTTGAATTGTTCTTTTCTTTCATAAGCCTCCTTATTATGGTTTTCGCTGCAAAGATAATTATATTTTTTGTTACTTGCAAGAAAATGGGAGATAAATGTTAAGAACGAGTAACAAAATAGTAACAAGATATGCTAATACCTACTATATATCTACTAATATCTAAAACGGAGATATTTATCAGATTGCTATTTGTAAGTGGTTGATAATAAGTATTTTAGGTGTTATTAGCTATGTAATAGGTATTAGTAAGCTATTTTTCTTTGATTGCTGAGCGGTAAATTCCATATTTATCTATTCTTTTTGATTTTAGCCAGCTTTAACCAGCCGGCTGGTTTGCTTTGCTTTTTTATTTGGTGCAAATATAGTAAAAAAGTTTCGAATTCTTGTAATTATCTTATAATATTTCGCTTTTTTTCCAAACAAACCACTATTTTTTAGGCGCAAAGCCTCATTCTTGATGAAACATTGCGCCTAAAAGATACTTTTTAATCTTTCTATAGAGTCTGGTCTTACTCTTTTAGAGTTTAGCCAATTCTACAGCCATTTGCTCCTGGAGTTCCTTCGCCTTCTGACCTGCTACTTCGGCGAAGTCATCACCGTTGCTGGCATAGATGATGCCGCGAGAAGAGTTGACGAGCAGACCGCAGTCCTTGATCATGCCATATTTGCAAACTTCCTGCAAGCTTCCGCCCTGTGCACCTACGCCAGGTACGAGGAGAAAGTGGTTAGGAGCTACCTTGCGGATGTCCTCAAACATGCTGCCTTGAGTAGCACCTACTACGTACATCATGTTTTCGTCGTTGCCCCATTCCTGACTCTTTTTCAGTACTTTCTCGAAAAGTCTTTCACCTTCCTTATCCTCTGTGAGCTGGAAGTCGTGGCTACCCTTGTTGCTGGTAAGAGCCAACAGAATCACCCATTTTCCCTCATACTCGAGGAATGGCTTCACTGAATCCTCGCCCATGTAAGGAGCCACGGTGAGAGAATCGAGGTCATACTCCTTGAAGAAAGTCTGGGCGTACATCTTGGATGTGTTGCCGATATCGCCACGCTTAGCATCTGCGATGATGAAGTGGTTAGGGTAGTACTTCTTGAGGTACTTCACGGTGTTCTCGAAGGCAATCATGCCATATACACCACGACTCTCATAGAAAGCGAGGTTTGGCTTGTAGGCTACACAGTAAGGTGCTGTTGCATCAATGATAGCCTTGTTGAACTTGAAGATCATACTTGCCTCTGCACCCTGGATTTCTTCACTTTCGGTGATACATGTTGGCAATTTATCGATATCAGTATCAAGACCTACGCAAAGGAAACTTTTCTTGGCGAAGATCTGCTCTACTAGTTCTTTTCTATTCATATTCTTTATGGATTTTACAGTTCGGTTTCTTTCAGTTTTTCTGCGTTTTCTGCCACGGTCAGCGCATCGATCATGTCCTGGATGTTTCCACCGAGGAATCCATTCAGATCGTGAGTAGTGTATCCGATACGGTGGTCGGTTACGCGTCCCTGTGGGAAGTTGTATGTGCGGATTTTCGCACTGCGGTCGCCCGTAGATACGAGGCTCTTGCGGCGGCTTGCGATATCATCAACATACTTCTGATGCTCTCGGTCGTGGATGAATGTATAGAGTCGGCTCAAGGCGCGCTCCTTGTTCTTAGGCTGGTCGCGGGTCTCTGTACATTCGATGAGGATTTCCTCTACCTCGCCTGTATTTGGGTTTTTCCAAGGATAGCGAAGGCGGACACCAGATTCCACCTTGTTGACGTTCTGACCGCCGGCGCCTGAGCTTCGGAAAGTATCCCATTTGATGTCGCCCTCGTTGATGTTTACCTCAAACTTGTCTGCTTCTGGCAGAACGGCTACTGTGGCTGCTGATGTGTGCATACGTCCTTGAGTCTCGGTAGCAGGCACGCGCTGAACGCGGTGAACGCCAGATTCATATTTCAGCGTACCGTAAACATCTGTTCCGCTCACAGCGAAGTCGATTTCTTTATATCCACCCACGGCGCCCTCAGAGACAGAAGTCACGCTCACGGTCCAACCCTTAGACTCGCAGTATTTCTTGTACATACTAAAGAGGTCTCCTGCGAAGAGAGCTGCCTCGTCGCCGCCTGCACCACCACGGATTTCCATCTGTACGTTCTTGGCATCTTCTGGATCCTTTGGTACAAGTGCTATCTTGATTTCCTCTTCGAGTTTAGGCTGCAGAGCTTCGTTTTCGTTCAACTCCTCTCGTGCCATTTCTTTCATTTCCGGGTCACTCTCGTTGGCGAGAATGTCCTTGGCTTCTTTGATGGAGTTGAGGCAGTTGATGTATCGCTTACGAGCATCCATGATGTCGCCGAGGTCTTTCCATTCCTTGGTCAACTTTACGTATCTGCTCTGGTCTGCGATGACATCCGGGTCGGTGATGAGGGTGCTAACTTCCTCGTATCGGCTCTCTAAGCCTTCCAGTTTCTGTAATATATTGTTATTATCCATTTTATAATGATTATTATTCGAATGTTCTATTGATTAATATTCGAATGTTCCAAATTCGCTCTTGATGGTGAGGCTGCGCTTGCCTTCCTCGATGTGACCTACGATCTGTGCATCGATATTGAAGCTCTTGCTGATGGCGATGACCTTTTCTGCAATCTCTGGGCGTACATAGATTTCCATACGATGCCCCATGTTGAATACCTGGTACATCTCCTTCCAGTCGGTGCCAGAACAGTCGTGGATAGCCTTGAAGAGTGGTGGTACTGGGAACATGTTGTCCTTCACTACCTTGCAGTCTTCGCCTACGAAGTGGAGCACCTTGGTCTGCGCACCACCTGTACAGTGTACCATACCGTGGATTTCTGGGCGCAGTTCGTCGAGCAATTTCTTGATGACAGGGGCGTAGGTGCGGGTTGGTGAGAGTACAAGTTCGCCTGCATTGATAGGAGCGCCTTCCACCTCATCGGTCAATTCATATTTGCCACTGTAAACCAGTTCGCTTGGTACTGCGTGATCGAAGCTTTCTGGGTATTTCTCAGCGAGATACTTGGCGAATACGTCGTGGCGAGCAGAGGTGAGTCCGTTGCTGCCCATACCGCCGTTGTACTTCTTCTCGTAAGTAGCTTGACCTGTAGAGGAAAGACCTACGATGACGTCGCCTGGACGGATGTTGGCATTGTTGATAACATCGCTGCGCTTCATGCGGCAGGTAACGGTGGAATCTACGATGATGGTGCGTACGAGGTCACCAACATCGGCAGTTTCTCCACCAGTAGGGTAGATGCCGATGCCCATTTCTCTCATTTCGTGGAGGAGTTCATCTGTACCATTGATAATGGCAGAGATTACCTCACCTGGTACGAGCATTTTGTTTCTTCCGATGGTAGATGAAACAAGGATATTATCTACAGCACCTACACAAAGCAGGTCGTCTGTATTCATTACGACTGCATCCTGTGCGATACCTTTCCATACAGAGAGGTCGCCTGTTTCTTTCCAATACATGTATGCTAAGCTTGATTTCGTACCAGCACCATCGGCATGCATGATGTTGCAGTATTCTGGGTCACCGCCCAGAATATCAGGTATAATCTTGCAGAAAGCCTGTGGAAAAATACCTTTGTCGATGTTCTTAATGGCGTTATGCACGTCTTCTTTTGCTGCGCTCACTCCGCGCATCATATAGCGATTGTTACTCATTTTTCTATTTTTTATCGTTTTTATTTAAAGTCTTTTCTCCTTTACATTATATATTATATAATCTGATAAATCCTTCATCTGAAAGTATCCTCTTCTGACGAATTCCTTCTTCTGAAAATTCCGTGTAATCTGCGTAATCTGTGCCTAAAAAATAACACCACAACTTAGATTTCACCAGAAAAATTCTGTGCTAAAGAATATCCACAAAGAATAAATCTTGCATCAGAAAGTCTTTTCATCTATTAGAGATTCTTTTTCAGAAAAATCTTTTTTACAATTGCTCTTTTCCTTCCCAGAAATCCCAGGATGCGAAGGCTTGCAGGAGCAGCATTTCCAGTCCGTTCTTTACGGTGGCTCCCTGCTCTTTGCCCTTCTTCATGAAGAGAGTTTCATCAGGGTTGTAGATCAGATCATATAATAAGGTATGGCTGTCCATGGCTTCGTAAGGCAGCGGTGGACACTCATCTACGTGAGGGTACATGCCTACAGGAGTGCAGTTGACAATCACGTTGTATTCCTTGATGATTTCAGGCGTAATGTTCTCATACTGTAGAGTGCCAGGACGCTCGTATCGGCTCACGAAGACGGTTTCCAGTCCGAGTGACTTCAGTCCATAGCAGATGGCTTTTGATGCACCACCTGTACCGAGAATCAGGGCTTTCTTGTGGAAAGACTCGATAAACGGTTCGATGCTCTGGGTGAAGCCTATCACATCACTGTTGTAGCCTCTGAGCACAGTTTCATCGCCTTTGTGGGTAACTCTTACCACGTTGACAGCACCGATAGCATTTGCCTCGGGACTAACGTAGTCCAGATAGCTGATAACCTTTTCCTTGTAAGGGATGGTCACATTGAATCCTTTCAATTCCGGATTGGAGTCGAGCACTTCTGCCAGGTCTTCGATGGTTGGAATTTCGAAGTTGATGTAGGTAGCATCAATGCCCTCGTTCTCGAATTTCTCGTTGAAGTAATTCTTTGAGAATGAATGTCCTAGAGGGTAACCTATGAGTCCATACTTGTCCATACTGATTATTTTTTTGTTTTTATTTTGTTGCGAAATACATCGTGCAGATGCCGAAGGTGAGTCGCTTGAATTCTGCCTTTTCGAAACCGGCTTTCTTCAGCACCTCCATCATTGTTTCTCCCTGCGGGAAGGCTTCGATGGTGGCCGTCAGATAGTTGTAGGCACTCTGGTCTTTAGAGATCAGCTTGCCGTATATCGGCAATACCGTGTGGGAATAGATGCGGAAGAGCTGCTTCATCGGGAATCTCACGGGATGTGTGAGTTCTACGATGCTCAGATGTCCGCCCTTCTTCAGTACTCGGCACATTTCCTTGAGTCCCTGGTCGAGGTTTTGGAAATTGCGTATGCCGAATGCTGCCGTCACTGCATCGAAGGTTTCGTCTGGGAAGGAGAGGTGCAGGCAGTCTTCTTTCTTGAAGCTGATGATGTGCTGCAGATTTTCCTTTTTCACTTTCTGTCTTCCGATTTCCATCATGCCCTCGGATATGTCTGCTCCGATGAGCTGTTGGGGATGCAGCATTTTGGCCGCCAGAATGGCGAAGTCGCCGGTGCCGGTAGCGATGTCGAGCATCTTTTCAGGATAGTGGCGCTGCAGCAGCCCGATGGCTTTGCGGCGCCACCCCTTGTCGATATCCCATGAGAGGCGATGATTGAGAGTGTCGTAGGTAGGAGCGATGTTGTCAAACATTTCTTCTACCAACTTGCCCTTTTCTCCTTCGCCTTCATAGGGTTTAATTTGTTCTTGCTTGTACATTAATATATATAGTACTCTTTTCAGGGAAAAACTATTTTCTTTGTGGAATGATTATTTCCCCAGGAATGATTACTTTCTTGCTGCAAGCCATTCGCTTACGTTCTTCTCGATGCGGGCAGCGATGTCGCCTTCCTCGGCAGCCTTGTCGAACTTCTCGCCTGTGATGTGCTCGTAGAGTTCGATGTAGCGGTCTGACACACTCTCTGCATACTCGTCGGTGATTTCTGGCATGGTCTGTCCAGGCTCGTTCATGAAGTTGTGCTCGATGAGCCACTGGCGTACGAATTCCTTAGAGAGCTGGCGCTGTGGCTCGCCCTTTTCGAATTTCTCCTCGTAACCATCAGCGTAGAAGTAGCGGCTTGAGTCTGGAGTGTGGATTTCATCGATGAGGTAAACCTTGCCGTCGCGCTTGCCAAATTCATATTTGGTATCTACGAGGATGAGTCCCTGCTTGGCTGCGATTTCCTGTCCGCGAGCGAAGATGCGGCGGGTGTAGTCTTCCATCACTGCATAGTCTTCAGCACTAACAATGCCCTGGGCGATGATTTCTTCCTTAGAGATGTTCATGTCGTGACCCTCGTCAGCCTTTGTGGTTGGAGTGATGATAGGCTCTGGGAAACGCTGGTTCTCGCGCATACCTTCAGGGAGTTTCACACCACAGATTTCGCGGCAACCCTTCTGGTATTCTCTCCATGCACTACCTGTGAGGATAGAGCGGATAATCATCTCAACACGGAAACCTTCGCACTTCAAACCTACGGTGACCATAGGGTCTGGTGTAGCCAACTTCCAGTTAGGACAGATGTCTGTCGTAGTATCCAGGAACTTCGCAGCTATCTGGTTGAGTACCTGTCCCTTGAATGGGATGCCTTTTGGCAGCACAACGTCGAACGCTGAGATTCTGTCGGTAGCGACCATCACGAGGAGGTCGTCGTTAATGTCATACACATCACGTACTTTACCGTGGTAAACACTCTTCTGTCCATCAAAATGGAAATCTGTCTTTGTTAATGCTTTCATTTTTAATTTGAACTTTGAATTTTGAACTTCGAACTTTCTGTCGGCTTTCCTTTCTCTTGCTCAGGGAATCTTATTCCTTTTCTCTTTTGCTCAGGGTAGGCTTTCTTCCAGTTCCTTATTCTAAATTATTTTGAATTTTCTGTCTTTTCAGCTTTCATTGCTTCCCGGGCTTCAGCTCTTTCCTTGTCGTATTTGTCGTATGCATTTACGATGCGTGTCACGAGCTTATGTCTTACGATATCTTTCTGCCCGAGGTTGACCACTCCGATACCTTCCACACCTTCGAGTATTTTGAGGGCCTCTTTCAGTCCGCTTCGCTGTTCTCTTGGCAGGTCTATCTGCGTGAGGTCTCCCGTGATTACCATTTTGGTGTTCATACCCATACGGGTGAGGAACATTCTGATTTGCTGGGAGGTGGTGTTCTGCGCCTCGTCGAGG
>ULYL01028454.1_pt1 | contig 23968 bp, 18 predicted proteins | sample 1962211 | NCBI WGS metagenome assembly ULYL01 (sample SAMEA4835864, study PRJEB28245) | human gut metagenome | biome: gut microbiome; material: fecal sample | place: Denmark | collected 2008
CCTTTTCGCCAATGTCCGCCCAGTGGCTACATTCGATTGCCTGCTCCACAAGTCACCATTGAAGGATGAACTCCTGAAGGGAGCTGACTTCGTAGTAATCCGCGAGTTGACTGGTGGTATGTACTTCGGTGAGAAGTATCAGGATAACGACAAGGCATACGATACAGATATCTATACCCGTCCTGAGATTGAGCGCATTTTGAAGGTAGCTTTCGAGTTTGCCATGAAGCGCAACAAGCACTTGACAGTAGTAGATAAGGCAAACGTATTGGCATCTTCTCGTCTCTGGCGTCAGATTGCCAAGGAGATGGAGCCACAGTATCCTGAGGTAAACACCGATTATATGTTCATCGATAACGCTTCTATGCGCGTGTTGACAGAGCCTACATTCTTCGATGTCATCGTTACAGAGAACACCTTCGGTGACATCCTTACCGATGAGACTTCTTGTATCACCGGTTCTATGGGCTTGCAGCCATCTAGCTCTCTCGGTGAGCACACCCCATTGTTTGAGCCTGTTCATGGTTCATGGCCACAGGCAGCTGGCAAGAATCTTGCCAACCCTGTAGCTCAGATTCTTTCTGCAGCCATGTTGCTTGAGCATTTCGGTCTGAACGAGGAAGGTGCTTTGATTCGCAAGGCTGTTGATGCATCTCTTGATGCCAATGTCCGTACACCTGAAATTCAGGTTGAGGGCGGTGCACAGTATGGCACAACTGAGGTTGGCGAGTGGATTGTAAACTGGATCAAGAATGCGTAATCTACAGATGCTATATTTATATATGATTATAGTATTCTCATGGGGAATGTTTCTTACATTCCCCATTTTTATTGCTTGTTTCTTTGGCTCAAAATATCAAAAGTTTCTTAAATAAAGAAAATATCTCTCATTTTTAATATTATTTAGATTGCTATATTCGTCTATCTGAGGCTAAATGATTACTTTTGCGAATGTTTTAATAATTGCTCCTTATCTTAGAGTGATTAAATACGATTTTAATTTAGAGTTTAAACGTAAAAGTATATAGATTATGGCAGAAGCTATAGATATCCGCGAATTGAATATCCGGATTGAACAACAAAGTCATTTCGTTACCAATCTGGTAACTGGCATGAATAAAGTCATTGTAGGACAGAAGCACCTTGTTGACTGTCTTTTGATAGGCTTACTTTCAGATGGTCACATTCTCCTGGAAGGTGTGCCGGGATTGGCTAAGACCCTTGCAATTAAAACACTATCTCAATTGATAAGTGCCGATTATAGCCGCATACAGTTTACTCCAGATTTGTTGCCAGCCGATGTGATCGGTACACAGATCTATTCCCAGAAGGATGAGTCTTTTCATGTAAAGAAAGGCCCAGTCTTTGCAAACTTTGTGTTGGCTGATGAAATCAACCGTGCACCTGCTAAAGTACAGAGTGCTTTGCTGGAAGCCATGCAGGAACATCAGGTTACGATTGGCGAACAGACGTTTAAGTTGCCTAATCCTTTCCTTGTTATGGCTACTCAGAACCCTATAGAACAGGAAGGTACTTATCAGTTGCCAGAAGCGCAGGTTGACCGTTTCCTCCTTAAGGTTGTCATTGATTATCCATCTTTGGAAGAGGAAAAACTTATCATCCGTGAAAATATTCAGGGCAGCATGCCTACTGTGACAGCTGTTACTTCTGCTGATGAAATCCTCAAGGCTCGTAGCATTGTCAATGAGGTGTATATTGATGAAAAGATTGAGCAGTATATTGCTGACATCGTTTTTGCTACCCGTTATCCAGACCGTTATGGACTGGCTGATTTGAAGGATATGATTACCTTCGGTGGTAGTCCTCGTGCAAGTATCTCTTTGGCTAAGGCAGCACGAGCATACGCTTTCATCAAGCACCGCGGTTATGTGGTTCCTGAGGACGTGAGAGCTGTTGCTCATGATGTTTTGAGACATCGTATAGGTCTTTCTTATGAGGCTGAGGCAAGTGATGTAACCAGTGAAGAAATTGTAAGCAGAATTATCAACAAGGTGGAGGTTCCTTGATGGATACACAAGATCTTTTAAAGAAAGTTCGTAAGATAGAAATCAAAACCCGCGGATTGAGCCAGAATGTTTTCGCAGGTCAATATCACTCTGCTTTCAAGGGCAGGGGTATGGCTTTTGCGGAAGTAAGGGAGTTTCAGTTCGGAGATGATGTGCGTGACATTGATTGGAATGTTACAGCCCGTTTCCATCGTCCGTTCGTCAAGGTTTTTGAAGAAGAACGCGAACTTACGGTCATGCTGTTGGTCGATGTGAGTGGCTCGTTGGATTTTGGTACAAGTTGCCAGATGAAACGTGACTTGGCTACAGAGATAGCTGCCACATTAGCCTTCAGCGCTATTCAGAATAATGATAAGATAGGTGTTATCTTTTTCTCGGACAGAATAGAAAAGTATATTCCTCCGAAGAAGGGAAGAAAACATATTCTTTATATCATTAGGGAAATGTTAGATTTCCATCCCGACAGCCAGCGCACTGATATCGGTGTAGCCTTGGAATATTTCACTCGTGTCATGAAGAGACATTGCACTGCGTTCCTAATTTCGGATTTCTATGATGAAAAAGATTATCAGCACAAACTGCAGATTGCCAATCAGAAACATGATGTAGTGGCCATCCAGGTTTATGATTTAAGGGCTAAGACATTACCGGATATCGGCTTGTTGAAGGTAAGGGATGCTGAGACTGGACATGAAATGTATATCGATACCAGTAGCAAGAAATTGAGGTTGGCTCATACTCGCAATTGGATGTATCGTGAAGAAAAACTTCGTGATACATTTGCCAAGAGTAAAGTGGACTGGACTTCCATTGCTACGAATGAAGATTTCTCTAAAGCGCTTCTCATGCTTTTCAAGCAGAGAGGATGAAATGATTACGATGACTGAAGTATATAAATACTTTGCGAATCATATAATATTGGATTAATGATTAAAGTTAAAAGTTTTATATTAGCAATCGCCTTGATTTGCAGTGCCTTTTCTGCTTCAGCACAAAGTGTTGAACAGAAGTTGGATTCTCTGCAACTTCTCATTGGTGAGCAGACTACTTTACATCTTACAGTGACTGCCAACCGTGGTCAGAAGATTGTAATGCCTTCTTTCAAACCTTCCCAACAGTTGATACCAGGCGTAGAGGTTGTTGGGCAGAGTGAAGAAAATACTTCTGAGATTGATGGTAACCGCATTCAGGTGAGTCGCAACTATACGCTTACTTCTTTTGATGAGAATGTGTATGCGATTCCTGCGCTCAATGTAAAGGTAAACGGCAAGGACTTTCATGGTAATCCCTTAGCATTGAAAGTACTTACGGTTCCTGTAGATACAGTTCATCCTAACCAGTTCTATCCTCCTAAGGACGTTCAGGACAATCCTTTCCTTTGGAGTGAATGGAATGGAATCTTTTGGTTGAGCGTATTGATGTTATTGCTCTGTGGTGCAATGTGTTATCTCTTGCAGAGATTAAAGCAGAATAAACCAATTCTCAAAAGTTTCCGTATTGTAAAACGAGTTCCTGCTCATGAAAAGGCTCTTAACGAAATCAACGCTATCAAGCATCAGCGCTCTGAGAATCAGGAGAATCTGAAAGAGTATTATACCCGTCTTACCAATACTTTGCGTGAATATATCAATGGTCGCTTCGGATTTAACGCTATGGAGATGACCAGTAGCGAAATTATCGAATGTCTCCAGTCTGCTGGTGATCAGAAGATGATTGATGAATTGAGACAACTCTTCAGAACTGCCGATCTGGTAAAGTTTGCCAAGTATGAGACGCTCATCAATGAAAACGATTCTAATCTCGTTAATGCCATCAACTTTATCGACCAGACAAAGACCGATGAAAAGCCTGTAGAGGAGAAAATTGTTCCAACATTGAGTGAGAATGATAAGAAGTCTCAGAGTCAGCGCAAGGTCATCAAGTTGCTCTTATGGGCAGGCTCTTTGGCGATTGTTGCTATTTTGGTTTATATCGTCTATACAGTGGTTTCACTTGTTTAACAGTGGTTGTTGGACGATAGTTATTAATAAAACGAAAAAATGGAATTTGCAAGTAAAGGATACTTTCTGTTACTCCTGTTATTGATACCTTATATATTATGGTATTTCCTATACAGGAGAAAGAACGAGCCAACGATGCGTATGAGTGATACCAAGCAGTATCTTTATGCGCCTAAGAGTCTGCGTGTTCGTCTGATTCATCTTCCGATGTTTCTGCGCTGCGTCTCTTTTGTACTGATTGTTTGTGCAATGGCTCGTCCTCAAACCCGTAATTCCTGGGACAACAAGACGGTGGAAGGTATTAATATCATGCTGGCGATGGACGTATCTACATCCATGCTTGCTGAAGACTTGAAACCTAACCGTATGGAAGCTGCCAAGGATGTTGCTCATGAATTCATATCAGGCCGTCCGAATGACAATATCGGTTTGACGATTTTTGCCGGTGAGGCTTTTACTCAGTGTCCGATGACCACAGACCATTCGAGTCTCTTACGCCTGTTGCAAGATACTCGTACGGATATAGCTGCCCGAGGTCTTATCCAGGATGGTACTGCTGTGGGTATGGGTCTGGCTAATGCCGTGAGTCGTCTGAAAGATTCGAAATCAAAGAGCAAGGTTGTCATTCTTCTGACTGATGGTAGTAATAATATGGGTGATATTTCTCCTATGACAGCTGCAGAAATTGCCAGAAGTTTGGGTATCAGAGTTTATACCATTGGTGTCGGTACTAATAAGGTTGCTCCATATCCGGTACCAGTAGCAGGTGGAATTCAATATGTGAACATTCCTGTAGAAATAGACACGAAGACTTTGAAGGATATTGCCCAGACTACCGATGGTAATTTCTATCGAGCTACCAATAACAAGGAGTTGAAGCAAATCTATCAGGATATTGATAAACTGGAGAAAACGAAGATGAACGTCAAGCATTTCGCCAAGAGATATGAGGCTTATCAGCCTTTCATTATTGCAGCGTTCTTGATCTTGCTCATGGAAATTCTTCTTAGAATCACCTGGTTGAGAAAAATTCCTTAAAAAAAAGAGGTCGAACTTCCATTTTATACATGAAGTCGATTCTTGTAGATTTAAAAAGATTAGAAAATGTTACGTTTTGAAGATCCTATATTCCTCTGGTTGCTATGCATCCTTCCGGTTTTGATTTTTATCAGACTGATAGGATGGAGGAGGAGACATGCAAAGTTGAAGAAGCTGGGTGATCCTGAGCTTCTCAAACAATTGATGCCTGGTATTTCTAAATACCGTCCTACCGTGAAATTCTGTCTGATGTTATCAGCATTGGCGCTTCTGATTGTCATGTTGGCTCGTCCGCAGATGGGTAGCAAGATTTCGCATGATAAGCGCCAGGGTATTGAAACTATCATTTGTTTGGATATCTCCAACTCTATGTTGGCAGAGGATGTCGTTCCTTCCCGTCTTGACAAGAGTAAGATGCTGGTAGAAAATCTGGTTGATAATTTTACCAATGACAAGATTGGACTGATTGTTTTTGCTGGCGATGCGTTTGTACAGTTGCCTATTACCAGCGATTACGTTTCTGCCAAGATGTTCTTGCAGAATATTACCCCTGGCCTGATTCAGACACAAGGCACCAATATAGCTGATGCCGTTGATTTGGCTTCTAAAAGTTTTACCCAACAGAACAATGTTGGACGTGCTATCGTTGTGATTACTGATGGTGAAAACCATGAACCAGGTGCAACGGAGGCTGCTGCCGCTGCCAAGAAAAAAGGTATTAATGTATTTATCCTTGGTATTGGTAATACGAAAGGTGCGCCTATCCCTATGGGTGATGGCGGTTATCTGAAAGATCATTCCGGTAATACGGTTATGACTGCCCTGAATGAAAACATGTGCAAGGAATTGGCTCAGGCTGGTAGCGGACAGTATATTCATGTTGATAATACCAGCGATGCAGAGAAAACGCTGAATGATGATCTGGCAAAATTGCAAAAGGGAGATACTTCTTCTGTGATATACAGTGAGTATGACGAACAGTTTCAGGCTGTTGGTATTTTAGTGATATTGCTCTTAATCATAGAAATCTGTATTTTGGAAGTGAAAAATCCTCTGTTGAGAAATGTCATGTTCTTTGGAAAGGCCTTTTCTATGGGAAAGGCTGCCAAATCATCGCAATTGGGTAAAACCAGTATCCTGCTTCTTTTCTTGATCGTGAATAGCGGACTTGCATTTGCGCAGAATGACAGAACCTTCATTCGACAGGGTAATAAGTTATACCGATCTCAGAAATGGGCTCAGGCTGAAACCCAATATCGGAAAGCTATATCTAAGAATGCTAAGAATACCCAGGCTTTGTATAATTTAGGTTGTGCTTTGATGATGCAGCAGAAGGATTCCATGGCGATGGTACAGTACCAGCATGCAGCACAGGAAGAAACCAATGTGCTGAGACGTTCCAAGAGTTATCACAACATGGGTGTTATCATGCAAAACCATCGTGAATATGCCAAGGCTATTGAATGTTATAAAATGGCTCTGAGATGTAATCCTCAGGATAATGAAACAAGATATAATCTGGCTTTGTGTAAGAAACTTCTGAAGAATCAGCCTCAAAAGAATAATAAAGATAATAAGAATAATAAGAACAAGAACAACAAAAATAAAAACAAAGACCAAAATAATAAGGACAAGAATAACGAACAAGATAAAAACAATAAGAAAAATAACGACAAGGATAAGAATAAACAGAACCAGAACGAAGAGCGTAATCAGGACAAGATGAGCAAAGACAACGCTGAGCAACTTCTGAATGCAGCTATTCAACAAGAGAAGGCAACAAAACAGAAAATGCAGAAAGCATTGTCACAGCCTAAGAGCCGCTCTTATGAGAAAAACTGGTAATAGGAATCTTATCACAGACTCTTTTTTTCAAAAAGTAAAATTATGATGTGTATAATGAAACATATTGGACGTTATGCGATATTGGTGGTGATTGCTATTTGCTGTGCTCTGAGTTCCAGAGCTCAGCATATTGTTGTATCTGCTCCATCTCATGTGTCGGCGGGTGAGAACTTCCGTCTGGCTTACACTATTAATACGCGTGATGTGGAGGAATTCCGCATGGGCGGAGTACCAGAAGGATTGGAAGTGATTGCCGGTCCTTATACTTCCCAGCAGTCCAGCTATCAGATGATTAACGGACATACCAGTTCTTCTTCTTCCGTTACTATTACTTATACTTTGTATGCTGCAAAGAATGGTTCTTATACGATAGGATCTTCTCATGCTGTAGTAAATGGTAAGAGAATTGCTTCTCGTGCTGTTAAGGTGAGTGTTTCTGGTCATGCCAGAAATTCCAATGGTGCTCCGAATATGCACGGAAGTTCCAATATGGATGATGAACCTCGTATGCGACAGGCTGGTTCTTCTATTTCTGGTAGAGATCTTTTCATCAAGGTTTCTGCCAATAAAAAAACGGTTCATGAACAGGAACCTGTCTTGTTGACCTATAAGGTATATACACAGGTTGATTTGTCTCAGTTGGAAGGTAAAATGCCAGATCTGAAGGGTTTCCATACTCAGGAGGTTGCTTTGCCTCAGCAGAAGGCTTTTCATAGTGAAATGGTCAATGGTCGTCAATATAAGTGTGTGACCTGGAGCCAGTATGTCATGTATCCGCAGATGACTGGTAAACTTGAAATTCCGTCTATTACTTTCAAGGGTCTTGTCGTTCAGCAGAATCGTAATGTGGATCCGATGGAAGCCTTCTTTAATGGTGGTTCCGGTTACGTTGAGGTACACAAGGATATCAAGGCACCAGGTATGACTATCAATGTTTTGCCTTTGCCATCTCGTCCAGCTAATTTCTCAGGAGGTGTGGGTAAGTTTAATATTTCTGCAAGTATAGACAAGAAAGAAGTAAAAGCAGGTGATCCTGTTACCATCCGTGTGGTTGTGGGTGGAGTAGGAAATCTCAAGCTTCTCAAACAACCTGTCGTTACTTTGCCGAAAGATTTTGATAAATATGATGCTAAGATAACCGACAAGACTCGCCTGACCTCCAATGGTGTAGAAGGTAATATGGTATATGATTTCTTGGTTGTACCTCGTAATCAGGGTTCTTATAAGATTCCGCCTGTAGAATTTACATATTACGATACATCTTCTAATTCATATAAGACCATCAAGACTCAGGCCTTTGATCTGACTGTGTCTAAAGGCGATGGTTCTACAGGAGGTTCACAGGACTTCTCTGATCAGGCAAAGGATATTCGTGCTTTGAAATTAGGAAAGAGCAAGTTGCATGATTTGGATGATATGTTCTATGGCAGTTTTGGATATTGGACCAGTCTGCTCGTTCCGCTTATCACCTTTATTGTTTTGCTTGTTGTCTTCCGCAAACGAGCTTTGGAAAATGCAGACATCGTGAAGGTTCGTTCCAATAAGGCTAATAAGATTGCAACGAAGCGTCTGAAAAAGGCTCAGCAGTTAATGTCTCATGGTAAACAGAGTGAATTCTATGATGAAGTTTTGCGAGCTTTGTGGGGTTATGTAAGCTATAAGCTGAATATTCCTGTAGAGAAACTCTCTCGTGAGAATATCACGGAAAATTTAGAGATGCATTCTGTCAACATCTCAACGATTGATAAATTTACCCAGGCATTGGATGAGTGCGAGTTCGAGCGATATGCACCAGGTGATGCTGCTGGTAATATGAACAAGACTTTCAATTCTGCTATGACAGGAATTATGGAAATAGAAAACGCAATCAATGCTATGCGCAAGGAGCACAAGAACCGTGCAAAAGAGGACAGACAGTCCTATTCTTTCATATGGATTCTTGCATTCTTTCTCCTTACATCTGTATCTGCTTCTGCAATAACCAAGCAGAATGCAGATGCTGAGTATCAGAAGGGGAATTATCAGCAAGCTATCAAGGATTATGAGGATCTCCTGAAAAATGGTGTTTCTTCTGATATCTATTATAATTTGGGTAATGCCTACTATCGTACGGATAATATCACAAAGTCGGTATTGGCTTTCGAGCGTGCTCATCTCCTGTCTCCTGGAGATGAAGATGTTAATTTCAATCTTCAGTTTGTTCGTGGCAAGACGATTGATAAGATTACACCCGTAAGCGAGATGTTTTTCGTGACATGGTATAAGGCTTTGGTAAATTATACCAGTGTCGATTGCTGGGCAAAGACTGGTATCATAGCGATTATCATAGCTTTGGTTTTGGCATTGGTCTATCTGTTTGCACCGCAAATCTATTTGCGCAAGATGGGCTTTTTCGGTGGTATATTCTTTTTGGTTATCTTTCTGTTCTGTAATGTCTTTGCATATCAGCAGAAGGAAGTTCTCTTAAACCGCACCGGTGCCATTGTGGTGGCGCCAACTGTGAATGTGAAGAATACGCCTGCTAAGTCCAGTACAGACCAATTTGTGATTCATGAGGGTACCAGAGTAGATATTACAGACAAGTCTATGGATGACTGGCGAGGTGTTCGCCTGGCTGACGGGCGAACAGGTTGGGTAGAGACCAAACAAATAGAGGAAATATAATATGGGAGCATCTCTTTTATTAAATGCGGATTTGGCGTTGCTTCACTTCTTTAATGGAAGTGGTAATATGCTGTTGGACCAGATAGTCTGGCTACTTTCTTCTGGATTGACCTGGGTTCCTCTTTATCTGGCTTTGTTTTATATTGTTATGAGAAACAATGAAACAATGCCTCAGATAGGATTGGTAGTTCTGATGGCTATTCTATGTGTCTTCTTTTCCGACGGATTGGTAGATGGTATTATCAAGCCATTGGTTGCCCGTTGGAGACCAAGTAATGATCCTGTTATCAAATATACCATAGAGGTAGTCAACAATATGCGTCTGAAAGATTTCGGCTTCTGTTCTGCCCATGCAGCGAACACCATGTCATTAGCTGTATTTTTCTCTCTCTTGATACGTAGTCGTCTGATGACTTTCACATTGGTTTTCTGGTCATTGTTGAATTGTTGGACTCGCCTTTATTTAGGCGTACATTATCCTTCAGACATTCTCTGTGGACTGGTATTGGGAGTTGTAGTTGGAGTATTGGTTTACCTGCTGTATTATCGTTTGTACTATAAGATTTCTCCGAAGATTAAGTACATTTCCAATCAATATACAAGTACGGGCTATGCGCATGATGATTTGGATTATGTGATGGGTGTTATTATGTTCATCCTCGTCTATGTGCTTTTGCGTGCTTGTATCATGATGAGTGGATTTTAATGTGATGTGAGAAATATAGCATGGTGATTGTTATATAAAAAATAAATTGAAAATGGATACAAAACATATAAAAATTAGTGATTACAATTATAGTTTGCCAGATGAGCGAATCGCCAAGTTTCCTATTGCTCAGAGAGACCATTCTAAACTGTTGGTCTATAAGCATGGAGAGGTAAGTGATGATGTCTTTTATCATCTTCCGGATTATCTTCCTAAGGGAGCTTTGATGATATTTAATAATACCAAGGTGATTCAGGCACGTATGCACTTCAGAAAGGAAACTGGTGCTTTGATTGAAGTTTTCCTAATGGAACCTGCTGCTCCTACCGATTATGAACTGATGTTCCAGACTGCTGGTCATTGTTCTTGGTTGTGTATGGTTGGTAATCTGAAGAAATGGAAAGAGGGTAGCCTGAAACGCGATTTTGAAATCAAAGGTCATTCGCTCACTCTTTCTGCAACGATGCGAAGAGGAGAGGCTGGTGCTGACGGCAAGGCTGCTCCTTTAGCTGTAGGTGGTGGAACTAATTATTGGATAGACTTTGATTGGGATAATGAAAACATCTCTTTTGCTGAGATTCTCGAGGCAGTCGGTGAATTGCCGATTCCTCCTTATCTGAATCGCGAAACTCAGGAGAGTGACAAGACTACCTATCAGACGGTTTATTCTAAAATCAAGGGTAGTGTAGCTGCTCCTACGGCTGGCCTTCATTTTACGGATGCAGTCTTGGCAGATCTGGATGCCCATGGTATAGACAGAGAAGAGGTGACTCTTCATGTTGGTGCTGGTACATTCAAACCGGTCAAGAGTTTGGAGATCGAGGGGCATCAGATGCATACGGAGTATATCGTTGTTCATCGTCGTAGCTTGGAAAAACTGCTTCACCATGATTGTCAGGTGATAGCTGTGGGTACTACCAGTGTTCGTACGATTGAAAGTCTTTATTATATGGGTGTTCATCTGTTGAAACATCCAGAGGCCAATGAAGAGGATTTGCATGTGAATCAGTGGGATCCTTATGATGATGGTCGTGATGGTGGTCTTGTAGATGATATTACTCCGATGCAGGCTATTCAGGCTATCGTAGATTATTTGGATAAGAATGGATTGGAAGCCCTCCATTCCAGTACTCAGATTATCATAGCTCCAGGATATACCTATAAGATAGTGAAGATGCTGGTTACTAATTTCCATCAGCCACAGAGTACTCTCATGTTGTTGGTCAGCGCCTTCCTGCATGGTGATTGGCATCAAGTATATGATTATGCTTTAAGTCACGATTTCCGCTTCTTGAGTTACGGAGATTCTTCTTTGCTGATTCCATAAGGGGTAGTCAAGTATTCAAAGACTCAGTTAAGTAATAAATAATAAAAGGTGAATGAGAATTATTCTCATTCACCTTTTATTATTTATAGGATTCGATAGGATAGAATCTCTATTTTATTTATCATAGAAATCTATGATATTAAATCTATGCATGATTGGAATCTACTTTTTAGTAGCTTCTTGCGATGATGACACGAGCCACAGCAGGCTTGCCGCTTACCATATCCACACCAGGTGTCTGCTCATAAGCGAAAGGCACGCAGCGGATAGTAGCCTGTGTTTCCTCCTTGATCTTTGCCTCGGTCTCGGCTGTACCATCCCAGTGGCAGAGGAAGAAACCACCATTCTTCACGCGCTCCTTGAACTCCTCGTAGTTGTCGCACTCATAAACGTGAGCATCACGATAAGCACGAGCCTTTTCGAAGATGTTCTTCTGGATGTCTTCCAGCATATCCTTTACGCGCTCTACGATACCATCGAAGCTTACATTCTCCTTCTCGAGTGTATCACGGCGCATAATCTCGATGGTGTTGTTCTCCAAGTCACGACCACCCATAGCGAGGCGCACAGGAACACCCTTCAACTCGTAGTCAGCAAACTTGAATCCTGGACGCTTAGCAGTATTGTCATCATATTTCACTGAGATGCCCAGCTCGCGGAGTTGGTCGATAACAGGCTGCAACTTAGCTGTAATCTGAGCCAACTGCTCCTCGCCCTTGTTGATAGGGATGATAACCACCTGGATAGGAGCTAACTTTGGAGGCAATACCAAACCATTATCGTCGCTATGAACCATGATGAGGGCACCCATCAGTCGGGTAGAAACACCCCAAGAAGTAGCCCATACATACTCAGGCTTATTTTCCTTGTTCAAATAAGTAACATCGAAGCTCTTGGCGAAGTTCTGACCCAAGAAGTGGGAAGTACCGCTCTGGAGAGCCTTGCCATCCTGCATCATAGCCTCAATGGTATATGTGTTCAAAGCACCAGCGAAACGCTCAGTCTCAGACTTTACACCCTGTAAAACTGGAACACCCATGTAGTTTTCTGCAAAGTCAGCATAAACCTTCAGCATCTCCTGAGCCTTTGCCTCTGCCTCTTCCTTAGTAGCATGAGCGGTATGACCCTCCTGCCAAAGGAACTCCGATGTACGGAGGAAAGGACGAGTACGCATCTCCCAACGCATCACGTTACACCACTGGTTGCAGAGGATAGGGAGGTCGCGCCAAGAATGAATCCAGTTCTTGTATGTGTTCCAGATAATAGTCTCTGATGTAGGGCGGATAATCAATTCCTCATCGAGCTTTGCATTCGGATCTACCTCTACCTCAGTACCATCCTCAGTAGAACGGAGGCGATAGTGAGTAACTACGGCACACTCCTTGGCGAAACCTGCTACGTGCTCAGCCTCACGAGAGAAGAAACTCTTCGGAATGAGGAGAGGGAAGTATGCATTCTGTACACCTGTCTGCTTAAACATCTTGTCGAGCTGCTGCTGCATCTTCTCCCAGATAGCGTAACCGTATGGTTTGATAATCATACAACCACGTACAGGTGACAACTCAGCGAGGTCAGCTTTTACTACCAAGTCATTATACCACTGACTGTAATTGTCAGCACGCTTGGTCAAATTCTTAAGTTCCTTAGCCATTTTTATTATTCTAAATTTTAATATTCCAAATATATTATAATATAGGTATAGTCAGATATCTTCGCTCCGTTCTTAGGAGTAAAATATCTTCAGAAAAAGTGCACAATAGGGATTTTCCAACCCAAAATAGGTGTTTCCCTTTGCCCTTTTCATCAAATACCATTAAATTTGCATGCAAAAATACAAAAAAATATTAGAAAAAGCTCCATAATGGAGAAAAAAGAGTTATCTTTGCAATTAAATAACAAAAATATAGGAGATTTTGAATATGAAAAAGATGAAATTTTCGGTTGCAGCACTTTCTATGCTGTTGGTTTTGGGTAGTTGTCAGACTAAGACTGGTACAGGTGCAGCAGTAGGTTCTGGTGCAGGTGCAGCCCTCGGTGCTATCGTAGGTGGTTTGTTGAACAATAGCCATCGTGGTACAGGTGCCCTCGTTGGTGCTGCCATTGGTGCTGCTGTTGGCGGTGGTGCTGGTACTTTGATTGGTAAGCACATGGATAAGGTTGCTGAGCAGGCTAAGGCTGTTGAGAATGCCAAGGTAGAGCAGGTTACTGATGCCAATGGTTTGGCTGCTGTCAAGGTAACTTTCGATTCGGGTATCCTTTTCCCTACTAATGGTTCTACATTGAGCAGCGCTGCTAAGAATGACTTGGCTAAGTTTGCTGGTGTATTGAAGAGTAATACTGATTGTGAGGTTGCTATTCAGGGTTATACCGATGCAACTGGTAATGATGGTATCAACTTGCCTTTGAGTCAGAAGCGTGCTGATGCTGTTTATAGCTATCTTTCTTCTTGTGGTGTAACACGTAATCAGGTAAAGACTGTTGAGGGATTGGGCTCTTCTAACCCAGTTGTCAATACAACTGCAGCTTGTGCTCAGAACCGTCGTGTAGAGGTTTACCTCTATGCTTCTCAGGCTATGGTTAATGCCGCTAATAACGGAACATTGAAATAATGATACTTAAAAGAATTAGAAATATTCTAAGATGGGTGGTGGTGCTGTTTTTCAGTACCACCATTCTTGCTGTTGTAGTATATCGTTTCTTACCGGTTTATTTTACCCCTCTGATGTTTATTAGATGTTTTCAGCAAGTCGCTGATGGTGAAAGCATTACGTTGCATCATCATTGGGTAAGTATGGACAAAATCTCTCCTCATATGCCTGTTGCTGTAATGGCCAGCGAGGATGGTCGTTTTCTGAAGCATCATGGTTTTGATTTTAATGCCATCGAGAATGCTGCCAAGAATAATGCCCGTGGAGGTAAGGTTCATGGAGCCTCAACCATCAGTCAGCAGACTGCCAAGAATGTTTTTCTCTGGCCTGGTCGCTCTTGGACCCGTAAGGGCTTTGAGGTGTATTTTACTTTCCTGATAGAAATGATGTGGAGTAAGCAACGTATCATGGAGGTTTATCTCAACAGTATAGAAATGGGCAATGGTATCTATGGCGTTGATGCTGTGGCAGAATACCATTTTAATAAAAAGGCTTCTGATCTTTTCAGAAGTGAATGTGCATTGATAGCGGCAACGCTTCCTAATCCAAGAAAATTTGATTCCCAGAATCCGAGCGCTTATATGAAGAAGCGCCAGCGCCAGATAGAGCATGAAATGCGTTTCGTGCCTTCATTCCCAAGAGAAGGTGAGGATTTTGACCCTTCTACTGCTGTGGGCGGTTATAAGGGTAAATAGTTATAATATTTAGAGTTTATGGATTTATTGAACGACTTGAATGAGGCGCAGCGTCAGGCTGTGGAATATATAGACGGTCCTTCGCTGGTGATTGCCGGTGCTGGATCTGGTAAAACACGTGTTCTTACATACAAGATTGCTTATCTGTTGGAAATGGGATTGAAACCTTGGAATATCATGGCTTTAACCTTTACCAACAAGGCTGCTCGTGAAATGAGGGAACGTATTGATAGACTGATGGGAGGCGATTTGGCTGCCCATCTGTATATGGGTACATTCCACAGTATCTTTTCACGTATTTTGCGCGCAGAAGCGTCTCATCTTGGCTTCAATAATAATTTCACTATTTATGACGAGACCGATTCCCGCTCCTTGCTCAAGGCTATTGTCAAAGAGATGGGGTTGGATGATAAGATTTACAAGCCTGCTGCCGTACATCATAAGATTTCGATGGCAAAAAACCAGTTGATGGGACCGAATGAATATACTGCTAATGGTGAACTCCTCCAGCGTGATTTGCGTGAGAAGATGCCTGAGGTGGGGAAGATTTTTGCTGCTTATGTTCAGCGTTGTAAGCAGGCTAACGCAATGGACTTTGATGATTTGCTTACCCTTACTTTCCAGTTGTTCCGTGATCATGAGGATATCAGAAGGAAATATGCAGACCGCTTTGATTTTATCCTTGTGGATGAGTATCAGGATACCAACCAGGTTCAGATGAATATCGTGATGCAACTTTGTAAGGAAAAGCAGCGTGTCTGTGCGGTGGGTGATGATTCACAGAGTATCTATAGTTTCCGTGGTGCTAATATTGATAATATCCTGAATTTCAGACGCCATTTCAATGATGCCAAACTTTTCAAGCTGGAACAGAACTACCGCTCTACCCAAACTATTGTCAATGCCGCAAACAGTCTGATTAAGCACAATCGTAATCAGATTCCTAAGGATGTGTATAGTGAAAATGCTGAAGGAGAAAAACTCCTTTATCAGCCTGCCTATAGCGATAAGGAGGAGGCTTTAATCGTCAGCAGGGATATCAAGCGATTCAAGCGCATGGATGACTGCGAGTATAGTGATTTTGCCATCCTTTACCGTACGAATGCTCAGAGCCGTAGTTTTGAGGAAGAATTCCGCAAGCAGGGTATCCCTTACCGCATTTATGGTGGATTGAGTTTCTATCAGCGCAAGGAAATCAAGGATATCATTGCTTATTTCCGTCTGGTGGCTAATCCTGATGATGAGGAGGCTTTCAAGCGTATCATCAATTATCCTACTCGCGGTATTGGTGCTACTACTGTCAATAAGGTGATAGATTGTGCCCGCAGCCAGGAGGTCAGTTTGTGGGAAATCATTTCTTCTCCCGAACATTATGGATTAGCTGTCAACAAGGGTACGCTTACTAAGTTGGATAAATTCCGTCTTCTTATCAGTAGTTTTATAGAACGAGCTAATCAGGTGGATGTCTATGAACTTGGTGAGGCTATTATCAAGGAAAGTGGTATCAGTGCAGAAATCTTTAATGGCGGTAAGGATGCAGACAATATTGCCCGTCAGGAAAACTTGGAGGAGTTCTTGAGTGGTATGCAGACGTTTGTGGAGGAACGCAAGGAAGAGGATAGGGCAGAAGAGATATTTCTGACTGATTATCTGCAGGATGTAGCCCTGTTGACCGACCTGGATAGTAAGGGAGATGATGATACTCCCCGTGTTTCTCTGATGACTGTTCATGCTGCCAAGGGTCTGGAATTCCCAACCGTCTTTGTTGTCGGTCTGGAGGAAAATATTTTCCCAAGTCCTATTTCTGCAGTTTCTTTACGTGAACTTGAGGAAGAGCGTCGTCTGCTTTATGTGGCTATTACACGTGCAGAGAAGCGCTGTGTCCTGACCAATGCCAAAAACCGTTTCCGCTATGGAAAGATGGAGTTTGATAATCCAAGCCGTTTCATTGATGAGATTGATTCTCGATTGGTTCAGGCTGAAGGTGAATCGGGTGGAATGGATAGTGGTTATGGCGGCAGAATGCCGTGGGATAGGGATGATTATTCTAGAACCCGTAGGTCAAGATGGGAGCAGAATGATGACGAACCGGAGTTTTTGAGAGGTCAACGCAGACAGAAATCTGTGGTATCCCAATTTATGCCGGATCCAAAGCCATCATTCAGTTCTCAGGGCTATAAGTCTGAACCGAAATCTGCCCCTCGTTCTGACAGTTATAGATCTGAACCGAAATCTTCGTCACTCAATGAAGGAAACTTCAAGTCTGTAAGAGCCGTAAATGCTGCTCGCAGGATTATGGGGAAGGATACACCTGTTTCCGGAACGAATTCTTCTTTTGGAGGATTACAGGAAGGAGTCAAGATAGAACACCAGCGTTTTGGTGTGGGAACTGTGGTGAAATTAGAAGGTTCTGGAGAGAATGCAAAGGCTACCGTAGAATTTGTTAATTCTGGTCGTAAGCAACTCTTGTTGAAGTTTGCTAAGTTTACTGTTGTCAGTTGAAATGAGTTGATGTTCTTATTCAGAGGTTTTGATCTTCAGGGTTCAGTTGGACTCATGTTTTCTGATTTCTGAATAAGTATCGTCACTTATATTCCATTTTATTCTTCTGACCAAATCAAAAAATACCTATAAAAAAAGCGAAAGAAATAAGATTCTCATCCTATTTCTTTCGCTTTTTAATATGATAGAGTTTATTAAAACTACGTCATTTATAGAGCCTCATCCTCTGGTTTCTCAGGAATAGCCCTTCCGCCTTTAATCACAGGAAAACGTTTTTTCTTGCGAAGCCATGCAGCTTTTCGCTTTTCGTAGTCCTCCCGATGACGCTCCAGGAAATTGTCTTCCATCTTGATTAATTCTCTTTAAACTTGCTATAGATGACTTTGATCTGAATAGGTCCTGCGGGAACACGCTTGCCATCTTTGGTCTCATATACATCAGTTCCCTTTACCAGTCGGGTAGAGGTCAAACTCATACAGTGTGTCATCTTACTGATAACGGTAGATGAGTTCTCTGTTACTGTAGTAATGGTGATAGGTACGAGTACCGCCTTGTTCCAATTCTCGCTCTTACCCTTGTTCTTATACATGGCAGTAATCAAGTTACTGATATTGCTGAACGTATAAGTGTTCTTATTGATAGTATTGTATGTAGCGTAGAAGGATGTTCTATTGTCTATGATATCACCATTCTCAAAGAAAGACTTCAAACTGTCTTTAGGCAGTAAGAGAACCGTCTGTGGAGTATCAAAATTATATGCATTGTTATCATCCACATTGTTGATTCTTGGGAACATGACCGTTGCAGTATTCAGCGTATCCTTCTCGTGACCTCTGATGATATCTTCTACAGGGAGAGTAACCTCCGTGAAGATGCCCGCAGGGGACTTCAAATATGTACAACTTTCATCTGCAGCCAACTCGTTGATTCTGTTCTGGTCATTGGTGATTCTATTCGTCTGAAGAACCTCTTCTGTACCATCAAATCGGTTGAAGCCGTATGAAACAACAGTACTGTCTGTTACACCATCAGAAGCCTTGACGGTCTTCTTTCGGGTCCAGTAGAACTGGAGCTCAGTATTCCAGATGTCAGCTACGTTGCCGATACCACCCTCATGCTTGATATAGAAACCAGGACAGATATTCTTCATGAACTCATAATTGCTCTTGAAGTATTCTGGATGCTTCTCGTAGTTCTGCATGATGTATGTACCATAGTTGTCATACTGTACCCCATTTTTCGTAAAAGGCTTGTTGAAATAAATCTTGAAATAGCCCTTTGATTTGGATAGGGTATATGTAGCGCTGGAATGCAAATTGTCCTTGCTCACATATCCTTCAGCCATCGGGTCGTAATCAGAATAGTAATTTCTGTCCTCAGGCATCGCTTTGGTCATTTCGTATGCAGTAACCTTCATCGGTGCGAGGGTGTCTCCGTATGTGCTCTGATAGCTCACGAGGAGGAAGCAGGAATCAGCTTTGAGTACACCATTGTTGGCATCCTTGATATATTTTAGAGTATCGAGGTCGAATGAAGAAAGCGGAGCTAACTGAGCCATATAGTCGGCTGTCAGATAAGCTCTTGTTTCTGGATCCTTTACTTTACCAATAATACCATTATTTGTCTTGCTTAAAACGGATCCTGCAGCCAATGAATTGGTAATTACATTGTATGTTGCATCCGTAACGGTGAGTTTATCCACATTATTAGTGATAGACGAACCAATCATGTCGGTAGTGTCATCACAGGCAACCATGGAAAAGGCTGCCATTATCAATGCTGTATATTTGAAAAACTTCATTTCTAAATTTTGTTTTTTAAAACCCTTTGCAGGGAACAGAATATTGCAGAATAAACTTTTATTCTTCGTCAGGACAAACCTCATTGATGAAGTTTGTATATGGTTCTTCGAAGTCGTTGCCAGTGAATCCTAGCATAGGCTTTTCTTTCTCCTTGGCATATTCCAGAAGGATAGGGTTTACGCCTTCTTCACCTTCTACCACACCATCTGAATAGTCGATGGCCAGTTTGCCGAGTTCTACGAAGTCAAAGTCGTTCTTGTAACCATCCAGAAGTTCTGCTTTCGCATCGCGGAAATCTACGCACTGCTTAAAGTTGGTGCCTAACTCTCCCTTCAGTTCGTTGTTGTAAAGAGAGATGATAACCTTGGAGTTTGCGAATGAAGGTTCTTCTGCGTAGGCAGTTTTGATATAGAGAGGTACCACAGCGCTCATCCATCCCTGACAAACGATTACATCAGGCTGCCAACGTAGTTTCTTGACAGTCTCCAACACGCCTCTTGCATAGAAAATAGCGCGCTCACCATTATCGGTGTATTCCACGCCATTTTCGTCCGCACCCATTTGGCGGTTGTTGAAGTAATCATCGTTGTCGATGAAATAGATTTGCTGACGGGTTGTCGGAATAGAGGCAACCTTGATAATCAGTGGATGATCCGTATCGTCGATAATGAGATTCATGCCAGAAAGGCGAATAACCTCATGTAGTTGACCACGTCGCTCATTGATAATGCCCCATTTTGGCATGAATGTTCGAATTTCGAAACTTGCCTCCTGCATTTTCTGAGGCAACTCTCTTCCCATGACAGACATGCGGCTTTCAGCTACGTATGGATTAATCTCCTGATTGATGAATAATACTTTCTTTGCCATAATTATTAATTTATTCTTCTCGAATTAGGTGCAAAGTTACAAAAAAAAGTTGAAATTAGCGAAAAAATTAGGGAAAACAAAGAAATCAATGCCCTAAAAGGCATATTTTTATGATATTTTTTTGTTATTTCAGAAATTAGTTGTTATTTTGCACCCTGAAAACAGATTTAAACGATGAAAGTATTCAATAAGATTGTTGACCTCCAGAATGAACTTTTCAATGTTCGCAAGGAGGGAAAGGAAATCGGCTTAGTGCCAACTATGGGTGCGCTTCATGAGGGTCATGCCTCTTTAGTTAAGCGCAGTGTTAAGGAAAACGGTGTTACTGTGGTATCAGTTTTCTTGAATCCTACTCAGTTTAATGATCAGGGTGACCTGGATCGCTATCCTCGTACACTCGATGCAGACTGCAAGCTTCTTGAGGCTTGTGGTGCTGATTATGTATTTGCTCCATCAGTTGAGGAAATGTATCCAATCCCTGATGAGCGCCATTTTGAGTTTCCACCGGTTTCTACCGTCATGGAGGGCGCTAAGCGTCCTGGACATTTCAATGGCGTATGCCAGGTAGTTAGCCGTTTGTTCTATATCGTTCGTCCTACTCGTGCTTATTTCGGTGAGAAGGATTGGCAGCAAATTGCAGTCATCAAGCAACTCGTCAAGTACATCGGTAGTGATGTCAAAATCGTAGAGTGTCCTATCATTCGTGATGAGGATGGTCTTGCGAAGAGTAGTAGAAATACCTTGCTCTCTGCTGATGAGCGTGCTATTGCTCCTTCTATCTTCAAGGCTCTCAAGGCGAGTGTTGAGTTCGCAAAGACTCATACTGTCAAGGAAACTCACGACAAGGTGGTTGAGGATATTAATGCCGTAGATGGTCTTGAAGTGGAGTATTTCGAGATTGTGGATGGTGATACCTTGCAGGATGTTGCTTCATGGGAGGACTCTGCCTATGTTGTAGGTTGTATTACGGTGTATTGTGGAAAGACCCCTATACGCCTGATCGACCATATCAAGTACAAAGGGTAATTCCTGACGATAGAAACAGTATCATTTAGCTCTATAAATTTAGTCAGTTTGATAAAGATAAACGAATCGAGATATGCAAATCGAAGTATTGAAGAGTAAACTCCATTGCGTGACTGTTACGGAAGCCAATCTCAACTACATGGGAAGTATTACCATCGATGAGGATCTGATGGATGCTGCCGGACTGATTGCTGGAGAAAAAGTTCAGATTGTAGATAATAATAATGGCGAACGCTTGGAAACCTACATCATCAAGGGTGAGCGTGGCAGTGGTAGCATCTGTTTGAACGGTGCTGCTGCCCGCAAGGTTCAGGTGGGTGATACGGTTATCATCATTGCCTATGCCATCATGGACTTTGAGGAGGCTAAGACCTTCAAGCCTACCGTGGTTTTCCCGAAAGAGGGAAATAAGGTATAGGATTCTATTCAATGGAAAATGAAAAAGGTGTGCCTGAAGTGGATTTCCCACTTTTGACACACCTTTTTTTTTATGTCCCACAGATTTCACGGATTTTTGATTTCTTCAAAGACCGAACAGGTCTCCAAATCTGTGTAAATCTGTGAAATCTGTGGGACATAAAAATATTTATTGAGAAGAAAAATCTGCGTGACCTTTATTGTAAGCGAGCCCATATTATCTGCGTGCGCAAATTTTATATTTTATTCTTCGAGAAAAATCAGAGCACCTAAAGAGAGCGAAGCCTCACGCAGTTCTTTCGATATGTTATCGAAAATCTCCATGAACAGACTTACTAAGAGGGGAATAACCATGACTCCTAATACGATACATCCTGCAAGCACCGTATATCCCGAAGAAGATAGTCTGGGAACTGACTGCTGATAGGACGAATCACATATTGTACAGGGAAGCGGAAGAAATCTCTCACCGTCTTATGACCTACCGGAACGGTCTCCAGGTAGTTCAGAAGTGTTGGACCGTCATACCAAGGCGTCTTTTCACTCTTGTTGACTACATTATCTCCATCCTTGGCGCTGATAGGGATAAATACCACGTTCTTGATATTGAGTGTCTCAGACATCTTCTTGTAGTCTGCGATAATCTTGTTATATACATCTTTACTGAAATCAATCAGGTCCATCTTGTTGATAGCCACCAGAATATGAGGTATTCCGAGAAGCGAAGATATATAGCTGTGACGTACTGTCTGCTCCAATACACCATGTCGTGCATCGATGAGAATGATGCTTAGGGCGCTGGTTCTTCGGGTGTACTGTGATTTCTCCAAGTGGGCAATACCACATGGGGTGTAAAAAGACTACCATACAGGGAGTAAAGAACATACCATACATTTGGTATAAGGCTGCCAAGCGTATGGTATGTATGATGGATAACGTATGTGTATTTTATATTTAATAAGGTGTAATTGATATTGACCAATTAAAAAAGTATCTCCATTTTATTGCTAAATAATTATAAAGAAGTTGTTAGTATCAAATAAAAAGAGTATATTTGTATGATATAAAATTAATAAATCATGGCATTACCAATAAATATAGAAAGCCTTCTTAGTGGAAGTGCAGTAGAAAGCAACCAACTTGAATATAAGGAAGGTTGGAATCCAGATACAATATATCGTAGCATCTGTGCCTTTGCCAATGATTTTGAAGACACTGGTGGTGGGTATATCATTGTTGGTGTAAAGGAGGAACATGGTCATGCTGCTCGTCCTGTTTTAGGTGTTAATCCTAATTTGATAGAACAGATAGAGAAGGATATGGTTGGTTACAATAATCTTATCCGTCCATACTATCAACCTCGTCTTTTCATAGAAGAGGTTGATGGCAAGACTATTCTTGTAATCAAAGTAACGGCAGGAGAACGCCGTCCATATAAGGTGCCTGATCGTATTACAGCAAAACAGAAGGATTTCAACTATTATATTCGCTATAATAGTAGTAGCATCGTGCCGAAAGATGAGTATGAACGCGAGTTGATAAACTTGGCGAATCGTACGCCATTTGATGACCGTGGCAACGACCTAATAAGTCTAAGAGATATTTCGACAACTTTACTGAGAGATTTTCTAGTGGAGGTAGGTAGCGACTTGGCTGACCAAGATTTAACTGGTGACAACTTGAAAATAGTTCTTGATCAAATGGACTTGTTGGAAACTACACCAGAAGGCTTCAAGGTCAAGAATGTTGCTGCAATGATGTTCTGTGAGCATCCCGAGAAATTCTTCAAAATGACCCAGGTTGAAATCGTGATATTCCCTAAGGGGAGATTACAAGATCCTGATAATATGATAGAGGTTGCACCGATAAGGGGTTGTGTACCTAAGATGATTCGTGATACGATGAATTATCTCAAGACAAATATTATTCAGAAGACAATTCATAAGCCAGAGGATACAGAACGTTCTGTTGTTACATATAATTATCCTTATCAAGCTTTGGAAGAAGCTGTCGTAAACAGCCTTTATCATCGCAGTTATATCGAAAGAGAACCAGTTGAGATAACTATCGAACCAGATAAGATTAGTATTCTCAATTTTGGAGGACCTAATCACACAATATCTATGCAGGCTATAAAAGAAGCTCGTATGCTTCGTTCTCGTCGATACACAAACCGACGATTAGGAGAGTTCTTAAAGGAATTGGATTTGACTGAGGGTAGAGCAACTGGTATTCCGACTATTCAACAGAAATTGCAGGAAAATGGTTCGCCTCGTGCAACAATTGAGACTGATGAGGAACGTACATATTTCTTGATTGATATACCATGTAATTTAGACTATATCGGTGTGCCTATTGGTAAAGAATGCAAGAAAGAATGCAAGAAAGAATGCAAGAAAGA
>ULYL01008770.1_pt1 | contig 23865 bp, 15 predicted proteins | sample 1962211 | NCBI WGS metagenome assembly ULYL01 (sample SAMEA4835864, study PRJEB28245) | human gut metagenome | biome: gut microbiome; material: fecal sample | place: Denmark | collected 2008
ACTATCGTTTACAACACAAACCACAAGACTTTGACTCCAGCTGATACAGTTATCTCTGCAGCTTCTTGTACAACAAACTGCTTGGCTCCAATGGCTGACACTTTGAACAAGTACGCAGCTATCCAGTCAGGTATCATGTCAACAATCCACGCTTACACAGGTGACCAGATGATTCTCGACGGTCCTCAGCGTAAGGGCGACCTCCGTCGTTCTCGTGCAGGTGCTCAGAACATCGTTCCTAACTCAACAGGTGCTGCTAAGGCTATCGGTCTTGTAATCCCTGAGTTGAACGGTAAGTTGATCGGTTCTGCACAGCGTGTTCCTACTCCAACAGGTTCTACAACTATCCTCGTAGCAGTTGTTAAGGGTAAGGACGTTACAGTTGAGGGTATCAACGCTGCAATGAAGGCTGCTTCTAACGAAAGCTTCGGTTACAACGAGGATCCTATCGTTTCTTCTGATATCATCGGTATGCGTTTCGGTTCTCTCTTCGATGCTACTCAGACAATGGTTAGCAAGATCGACGACGATACATATCAGGTACAGGTTGTTTCTTGGTACGACAATGAGAACTCTTATACTTCTCAGATGGTTCGTACTATCAAGTACCTCGCTGAGTTGAAGTAATACCGCTGAAGCGATTTACGACAATATATATGAGCCTGGCATTGTAAAATGCCAGGCTTTTTTATTATTTATTTTTTGTCTAATGGCTTGAAGTTTTATAGCATAAAGGCATACTGATTCTCCTTTTCTTGCCTTGTTTTCCCATTTTTTTTATTTCTTTGTTTGTCTGTATCGGAAAAATTTGTATCTTTGCGCCATGAAACATTCTATGATTACCATATTGGGTCCTACTGCCAGTGGAAAGACTAATCTTGCCGCTGCACTTGCCTCGCATATCAATGGCATGGATTCTTCCATGTGGGGTGGCGATACGCATGGGGCTGAGATTATCAGTGCCGATAGTCGCCAGGTCTATCGGGGCATGGATATTGGTACGGGAAAAGATCTTGAGGATTATACGGTAGGGGGAAAACTGATTCCTTATCATCTGATAGACATCTGTGATGCCGGTACCAAGTATAATCTCTTCCAATATCAGCAGGACTTCTATGATGCCTATCAGGACATTACTCATCGTGGCGTACTTCCGATACTCTGTGGAGGTACCGGACTCTATATCGAGTCTGTCTTGAAAGGTTATCATCTTTCACCAGTTCCTCAAAATCCTGCTCTTCGTAGTTCTCTCGAAGGTAAAACGCTGGAAGAACTGACAGATATGTTGGTGGATTTGAAGGCGAAGAATGGTTCTAATATGCACAATCGCACAGATGTAGATACTGCGCAGCGCGCCATCCGTGCGATTGAGATTGAAACTTACAATCTCGAACATCCAATGCCAGAGCGGGAATTGCCTGCGGTTGATTCTTTGGTGATAGGAGTAAGTATCGACCGTGATGCCCGCCGTGATAAAATCACCCGCCGTCTGAAACAGCGTCTGGAGAATGGGATGGTAGAGGAAATCAAGGGACTCCTCGATCGTGGTATTCCTGCAGAAAACCTGTTGTACTATGGGTTGGAATACAAGTTTATCACAGAATATGTGATAGGAAAAACTTCTTATGAGGAGATGCTGAGAGGATTGGAAATCGCCATTCATCAGTTTGCCAAAAGGCAGATGACCTGGTTCCGTGGTATGGAGCGCAGAGGTTTTACCATTCATTGGATAGATGCACTTCAACCGATGGAGCAGAAGGTAGAGCAGGTTCTTGAACTGATGAAATCTAAGCAGTAGCAATTTATATGATTGATAGATATTTGGATAAGTAATAGATGGATTTCTGATCGTATATACATTATTTATTAATATAGAGAATATTATTATAGGAGAATAATCGACGTGGCTGTAAATGAAAATAAATGGGGCTTGCTCTATTGTCCTCGAGGAGGATGGAGGAGCAGTGCGCGCTGGACTAAGATAGAGAAAGTTTTGCGCCAACTTCATGTGGACTATGATTTCGTGCAAAGCGAGAATCAGAAAAGTGTAGAGCGTCTGGTTAAGATGTTTATCAATAATGGCTATAAGACAATCATTATTGTGGGTGGAGATTCTGCATTGAATGATGCAGTAAATTGTCTGATGCAGGTAGATGCTTCCGTAAGAAACCAGATTGCGCTGGGTATTATTCCTAATGGACTGATGAATGACTTTGCTCATTTCTGGGGATTTGATGATAGTGATTATGAACAGACTATCAAATGGCTCCAGCAGCGTCGTGTGCGCAAGATTGATTTAGGTTGTATCCGTTACCAGAACAAGAAGGGGGAAAACTGTCACCGCTATTTTCTCAATTGCGTGAATGTCGGTCTGATAGCTGCTATCATGAATCTGCGTCGCAAGACTCATCATGTATTTGGTTCCCGCACCCTGTCGTTCCTCTTCTCATTCGTGCTGATGATTTTCCAGCGATTAGACTATAAGATGCATATCCGCATCAATTCAGATGTCATTAAGCGTAGGGTGATGACCATGTGTGTAGGAAATGCATCGGGATATGGACAGACTCCTAATGCGGTGCCTTATAATGGTCTGCTGGATGTCTCTGTTGTTCATCATCCAGGTATGACCCAGCTCTTTGAAGGCTTTTATCTTTTCGTCAAAGGTAAATTCCTCAATCATAAAAGTGTGCATCCCTATCGTACGAGAGAGGTGGTAGTAGAGGATTCTTCTCATGCGATGATTGGTGTAGATGGTCGATTGATGAAGACGCCAGTTGGGCCTTACCGCATCACGGTGGAGCAGGAAGTAATCAACTTCCTGATACCGCAGTAGTCAGATTAATCTTATTTCAAGAATAATAAGGTTTTAAGAATAATAAGGTGTATCGGAATACAAGTTCCGGTGCACCTTTTTTTGATTGTGCGATTGTTGTAAAGAGACTATACAAAGCTGTGTGTATTCATCAAAGTGACTTAAAATCGGGGAATATTTGCCTTTTAAAAGCTTATAAAACATTAAATATAGCGATTTTCTTAAATTCTTTGCCAAAAAACTTTGTCGTTTCGCTTTTTTTCCTTACCTTTGAATGCAATAAAGTCAACAAAAAATATTAAAAACCTTAATATAGATCTATGAGTTATCTAAAATTCGAAAAGGCCCTGATGACCAACCTACAGGAGTCATTGCCGAAGGAGTTGCTTAGAACCAACCGCTCGGGTGCTTATTCGTGCTCTACGATTGTTGACTGTAATACTCGAAAGTATCACGGTTTGCTGGTTGTCCCTATTCCAGAACTGGATGGCGACAATCATGTATTGCTGAGTTCTCTCGATCCTACAGTCATTCAGCATGGCGCTGAATTCAATCTCGGATTGCACAAGTATCAAGGCAACAACTTTAGCCCGATGGGCCATAAATACATTCGTGAGTTTGATTGCGATAAGGTGCCAACAACGCTTTACCGTGTAGGTGGTGTCATTTTAAAGAAAGAGGTCGTTTTTCAGCATTATGAAGATCGCATCTTGATCAGATACACCATGGTGGATTGTCATTCTGCTACCACCTTGCGTTTCCGTCCATTCTTGGCATTCAGAAGCGTGCGTCAGTTTACCCATGAGAATGGAACAGCATCCCGTGAGTATTCAGCAGTGGATAATGGTATCAAGACTTGTATGTATGCAGGTTATCCAGACCTTTATATGCAGTTCTCCAAGAAGAATGAGTTTGTTTTTGCCCCAGACTGGTATCGTGGTGTGGAGTATCCTAAGGAGCAGGAGCGTGGCTATGCTTCCAATGAGGACCTTTATGTACCTGGTTATTTTGAGATGCCAATCAAGAAAGGTGAGAGCATAGTCTTTGCTGCATCTACATCTGAAATCAAGACCGGTACATTGAAGAAACTTTTTGATAAGGAAGTGGCAGAAAGAGCCCCTCGTGACAATTTCTTCCATTGTCTTGTCAATGCTGCCCATCAGTTCCACCGTCGTGAGAAAAATGATGACCGATACATTCTGGCTGGTTATCCTTGGTTCAAGTGCCGTGCGCGAGATACATTTATTTCTTTGCCGGGTCTTACCCTCTCTATAGAGGAAAATGACTACTTTGAACTGGTGATGAAGACTGCCATGAAGGGATATCAGGAATTCATGGAAGGAAAGGATATCACGGTGAATATTACCGAATTGGAACAGCCGGATGTTCCTCTCTGGGCAATCTGGGCTCTTCAGCAGTATGCTAAGGAAACCAGCAAGGAGGAATGTCTGAAGAAATATGGTAAGTTCATCAAGAGTGTCATGCTCTTTATCGAAGGCAATCACCATCCTAATCTGGAATTGCATCCTAACGGACTCCTTTACGCTGATGGAAAGAATAAGGCTGTGACATGGATGAACTCTACTGCCAACGGAAAACCTGTAGCTCCAAGAAGTGGCTATATTGTGGAATTCAATGCGTTGTGGTACAATGCATTGTGCTTCTGTGCTGCTCTCTGCGAACTGGAAGGCAAGCAAGAGAGACAACAGCATCTTCTGGAATTGGCAGAGAAGACCAAGCAGTCTTTCCTCGATACTTTCCTCAATGAGTATGGTTATCTCTATGACTATGTAGATGGTAACATGATCGATTGGAGTGTTCGACCTAATATGATTTTCCCAGTCGCTTTCGACTATTCTCCTCTTTCTCAAGACCAGAAGAAGAAAGTGCTTGATATCTGTACACGTGAACTCCTAACCCCTAAGGGATTGCGCTCTCTTTCTCCTAAGAGTGGCGGTTATAATCCTGTCTATGTAGGTCCTCAGAGCCAGCGAGATTATGCATATCATCAGGGTACTGCATGGCCTTGGCTCGGCGGTTTCTATATGGAGGCAAGTTTGAAACTCTACAGAAGAACCCGATTGAGCTTCATTGAGCGTCAGATGGTGGGATATGAAGATGAAATGTCTTATCATTGTCTCGGTACCATCAGCGAACTCTTTGATGGTAACCCTCCATTTGCTGGACGTGGTGCCATTTCCTTTGCCATGAATGTGGCAGAGATTCTGCGTGCACTCGAATTACTCGATAAGTATCAATATTAATAAGGAGGACTGCTATATGAAAGTATTAATGTTTGGATGGGAGTATCCTCCTCATGTATTTGGTGGTTTGGCTACTGCTAACTTTGGTATTTCTCAGGGCTTGCATGCCCAGGGTGACATTGAAACCATACTCTGTCTTCCTCATCCTTTCGGTGATGAGGACCGCAGTGCTTGTAAGATTGTGGCCATGAATAGTGTGCCTATCGCCTGGCGTGATGTCAATCATGATTACGTACAGCAGCGAGTAGGCAATATTATGAATCCGGATGACTATTTCCGTTATCGCGATCATATCTATGCCGACTTCAACTATATGAATGTCAACGACCTCGGATGTATGGATTTTGCTGGTGGTTATCCATCCAATCTCCACGACGAGATCAACAACTATAGCATCATTGCCGGTGTGGTAGCTCGAAGTGAGGAATTTGATATTATCCATGCTCACGACTGGCTGACTTTCCCTGCTGGTATTCATGCCAAGAGGGTGAGTGGTAAACCATTGTGCATTCACGTGCATGCTACCGATTTCGACCGTAGCCGTGGTAAGGTAAACCCTACCGTTTATTCCATCGAGAAGGATGGTATGGACAATGCTGACTGTATCATGTGCGTATCTGAGTTGACCCGACAGACGGTCATCAATCAGTATCACCAGGATCCACGCAAGTGCTTTGCTATGCACAATGCGGTATATCCATTGAAGCAGGAATGGCAGGATATTCCTCGTCCTGATCATCAGGGCAAGGAGAAGGTGGTTACATTCTTGGGGCGTCTCACCATGCAAAAGGGACCTGAATATTTCGTTGAGGCTGCCAATATGGTGCTTCATCGTACCCGTAATGTGCGTTTCTGCATGGCTGGTTCAGGAGATATGATGGATCAGATGATTTATCTTGCAGCAGAGCGAGGTATTGCCGATCGTTTCCATTTCCCTGGTTTCATGCGTGGCAAGCAGGTGTATGAGTGCCTGAAGGATTCTGATGTCTATGTCATGCCTTCTGTGAGTGAGCCTTTCGGTATCTCTCCTTTGGAGGCTATGCAGTGTGGCACACCTACCATCATTTCCAAGCAGAGTGGTTGCGGTGAGATTCTTACCAACTGCATCAAGGTAGATTACTGGGATATTCATGCCCTTGCAGATGCCATCTACAGTATCTGTCATAATGAGAGTCTTTTCAACTATCTTTCTGTGGAGGGCAAGAAGGAAGTTGACCAGATTACCTGGGAAAAGGTGGGTGCCCGCATCAGGGACTTATACCTTAAAACCTTAGGATGGAAGTAGGTTAAGTGAAGAGTGAAGAACGAAGAGCACAGAACTCTTTGTCTTTGCTTGTCATAAAGTTAAACGTTCAAATATCAAGTTTCAAATTATGAAGACAATTTGTTTATATTTCGAGATACATCAGATTACCCATCTGAAACGCTACCGCTTCTTCGACATCGGTACTGATCATTATTACTATGATGATTACGAGAATGAGCGTTCTATCAGCGAGACAGCTGAGAAGTCATATATGCCAGCGCTCAATGCCCTGTTGGAGATGATCCATCAGAGTGACAAGTATTTCAAGGTAGCCTTTTCACTCTCAGGAGTCGGCATGGAACAGTTGGAAATGCATGCTCCTCAGGTATTGGAAAAATTGCAGGAACTGAACGCTACCGGTTGTGTAGAGTTCCTCGCAGAGCCATATTCTCATGGTCTTGCCTCTCTCGTCAATGAGGATAGCTTTGCCAAGGAGGTTAAGCGTCAGGCTTCCAAGATCAAGGAATATTTCGGTAAGGAGCCAACTGTGCTTCGCAATTCATCACTCATTTACAGCGATGATATTGGTTTGCAGGCTTCTCAGATGGGCTTCGAAGGTATGTTGACCGAAGGTGCCAAGCATGTTTTGGGCTGGAAGTCTCCACACTATGTTTATCATTGTCCGATAGCTCCAAATCTGAAGCTTTTGCTCCGTGATATCCGTTTGAGCGATGATATCTCTTTGCGTTTCAATAATAGCAGTTGGGATGGTTATCCACTTTTTGCTGATAACTATATCAATGAGATAGCAGCTTTGCCACAGGAAGAGCAGATTATCAATATCTTCATGGAACTGTCAGCCCTTGGTATTGCCCAGCCATTGTCCAGTAATATCCTCGAGTTCTTCAAGGCATTGCCTGAATGTGCACGCCAGAAGGGCATCACCTTCTCTACACCTTCAGAGATTTGCAAGAAGATGAAGTCAGTGGGCGAGTTGAATGTACCTGATACATTGAGTTGGGTGGATGAGGAGCGTGATGTCAGCACATGGCTCGGAAATCCGATGCAGCGTGAGGCTTTCAACAAACTCTATAGTGTAGCCGACCGTGTACGTATTGCCAATGATCCTCGTATCAATCAGGACTGGGATTACTTGCAGGCAAGCAATAACTTCCGTTTCATGACTACCAAGCCAAGTAATGTGGGTCTTGACCGTGGTATCTATTCAAGTCCATTTGATGCTTTCACAAATTACATGAACATTCTGGGCGACTTCCTCAACCGAGTAAACTCTCTCCATCCAGAGATGGACAATGAGCAGCTCGATAATTACATGACCAGTGTAACCAATATGGAGGAGGAGATAGAGATGAAGGATAAGGAAATCACCCGTCTCCAGGCTAAGTTGGACAAGATAGAAAAGGAAGTAGAGAAACTGCGTGAAGCACAGAAACCAGCCAAGGCTGCTACAAAGAAGGCTGCTACAAAGAAGGCACCTGCCAAGACAGCAGCAAAACCTGCAGCCAAGAAAACTACTGATAAGTAAAAATGAGATTCTTCAGGAAATCCCTGAAGAAAAAAAATATAAAACAAGAGTGTATCTTCTGACTTTTTTAGAAGATACACTTTTTTTGAATATAAACGTATAAAAAGCGCTTCATCTGATGGAAGATGGGCGCTTTTTTATACACTTGTTCGTAAACGTTTACGTTATTTTGTGTATGTAATTGCATTGACCTTTTGAGAATTTTTTATACCTTTGCAGCATAACAAACCTACATAATAACTAAGGAGCCGCTTCATAATAACGGAACCAAGTCGTGATGAATAAGGTGAGTTTGTATGAAAACTGAATAAAAGCAAAATTAAGTTCAGCTTAAAAACTTGAAATAATAATAACCTAAAACAGAAGTTTATGTATCAACAACTGAAACGTGTCAGTATGGCACTGGCTTTAGGCTCTGTTTGTTTTGGTGCTTTTGCACAACAGAAAACAATCAAGGGTACAGTGAAGGATTCTAATGGCGAACCAATGATTGGCGTTAGTGTCGTTCCAGAGGGTATGGCAGGTTTAGGCTCTGTCACCGATTTGGATGGTAACTTTTCCATTAACGGAGTTAATCCATCTTCAGTTCTCAAATTTACCTATATCGGTTACAAGGAAAAGAAAGTTAAGGTAGGTGCACAGAACTCAGTCGATATCGTTATGGAGGAAGACAACAATTCTCTGGATGAATTGGTTGTCATCGGCTATGGCGTAGTGAAGAAACGCGATTTGACAGGTTCTGTCGCTTCCATCAAGTCTGATGATCTTAAGAATGTGGCTTCATCCAATGCGATGCAGGCGATGCAGGCTAAGATTCCTGGCATGGACTTGCAGCAGTCAAGTGGTGAGTCTGGTTCTGGCGTAAGCATCAATCTCCGTGGTGCCCGTTCTATGTTGGCATCCAATAATCCGTTGATTCTTGTGGATGGAGTGGCTTATGGTTCTACGCTCGACCTTAATCCATCAGATATTGGAGTCTATGGAGGTATTGAAGGATGCTTCTTCTACTGCTATCTATGGTACCCGTGGTGCCAATGGTGTTATCATCATTACTACTAAGCGTGGTAAGGCCGGTAAGACTTCAGTAGGATTCAATTTCTACAACTCTTTCAACAGTGCTACCAATGCAGCAAATTCTATGTACGGTGCAAAGGAAGTACAGCGCCTGATAGACAAGAGTGCTTATTCGACTTGGTATAAAGGTGCTGACAAGACTTTGGAGGCTTACAATACCGTGCTCGGCAGCATCACTCCTGAAAGTGTACTGACCAATAAACTGGATGATGGTACATCTACATTCGATATTTATAATGATGGTTCCTATACTGATTGGGGCGATTTGCTCTTGAAAAACAGTACCTCTCAGAATTATGAAGTAAATGTAGCTGGTGGTAGTGAAAAGACCAATTTCAATATTTCCTTGGGTGCTATGTACGACCGTGGTTTGATGAAGAACGATCAGATGAGCCGCTACAATGGTAAGGTGAATATCGACCATCGCATCAATAAGGTTGTGAAGGTAGGATCCAGCTTACTCTTTACTTACAAAAACTGGAATCGTCGTAATTCCGGTGTTTACAACCAGGCTTTGAAGATGACCTCCATTACTCATCCATATTTGACAGATGGAAGCATCAATGCAACTCCAAACCCTTGGTATGCAGCTCACTGTTCTCCATTGCTGGATGATGTGGATGGTGCTTATCAGAATAATACAGAGTCAACCCGTTTCTTCGGCAATGCTTATGTGGAGGTTGCTCCTCTGAAGGGTCTGAACTTGCGCTCTATGTTTGCTGTAGATAGAAGCGACTCACGCAATGGCTTGTATCAGGACTATCAGAGTCAGCAGAGATACCAGTCTCCTTCTACCAGCTACATCCGTCAGATTAGAAATAACTCTACTGCGATTACATGGGATAATACCATCAATTACAATACTACGATAGCAGAGAAGCATGATTTGACAGCATTGCTTGGTCATGAGTTGACCCAGACAGTGACAGAAAGTTCTACCGTAGGCGGTGATGCAGGTGCTACTCATTATTATGAGAGCGGTTACAATGATTTGTCTAAGATCCTTTCTCCTGTGACAACTTCTACCTACGTCAAGACTTCCATGTTGTCATTTTTTGGTCGTCTGAACTATTCTTATGCCAGCAAGTATCTGTTGACCGCTTCACTTCGTGCTGATGGTTCATCTACTTTGGCAAAGGGCCACAAGTGGGGTTACTTCCCATCTGTAGCAGGTGGTTGGAGAATGATCGAGGAGAGTTGGTTGAAAGACCAGAAAGTTTTGAGCAACTTGAAACTTCGTGCTTCTTGGGGTATTTCCGGTAATGCGGCTATTGATGCTTATTCTACATTGACATCACTGAGTGCCAATACCTATTATTATTATTTGGGCAACACAGATATATCTGGTAAGATTCCAAGCCAGTTGGGTAATCCTAACCTGACATGGGAGAAGACCTCATCATTCAACCTTGGTCTCGACTTCGGTTTCTTTGATGGACGTATCAGCGGTAGCATTGATTACTATTGGAACCATACCTACGATTTGTTGTTCTATAAGACAGCACCTGCATCATCATTCCCTACCGTTATCGACAATATCGGTAAGACAAAGGGACAGGGTCTTGAGATCTCTTTGATGACAGATATCGTTCGTACCAAGAACTTCGACTGGACAGCCAACTGGTCTTACTCTCACTTCAAGGATGAGATTACTGAGTTGACAGGTGGTGTTGATAAGTATGTATCCGGTACCAAGGGCTTGTTCGTAGGCAATCGTGTAAACGCATTCTATGATTACAAGGTACTCGGTGAGTGGGGTATTGGTGAGTTCGACCAGTATGTAGAAGACTTTAAGGCTGCTAATGAAGGCAAGAAGCCAGGTTGCACAGGTACCAAGGGCTATGGTACACCAGGTTCTCCAAAGATTTTGGATAAGGATGGTGATGGTACTATCAGTTCTGACGACCGTGTACTCTACAACCAGGATCCTAATCATGTATTCGGTATGACCAATACATTCACCTATAAAGACTTCTCACTCTCTGTACAGTTGATGGCTCGTTTGGGCGGTTATATTTCATACGCAATGAATGAGCAGTTGAACTTTGAGTCTGCCAACTGGGGTGATGCTATCGATTATTGGACACCAACCAATACCGATGCAAAATTCCCTAACCCAGGTTTGGATACTAATTCCAGCAAGATCTGGTCAACTTACAAGTCTGCATTCACATACGAAAAGGCTGATTACTTCAAGATTAAGGATATCACCCTTTCTTATAATGTGCCAGCTAAGTGGTTGCATACTATCGGTATGAATAAGGCTCGAGTATATTGCTCAATGAAGAACTTCATGACATGGAGTAAGATTGACAACTACGACCCAGAGCGTGGTGGTAGCATCTCATTCCCTATGCAGAAGCAGGTTGTAATCGGTCTTAATGTAGAATTCTAAAAACATCGAATCAATTATGAAAACAAAGATATTATTCATGGCAGCGGCATCTTCTATGATGTTGGGACTTACCTCTTGTTCTGATTTTCTGGAAGAAGAGAATAAAGTGGGTGAAACTGCCGGTTTGGCATATAAAACTCCTGCTGGTCTGGAAGGCCTTGTAGCAAACTGCTACACCTTTGCCCGTGGCTGGTATGGTAAGGAAGCAGGTTTAGGTTTAAGTGAAATGGGTACCGACCTCTTCTATTATGGTTATGATAACAAGCAGAAGAGCCTTTGCTCCTACAATTTCAATGCAGCAGCATTGGAAAACAATGTGGCAGATAACCCTTGTCTTGATCACTATTGGGAACTTTTCTATAGTGCTACAGATGTCTGCAACAATGCCATCAAGTATGTGAATGATGCAAACTTCTTGAGTGAGGATCTGAAGAATCGTTATCTGGGTGAGGCTCATTTCCTGAGAGCTTTCTATTACTTCCACATGGTTAACACCTGGGGAGCTATCCCATATAATTCAGAACCTGTAACTGCTCAGAATTTCAATCCTACCAGAATGCCAGAGAATGAAGTGTTCGGTAAGGTATTGGACGATTTGGATGAATCTATCGCTAAGTTCGAGGCTGCAGGTTACAAGACCAAGGCTGATGGACGTGCCAACTATTGGGCAGCTAAGGCTTTGAGATCAAGAGTATTGCTTTATGCAGCATCTTGGTTGGGTGGTCAGTTAGGTCAGACCGTCAAGGGTGGCAATTATGATGGTAAAGACAAGAATGCTCTCTATACAGCTGCTCAGGCAGATGCAGAGGCTGTTATTGGTGCAAGAGATTATGCAAGTCTTGACAATAACTACAAGCATGTATGGACGATGGCTAATGAGAGCTATAATACCAATCAGGAGGCGCTCTTCGGTGTAACCTATTCTCAGGACATCAAGACCAATGCTAACTGCATTCCTTACCGTTATCGTTTGGAAGGTGGTAGCCCAATGCAGTACAATAGTTTGATTACCCGTACGGGTTATACTCGTGGTGGTAATGCCATGTTGTTGATGTTTGTTTCTATGTGGAACAATGGCGCTAACGACTTGGGTGGCAATGGTCAGAAAGACACACAGGTGTTCTGGCGTATAGCTGCTGGCAAGACAACCATCAAGAGTAAATCAACTGGTAAGAATGTAGAATGTGGCGCAGCTTATTCTCCATACGGACGTGGATTCACCCGCTACTTGCCTTCATTGCACTTGTGGAACCTGTTGGAGAAGCATAAGACTACCGATCAGCGTTCAGAAGCAACCTTGCTTGATCACTATGACATAGCTTCACGTGATTTGGCTAAGAATTCAAAGAATTATCCAGAGTTGCAGGATACCGCTATTTACTATTGTCCAATGGATGGAGATTCTCCAGAGGGTCAGGCTATGCAGGCTTGGGCAAAGAACAGATACCGTATCCAGTTTATGGCAGGTGGTGACATCCCTGTTTACACATCTATGGATGAGGCTACAGCCAAACCTACAGAAGCTGCAGTGAAGACTTCTAAGGTTTATGGTGATGATCGTTACAACCTGTATAAGATTGCTGGTTGGTGCTCATTCCCTGGCATCAAGAAGTTCTTGGATGATGTTTATGATCCAAACTACCCAACTCATGACATCTCCAGCCGTGATGCCATCGTGATGCGTATCCCAGAGATGTATCTCATCAAGGCAGAATGTCAGTTGGCTCTCGGTGATGGTGGTGCAGCCATGGCAACTATCAACCAGCTCCGTCAGGCGCGTGCTATCGAGGGTAAGGATAATACCTTGAGTGGTAATGCAACTATCGATACCATCCTTGAGGAGCGTGCAGTAGAGTTCTGCGGTGAGCAGATGCGCTGGTTTGATTTGAAGCGTACAGGTAAGCTTTACGAGTACGTACAGAAGTATAATGCACAGGCTGCTGACAACCTGAAGGCTGATGTCAGCAAGCATTATCTCTATCGTCCAATCCCACAGAATGAGATTGACGCTGTTCAGAACTTCACCACAGAGGTGAACAGTACGACAGGTTTCTGGCAGAACCCAGGATACTAATAGATATTTTTGGTTAGAAACACACTAGTTTTGGGCGAGCATCATCGAGGGATGGTGCTCGCTTTCTTTATTCTTAGATTCTTTGCCATTTATCTTAGGATAGTTTGGCAAGTATCTTAGGATACTTTTTTGTGTTTTACTCAAACAAAATCCCCCAGCCAAAATTGATTGGCTGGGGGACTTTGTTTGAGTGATATAGTGTTTTATATTACTTTACAATATACTTTCTGTTGTTGTGGATATAAATACCCTTGTTGAGAGTCTGCAAATCGCTTGTAGAAGCATTCTTGATTACCAGGCGACCGCTGAGGTCATAGACGTTGTTGTCCGCCTTGTTTTTATTATCTAATATGATGCCTGCTATAGAGTTGGTTGCTTCAGTATAAAGAGTAAATGCCAAAATGCATTGTTTTACTTTCGGTGTGAAGGTCAACGTGTGCTCTACAGGAGAATCAAACTCTACAGTATATTTCTTTACGCTCTTGTCCTTAGGGAAGATATAAGTAGTAGCATCGTAGCTCTTGCCGTTAATCTCACCGATATAGGCATCTGCATCAGTGTAGTTGTCTTTTCCTTCGATGTCCATCTTGGCGATTTTGATACCGTCGGGAATGATAATGGTATATTGGTTTGCACTGTACTTGATGTAGTTTGTGCCAGATCCAACATCATATTTCTTTCCCTTTTCGTTGCTAATAGCGAAGCCATTGCTGAAAGAACCTGCTATTTTATCAGTTAGGGTCTTTGAGTTCAAAGTGAAAGGACCTTTTGTATCTGTAACCGTAGAACCTGTTGAGGTTGCATTGCATTCATCTGTCCATGATGAATCATATTTCTGAAGCCAGATAGCACCACTGCTTACTGTAATCTTGGAGTTGTTTTTGAATACGAGATTATCCACGAAACGGATATCGATACCCTTCTTGGCTGATATCTGTACGTTGTCGAGTGTCACGTTCTTGATGTGGCTTTCTGGGCGACCAACAAAGAAGATAGCATTGCCATCGCAAACATCTGTAGTCTTTACATTCTGCAGATAAATACCATTATAGGTTGGGGTAGTGTCATCCAATACTCTTGCGTTAGCCTTATCTACCGCAGGGTCGCTATTGTAGTTTTTGTCGTAGAAGCAGTCGATAGAGAGTGGATTCTTTACCTTGGTCATGGTGAAGTTAGTAAACTTCCAGTCTTCCTCACAACCGCCACGGAGAGTTACCTTGTTGGTTGTTTTATCTACATCTTGACCTGTCTTCATGCGGATGCCCGCAGTAGTACCGTTCATGGTGATGTTATCGAACCATACATGCTTGATGTTGTTGGTGAAGCTGCCGATAGAAGCACCATGTCCAGTTCCGAAGTAGCAGTTCCATACATGGATATATTGTGCATCGTTGTCGCAAACGATATTGTCATCGCCGTTGCTGATGTTGCAGTTGTAGATATTGACGTATGGACCCCAGATAGAGATTCCATCTGTGTTATGCGATGCCTTTCCCTTGCCAGCTTCAGATGAAGGTTCACTGATGGTTACATCATGGATGGTAGCATGGCTAGCCTTACCGCTGTTGCTGATGGTGATGTTTACACCCGGAGTATTCTGAATCTTGAAGTTGCGGAGCAGGAAGCGCTTGCCCTGTTCGAAGCGAATCATGGCACCAGGATTGAAGGTTTCACCCTTCTCTCTTGCGAGCCACCAGCGTGCACCCTGACCGTCGATGACAGAAGTTTCACCTTCACCCTCGATAACAACGTCGGTAACGTTCTTACCCTTGTTCTTTCCGCCGATGAAGACAGTCTTATTGTTAGGAGCCTTGCCGTATTCCACGAGCTTCAATGTGGCATCTTTGCTGAGGTGAAGGATGGTCTTCGCCTTGATGCTGAGCACTTCGGTCTTGCTGGTCATCTGGCCTGTGCTGCCAAACATCCAGGTACCCGCAGGTATTACGACCATACCGCCAGTTGAAGGAACAGCATCCAGGGCTTTCTGAATAGCTTTGGTGTTATCTATTGCCGATGTAGATGCACCATAGTCTTTGATGTTAAACGTATTTGCCGATGTGATGGCTGGCAACTGTGGTAATGTTACTGCTGTCCATCCCTCAGGAGTATTCTGGGCATTTTGCTCAGAAGTAATACCTGTAAAAGTCTGGGACTTGGCAATGCCTGGCAGAGCCAAGAGTGCTGAAAGCACGATAGTTTTGATGATTGATTTTCTCATTGTAATTTAGGCTAAATTTATATTTGTGGCAAAATTACAACTATTCTTTATATTATAAGGTATAATCATCTCAAAATAATACGAAAACGATTGCGTGATTGTACATAAAAAGTGCAATGCTCTCATCGGGCATTGCACTTTTTATGTATTTATGAATTTATCTTTTTGATTTCCTCTATAGATAATCCTGTAGATTGGGAAATGATGTCCATTGGCGTATTTAAAGCAAGAAGTTTGAGGGCGATTTCTTTGGTCTTTTCTTTTTCTCCTTCTGCTCTTCCTTCTGCTCTTCTTTCAGCTCTTCCTTCAATTCTTCCTTCTGTTAGTCCATCTTGATAACCCTCGTCATGGCTGGTATCAAAGAGACTCTTCATGTGTCTAACCGCTTCTAAATGACGGAAATAGGCTTGCTTGTCTTTTTGAGAGAGTGAATCTACACGCAGGCGTTCGCGTGCTTCTGGTAATCCTGCAGCAGTGGCTTTTGAACTGATAGAACCTGTTTTTAGAAATTCAATCCATTCATCAAGTGGAGTAGTTGCTACCTTGTCAAAATCATTGACACGTAGTATGTAGTATTCTGGGAATAAGTCTCCCGGCCCCTTCCTTAGTTCTAAATCTTTATCCTTGATGCCAAAGAATTTCTCATTCTGTCGGATGGAGAGCTTAAGAGTATCATGTGGTTCGTGCTCACCGATGAACTCGGTTTTGCCATGGTAAACATAATCTTTGCCTTGTCCCAGTTTAAAATACACAATATAGATAGAATATACCTTGCTGACAGCTTCGTATGGTTTGACAAAACCAATATACTCTGTTATTGCCTTAGATGCACCATAGCGTATACGGTGGTAATAGGTTACTTCACGGCTATTTTGTACTTCAATGATGCATAATTGCCCATCTTCGCTTTCTGCCAGAATATCGGCTCGGTTATATTTATCGTATTCGTCTTCTTGGTTGCTTTCGCTTTCCAGAAAGCGGTGAATCTTAAATTTCTTCCCAAGCAATGAAGATAGAAATCCTTCAAGCACAACATAGTTAGCTTTGTTGCGCAGCAGACGTTTCATCGCCCAGTCGAATCTTATATAGTTTTCTCCGTTCATTGTCATTTCTTATTTGCTTAATACTTCCCTGCAAAGATACGCTTTTTATTCTAAACTTCCAAGAAAATCAAAAAAAAGTGCAACGCTCAAATTTGAGCATTGCACTTTTAAATATTTAAGAGATGAATTTTAATCCTCTACTACATACCAGCGTGGGTCACCAGCTCTTTCCTTCAAAGTTCCGGCCTTGATGGTAAAGTCGCCATTGGCTGGGTCCTTGAACAACTGGGTAGAGCTGAATTCTGTATCATTCACACCCTTAATCACCTTGAAGAAGTCTGTTGTTCTGAAGCTGTTGGCTACAGTAGCTGGAGTCTTGCTTCTGATGTTCTTGTTGGTAGCTTCATCTGCACTCTTACCGAAGATACAATTCTCAATTGTGAATGTGTTTGGACCGAATGTATCAACGTTGAAGTCTACGAAGTATTGTCCGTTACCATTACAGTTGTAGAATGTACTGTTCTTGATGGTGATGTCCTGCATATCTGTCTTCTTGCTGAAGATGAAGACCTTACCAGTTACACAGATGCTGTTGAATGTACAACCGTCAATCTCTACGTTGTCAAGATGGCCAGCTCCGCTTCCAGCATCAACGTGGATGAAACCATAACCTGCGCAGAGGTTTGTGAAGATACTGTTCTTCAAAGTCAGCTTGCCGATAGACTTGGCATCACTTCCCTGAATACGGAAGAATGATGTCTTGAGATTGCTAACCTCGCAATCCTCCAAAGAGAACTCGCTTACAGTACAAGCCTTGCTCTGGTTGATGAAGTAGCCGGCACCATTCTCTTCCAACTTCACGTTCTGGAACTTGATGTAAGCATGAGAACCTGCTATATCAAAGTTCTTGTCGAGGGTGATGGTTGGAGTCTCGCCACCAGCCAAACCGAAGAATGTAACAGACATTCCGTCTGGGATGGTTACGTTGGTCTTGCCACCGTCAGAATCATTTGTGCCGTAGAGAGCTACCTTAGCACCAGCAGGAATACAGATGGTTGCGCTATAGTTGGTCTCGTTTCCTGCTTCTGCCTTTGCCTGTTCAGCAATCTCGTCGATGAGAGTCTGAGAGATGATTGTTACATCGCTAGGAAGTGTATACTTGATGCTGGCTGCTGGAGGAGCTGCTGGAGTTGTAACCTGCAACTGACCGCGCTTTACATCATTCTTATAGATAGTGATGGTATAAGTGCTTGTTGGCTGCAAGTTGGTAAGGGTATATTTACCAGCTGCCTTTTGCTCATCTGTCAAATTGATGGTCTGGATGTTCTCTGCATCGTTAGCTTTGACGTAAGTGATGTGAGTAACTTCAGCACCTGGAGTCCAGCTCAAGTTCACATGATCCTCGAAGAGGTCGGTTGACTCAACGTTGTTGAAGATTTGCTCTGCCTTCGTCTTGAAAGAGGAACCATCCTTATAGTAAACCCACTTAGACTCGTTGGTAGTAGAAGACATAGCCTTTACACGCATGAAGTACTTGCTGTCTCCATCGAGACCTGAGAGAACTACAGGAGAAGAAGTCAAGGTCTTATCTTCACCGTATTTGATGATGTTGGCATTCTCGACACCCTCATAAAGAGAGTCCTTGCTTACCTCGAATACATAGTATTCAGGTTCTGCAACTGCTTTTGATGTGAAGGCAGAGAATGTAACAGTAGCTGATGTTTCGGCAGTTTCAACGGTGATTTTGTCACCGTTGAGACCGAACAATCTTGACAGGCTGCCATCTACGTCCCAGTCATTGCCATCGGTACAAGAAGTAGCCGACAGAGCCAATGCCATCATAGACGCTGTGCCCAATATGTTTTTAATGCTCTTCATTTTCTTGTCTTTTTTTATTAAAGATGAATTAGTCTGCATAACCATAAGAGTTGTGGATCTTGCCGTTGGTTGCAGAGATGGTTGTTGAAGCGATTGGCATGAGGTAGCGGTTCTTCACTGCTACGTCTTCGCCAACCAGACCGCTGCTGATAGATGGCAGGTTTACGTCAACCTGTGTATCGTTACCTGTATCCAGCTTAGCTGCACCGAATGAATCGATGCTGTCATCGTAGTCAGCAGATGTCTTTCCGTCAGGAATACCATACCATGTTACGCTAGAGAAGTCAATCTTAGTCTTGTTCTTATCCAGGTAGTTGAAGTAGATAGTCTTCTGGTAAGTACCGTCTGCAAGCTCAGCCAGGTAAGTCTGCTTGAACTCAATGATCTTCTCTGCGAGGAGGTTCCAACGGATCAGGTCGTACTTGCGGATACCTTCACCGGCAAACTCCCACATGTTCTCCTGAACGAGAGCATTGAAGAATGCGTCCTTGTCTGAAGCGATGTTGTTGACGTAAGCCTTGGCATCGTTCTTGTCATCCTTGTTGAAGGCACGTGTGTGAACTGCTTCCAGAGCCTGGCGGGCTGTCATACCGTTTGCAGAACCTTCATAGTTGGCATCTGGATTGCCAGCCAACTCGTTCATGCACTCAGCATAGTAGAGCAATACCTGAGCATAGCGCATCTTCACAGGGTTGATACCTGTTGTATGCTTAGCTGTAGCCTTCAGGTTGTTCTGCAACCAGGTGTTGTTCATCTTGCGGGCATCCCACTTTCCTACATACATACCGAAAGGAGCATTCTTGATCATGCTCTCTATGGTGTTGCTGCCATCCTGCTTGATTTCGAAGTTTGCGCAAGTGATGTCACGGCGTGTATCCTTCTTGTCGTAAGAATAGAGCAGAGGAGCTGTAACCTTCATCTTACCAGATGAGTTGCCATAGCCATATTCTGTTGTGACACCATTCAGACGAACACCCACTGTGTAACCCAACTCACCTGTAACGTTCTCACCGAAAGGAATCTCGAAGAGGTTCTCGTGGTAAGTCTTGTCGAGAGAGAGCTGGTTGATCAGGTACCACTCGTTCTCGAAAGATGGGTTGAGGTTATGAGTATTGTCATTGATGATAGCTGACCAATGCTTCAGGGCACGCTCGTAGAGAGCCTTGCGGTCTGCTGCACCTGGGCGCTGTGTTGGATAGGTAGCATCGCTGTAAGATGCAGTCTCATATCCATCCTTTGATTTCTCACGAATTGCGTAGCCGGCACGAGTCATGGCAATCTGTGCCAGGAGGGCGTGAGCATAACCCTTGGTTGTGCGCTCTGTGGTATAGCCTGATACCTGGTCTGCCCATGGCAGATATTCGATAGCCTCATCCAGGTCGTTCATCAGGGAATCCATGATCACGTCGCGGTCGGTCTTCTCCAGGTAAGCGTTGCTCAAGTCAGACTTTGATGCTTCTCTCTTGAAAGGAATATCACCAAAGATACGAACCAGGTCGAAGTAAACCATGGCACGGATGGTAAGCGCTTCGCCGAGGCTGCGCTCCATAGACTTCTGGTTAGCACCGCCGGCTGTGAGTGTAGCGCTGCTGCGGATACCCTCGATAATCTGGTTGGCATCCTCGATGATACCATACTCAGCATCCCATACACCGCTGATCTTGCTCCATCCCGGGTCCATGTTATAGTTCATGTTTCCACGCTCATTTGAGGTATTGGTTGCGTTGCTTCCAAGACCATCAACTAATTCGCAGTCGCTGTTCAGGTTCCATACGATAGACAAGTCCTGTGCGTAGGTACGGTCCTGTCCCATGCCACCATAGAGCTTATTGACGCGAAGATTGGTATAATAAGGTGAGGCGTAGGTATTCTCTGCAGTCATCTCTGATGGAGAAGTCTGATCCAGGAAGTCGGAGCATGAAGACAATCCTAATACGCCTACCAATGCAAATGCATATAATATCTTGTTCATTGTTATTATCTTATAAAGTTAGAATGTAACGTTAATACCACCTACGAAGGTGCGGCTCTTTGGATAAGCTGCATAGTCGATACCTGGGGTCATTGGGTTCTTCTTAGAACTTGTATCCACCTCAGGATCGTAGCCTGTGTAGTTGGTGAAGCAAAGCAGGTTGTAACCTGTGAAGTAGATGCGTACGTTCTGCAAGTAGCACTTGTTTACCCACTTCTTTGGCAAGGTGTAACCCACTGTTACGTTCTGCAGACGCAGGAATGATGCATCCTCTACAGCATAGCTGATGAGCTGCATGTTTGATACGCCTGCTGGATTGTAGATATTAGCGTTGGCGTTAATCTCATTCAAGCGGTTCATTACATTCTCTACACCACCATACTCTGCAATGAGGCTAGCTGATGGGCGACCGATGTTGTTACCGTTGGCTGGGTCAATCCAGGTATAGCGGTTGCCTACGCTGAAGTCATCTACCAGGTTGTAGTTCTTGGCTGAACCTGCATAGAATGCGTTGGCAAGCTTGGTACCGTTTACCAGCTTGTTGCCCAATGAGTAGTTGAAGAACAGGTTGAAGTCGAGGTTACCAACGTGACCGTCGAAACCGAAACCACCAGTTGTGGTTGGTACGGTGTTACCCAGACGCTGCTTCACTGCATCACCATTCTCGTCAACTTCTACCTTGGCTACGCCTGGATAGAGGTTACCGCCGAAGAGCTTGTAGCTGTTGTCCTTTACGCCTTCAGCCAGTGCCCAGGTGCCGTTTTCTTTCAATACCAAATCACCCTTGCCTGTTGCTGCATCATATACGGTGTAGAAACCATTGCTCTTGTAACCCCAAAGCTCACCGAGGCGACCCCCTTGCTCTACGCGGAAGTCTTCATATTTGGAGATGGTAGAACCACTCCAGTTAGAGCTCTGCCATGGGTTCTCCATGTTCAACTCATCAATCTTATTCTTGTTGTAAGATACGTTGAAGTTGAAGTTCAAACCGAAGTTCTTCTTGTCTACGATTACTGCATTGAGTGCCAACTCAATACCCTTGTTAGAGGTCTTACCGAAGTTCTGGAACTGGTAAGAGTAACCTGTATTGGCAGGGATGATACTCTGCATCAAGAGATCCTTGGTTGTATTCCAGTAGAAGTCTAATGTACCGCTGATGCGACCATTGAAGAAACCGTAATCGATACCGAAGTTACGGGTCACTGTGGTTTCCCACTTCAGGTCTGGATTATAGAGATATTTACCATGCTCAAGCATAGAAGCTCTGTTCTCTTCGAAGAATGGAGCCTTTGATGTGTTGTCTGCCATAGAGTAGGTGGTAGTCAACAAACCAGAGTTGATACGGTTGTTACCTGCTGTACCGAAGCTCAGACGAGCCTTCAAGTTAGAAAGCCAGCTGGAAGCACCCTTCAGGAATTCCTCGTCAGACATACGCCAAGCCAAGGCTGCTGATGGGAAGATACCCCAACGGTTGTCCTTGCCGAACTTGCTGGAACCATCGGCACGAACGGTGATGGTAGCCAGATACTTGTCGTTGAGTGTATAGTTGATACGGCCGAAGTAAGAGAGAATGTTCTCCTCAGCCTTGATATTACCCTCGTTAGGAAGTGCTGTACCTGCTGCTGTGTTAGCCAATACCTCGTTCACGTTGAATGAAGTTGGGAAGGCTACTGAAGTGCTGGTACGGGTTACGTCCTGGCTACTGCTCCATTCCTGACCTACCAATACATTGATATGGTCACGACCATGGAAGAGCTTCTTATTGTCATAAGTTAATGTATTTGCGTTACGCCAGTTCTTGTTCTCCAAACGCACGAACTGTGCCTGTGGCTGACCGTTGTAACCATACTTTGAGTTGGTGGTTGCATTAGAACCCCAAACCTGGTCGGTATTGTTGTACTTCCAGCCATAGCCGAACTCAGAACGGAATGTGATATTCTTGAATGGCTTCCAGTTCAAACCTACGTTGTAGTTCTGCTGGAAACGCTCCTGATACTTATAGGTATCGGTGATACGCTCTGTTGGGTTACGGCGTGTGGATGTGCTGTTCTCCTCATCCTCGTCTGATGTGCCAGAGAGTGGCTCTACCGGGTTCCATCTTACGGTGTTGGCTACTACTGAGTTTGCTGCACTCGACTCGTTGGTGTCTGCACCACCATTCAAACCATCCAGCTTGGTGAAAGCCATACGGCCATTGAAGTCGAGAGACAACCACTTGTTCAAGTTGGCATTAATCTTAGCGTTTACATTGTTCTTGGCATAGCCAGAACCCTGCATGATGCTCTTCTCGTCGTTGTGAGAGAAACCGATGTTGTACTTGATGTCCTTGGTACCACCGCTTACGTTCACGTTATACTGTTTCTGGTTACCTGTACGGCCGAATACCTCATCCTGATAGTCACGTCCTTCGATAGACTTCCAGATGTCGAGATCGTTGTAGTTACCATAGTCAGTGCTACCCAACTCATACTGATAGTATGCATAGTCGTATGGGGACATAGTCTTCACCAACTTAGAAACCTTCTTGTAGCCGAGAGAAGCATTGAAGTTTACCTGAGTCTTACCCTCAGAACCGCTCTTGGTTGTAACGATGATAACACCATTAGCACCACGAGCACCATAGATGGCTGTAGAAGAAGCATCCTTCAATACGTCGATGCTCTGAATTTCGCTTGGAGCGATGTCGCTGATAGAGCTTACAGGGAAACCATCTACGATGTAGAGAGGAGAGTTGTCCTGTGAAAGAGAACCACCACCACGCACGCGAATCTTCACGTCAGCATCAGGTGAACCTTCGGTGGTGGTGATGTTCACACCCGCCATCTTACCGGTCATCGCCTCGCTTACGTTAGAAACTGGAATGTTGGCAATCTGCTTATCGCTGATAGAAGAAACAGAACCTGTAAGGTCCTTCTTTCTAACAGTACCATAGCCGATAACGACAACGTCATTCAAGCTGTTTGCTTCGTCTTCAAGTTTTACAGTAATGTTAGTTTTACCTGCAACGTTCACTTCCTTAGATTTCATACCGATGTAAGTAATCTTCAGTTTGTTACCTTTGCCTTTCAAGTTTACGGTGAAGTTACCATCAATGTCGGTTACGCCACCATTACCTGCTACACCTACCTCCATGACAGATGCGCCGATAATAGGCTCGCCCGTATTGTCAGTAACAACGCCCTTAACGGTCTGCGCTGAGATGCTCGTTACACAGAACATCAATGCACCTGCTAACGCAATTTTCTTTTTGTTTGAATTACCAGACATACATTTATTTTGGTTAGATTAGTGAAATATTGTATCAATACTGCGTTAAATTAATATTTAATCGTCTGTAAAT
>ULYL01060123.1_pt1 | contig 23829 bp, 19 predicted proteins | sample 1962211 | NCBI WGS metagenome assembly ULYL01 (sample SAMEA4835864, study PRJEB28245) | human gut metagenome | biome: gut microbiome; material: fecal sample | place: Denmark | collected 2008
TATTCTTCTGTTTCCTCAAAATCCATCTCATGCATCACCGTCATGACGGCATCATGGGAAAACCCCCTTCGCAGGAGAAAGGAGGCTGACTTTTTGAAATCTGTCCGCAGCTTCGGGCTCATGCCCCACTTCTTTTGCAGGAGGGCAGCCGCCATCTCGATCTCTTCCTCAAGCTGCAGGTGCTTCTCCGTAGTAAGCCCTTTCAGCTTCAGCTTCTGATGGATGTAGGCGTCTCCGTACTGCGCACGGCGGCGGTAGGCTTCGAAAAGCTCATCAGCGAGATCCTCATCATTGACATATTCATAGTCCCTGAGCCGTTCCATCGCCTCTTCGATCTCTTTCTCCGTGTACTCCCGCTCTTTCAGCTTCCGTGTGAGATCCTTCTCGCTCTGGTCGCGGAACTGCAGGAGGTACACCGCCGTCTCGTAGCAGGTCCTATCCTTCGGACGAGTCCGTTTCGCTGTCCGCTTCCGAGTGTACGCCATCTTCGAAATGATCCGGTTCTACGACAAGGGTGTCACGGATGATCTTATCGATCTCCGCTTCGACATCCGGGTGTTCCTTCAAGTAACGCTTCGCTGCCTCACGGCCCTGGCTGATCCTGCTGCCTTTGTACGAGTACCATGCCCCGCTCTTCTGGATGATCTCCATATCGACCGCGATATCAAGGAGTGTGCCTTCCTTGGAGATCCCTTCCCCATACATGATATCGAACTCAGCCACCTTGAACGGCGGAGCGACTTTGTTCTTCACGACCTTTGCTTTCGTGCGGTTGCCGATGATATCCGAACCATTCTTGATGACTTCGAGTTTGCGGATCTCGATGCGGATCGAGGAGTAGAATTTCAGCGCGCGGCCGCCGGTGGTGGTTTCCGGATTGCCGAACATCACGCCGACCTTTTCACGCAGCTGGTTGATGAAGATGACGATGGTCTTCGATTTGCTAATGATCCCCGTCAGCTTGCGGAGTGCCTTGCTCATGAGGCGCGCCTGCAGGCCGACCGATGCATCACTGATATCCCCTTCGATTTCCTGCTTCGGTACGAGGGCTGCGACCGAGTCGATGACGATCATATCGACCGCGCCGCTTCTGACCAGAGACTCTGCGATGGAGAGCGCCTGCTCGCCGCTGTCCGGCTGGGAGATCAAAAGCTCTTTCGTATCGACTCCGAGGTGATGCGCATAGACAGGGTCGAGTGCATGCTCGGCATCGATGAATGCGGTGACGCCGCCCATCTTCTGCGCTTCTGCGATCGCATGCAGTGCCAGCGTCGTCTTACCGGAGGACTCCGGCCCATAGATCTCGATGACACGGCCGCGCGGATAACCGCCGACACCGACAGCGATATCAAGGGCGAGCGAGCCCGTCGGGATGACTTCGATATCGAGCTTATCTCCCATTTCGCCAAGACGCATGATGGAGCCGGCACCAAATTCCTTGGTGATCTGCTTCATCGCATTTTCGAGCGCCTTCTGTCTGTCATGCTGTGCATTCATTTCTTTCGTGACTGCCATAGATACCTCCTTGAAAACCAAGTCTCAAATCGTTTTCTTATACTGCAATTATACGATACAGCAAGAGGAAAAGATAGCGAACCCCAGATTAAATCTCGAAACCGGTCTTCCCTGAATGCCTCCCAAACACTTCATCAGATAGTCAGACGCAAAAACCCGCCGCGCTTTCCACGCGGCGGGTTTCACAGGGATATGTGACTGGCAGCTGGCAGCCGGTCCTCAAATCAAGCTCACGAGGATCCCCTCTCACCTACTTATTCTTCGGTGTCTTCTGCTTCCGGATCATTCGAGAGCACGTCGATGGAGGCGATGCGATCCCCATCCTCAAGACGCTGGAGAATGACGCCCTGCCCTGCTTTCGTCTTCTTGCTGACGATCTGGCTCGCTTTGGTCTTGATGGTGATGCCCTGTTCGGAGACGCCGACGAGCTCATCCTTGTCATCCGCTGCGACAAGGGCTACGACCTCGTAGCCGCGGCGGAAATTCCGGATGCCCTTGCCGTTTCGGCTCTGGATATGATAGGCAGAGGCCTTGTTTCTCTTCGCATTGCCGTCTGCGGAAATGGTGAAGATATCCTTATCTGCTGCGATGCATGCGCCGACGACTTCATCATCGCCCGCGAGCTTGATCCCATGGACGCCGGCAGCGGCGCGGCCCATGGAGCGGACCTCGCTGTCATCCACAGAGAAGCGGATGGCCATGCCGTCCTTGGTGCCAAGGATGATCTCCTCTTCACCGGTGATCGCAAGCACGGCAGCGAGGCGGTCGCCCTCATTGAGGCGGATGGAGATGAGACCGTTCTTGTTGATGTTCTTGTATTCCGCAAGCTCCGTCTTCTTCACGTAGCCTTTCTTCGTGACCATGAGGAGGTACTTCGTCCCTTCCTGGACATTGTCGAGGTCGAGAAGCTCGGTGACTCTTTCATCACGGGCCAGATTCGGAATGAAATTGATGAGCGCACTGCCGCGTGCGGTTCTCGTGGATTTCGGGAATTCCACGGCTGTCTTCATGTAGACCTTGCCCTTGTTTGTGAAGAAGAGGATGCGGTTGTGCGTGGAGGTATTCAGGATCTTCCACACATAGTCTTCGTCCTTCATCTTCATGCCGGAGACACCGCGGCCGCCCTTCTTCTGGACACGAATATCCGCAGAGTCCATGCGCTTGATGTAGTTCTGCTTCGTCAGGGTGATGGTCATCGGTTCATCCGGGATGAGGTCGGTCAAGGTGAAGTCCTCCTTCGTGGCCGAGATCTGGGTGCGGCGTTCATCGCCGAAGTTTTTCTTTTCATCCTGGAGCTCGTCTTTGACGACGCCCATGATCTTTTCTCTGGAGGAGAGGAGGTCTTCGAGGTAAGCGATGGTTTCCTGCACGTCCTTATAGTCCTGTTCGAGCTTGTCTCTTTCGAGGCCTGTCAGCTTGCGCAGACGCATGTCAAGGATGGCGATGGCCTGCTTTTCCGAAAGTCCGAATTTCGACATGAGAGCCTGTTTCGCCACATCATCGGTGCGGGATTCACGGATGGTCTTGATGACTTCATCGATGTGGTCGAGCGCGATGAGGAGACCCTCCAAGATGTGCGCTTTGGCTCTGGCTTTGTCGAGTTCATACTGGCTTCTTCTGGTGATGACTTCTTCCTGATGCTTCAGGTAATAGTAGAGAATCTGCTTCAGGTTCAGGATGCGCGGATGTCCGTCGACCAGTGCCAGCATGATGGCGCCGAAATTCACCTGCATCTGGGTATGCTTGAAGAGATTATTCAGCATGATGTCCGGGCTGACGTCGGCACGCAGCTCGATAGCGATGCGCATGCCGCTGCGGTCGGATTCATCGCGAAGGGCAGTGATGCCGTCTAAGACCTTCTGACGCTGCAGGTCGGCGATGGACTCGATGAGGCGCGCCTTATTCACCTGATACGGGATCTCTGTCACTACGATGCGGTGTTTGCCGCGATCCATGTCTTCGATCTCCGTCTTTGCACGCACGGTGATGCTGCCGCGGCCGGTGCGGTAGGTATCCTCGATGCCCTTCACACCCTGAATGATACCGGCGGTCGGAAAATCCGGGCCTTTGATATATTTCATCAGCCCATCGATCGTGATGTCTGGATCATCGATCATGGCAGAGAGGCCATCGACCACTTCCGACAGGTTGTGCGGCGGGATATTCGTCGCCATGCCGACAGCGATGCCGTAGGACCCATTCACGAGCAGGTTCGGGATGCGGGAGGGCAGGACGAGCGGTTCCTGCAGCGAGCCGTCATAGTTCGGCATGAAATCAACGGTATTCTTGTCGATGTCGCGCAGCATTTCCACGGTGATCTTCGCCATACGCATTTCCGTATAACGCATCGCAGCCGCAGAGTCGCCGTCGACAGAGCCGAAGTTCCCGTGTCCGTCGACCAGCGGGTAGCGCGTCGAGAAGTCCTGCGCCATGCGGACAGCAGACTCATAGACGGCGATATCTCCGTGCGGGTGATACTTACCTAAGACATCACCGACGATGCGGGCCGACTTCTTGTACGCCTTGCCCGGCAGCATCCCGGCTTCGCTCATCGCGTAGAGGATGCGGCGATGTACGGGCTTCAGGCCGTCTCGCACGTCCGGCAGCGCACGAGTCACGATGACCGACATGGCGTAGTCGATGTAGGAATTCTTCATCTGCCCTTCCAAGGGGGTATTGATGATCTTTCCTTCTTTCCATTCGATATCCATAGTGTCTCCTTGCGAAAAAAGACAGCGCTTTACGCGCTGTAAATTAAACAATTACATATCTTATTATAGCACAAAAACGCTCTCATAGCCATTTAAGAGCCTTTTTGCAGGATCCTTTTGAAAAGTTAAACAAAAGCAGGCTATATGCATAGCCAATCGTCTTTGCCAGAGCTTGCTGTGCATGGACACATCGATGGCAAGCGCTTCTTTCATCACAAAAGAGCAGCCGCAGGGAAACGCCGGTTCGATCGCAGAGTCAGATGTGATCCGTGGTTCCCTAGAGCTGCTCTCTTTACTTAGATACATATATATTATCTTCGAGCACCATGCGCCACGGGAAATTTCTTCCATACTTCGCATAGTCGATACCGATGCGTTTGGTGCGCTTCACGGGGAAATGCCCCTCTCCCTTTTCGATCCAGAGACGGTTTCCTGTGAGGTCTTCTCCATAAAAGGAGCGATCGATCCCCATCGCCATCGTCAGGCGGCCGGGCCCTCCTGTGAGAAGCCTGCCCTTCGCCCCTTTCCGTCGATGCTGCATGAGTTCTACGCCGGAAAGCGGCTCGATGGCGCGGATAAGGACGCAGCCGGGTATTCCCTCGGGCTCGCAGACGATATTGAGGCAGGTATACATGCCATAAATGAGATACACATAGGCATGACCGGGCTCGCCAAAGATCACCTTCGTCCGCGCGGTGATGCCCTTGGCAGAATGCGCGCCATCGTCTTCATGGCCGCGCCAGCATCCGCCATAGGCTTCGCACTCCACGATGCGGCCCGTAGTCAAGCCCGCCTTCGTGCGGCAGCAGAGGACAGCGCCGATGAGCTTCTTCGCCAATGTCACGGGATCGGTGTCGTAGTCGGCGCGCTCCCATTTCATTTCACATCGACCTCCATGCCCATCTCGAGGTCTTTCGTCGGATCCGTCACGACGCGGTCGCCTTCAGAGAGACCATCCATGATGAGCAGGAATCCACCTGTCTCGCTGGCGACGTCTACGGTCTTGATATCGATGAGCCCGTCATCATTCACGACAGCGACGGAGTCCTCGCCGATCAGAGCTGTCTTGGGAATCATGTAGGAAGACATGGTCTTGCCACTTTCGATGCGAATATTGTACTCATTCCCGATGGTGATCTCATCATCGCTGTTATCCACCTGCACTTTGTAGGTGGTGTATTTGTCGCCGTCCTCATTCGGCTGTTTTTTGAGCTCGCCATACCAGATCTCATCGCCATCCGTCATCGTGACCGTCAGCGTCTTGTCATCCTTGGCGCGTTCCATCAGCGTATCCAGCTTGGACGGGATCTCGATGGAGGCCGTCACCGGTGAATCCTGACGGATGACGAGAGCAGGCTTGCCTGCCATGGCCATGTGCGTATCTCCGATGTAGACCTGCGAAATGATCCCGCTGATCGGCGCACGAACGGTGCAGCCGGCGATGGTCTTCTGCAAGGCTGCCAGTGCGGATGCCAGATTTCCATCCACCTGCGCTCCGCCCCCGGAAGGGGCCGGCTCAGCCACTGCGCTCCGTCCCTTGATGCGGTTATACTCTGCGCGGGTGATGATGCCCTGCTTCAGAAGCGAGGCTTCCATGCTGTTATCGATCGGCGCGCCGCCATAGCTGACCGCCGGAGCCGAAGAAGCACTCTCGGCGATCTTCGCCTCGAGCGCTGCCGCCTGCGACTCATACTGAGAGGAGTCAATCCGGAAAAGGACATCGCCCGCCTCGACCGTGGTCCCGATATCAGGCAGATCAGAAAGAAGGCCGCCTGATACAGACGGAATGACCGGCGCGACATGAAGCGCCTCCGGCACCGCTTTCGTCTCCAGGGTAAATGGTTCCTGGCTGGCTTCGGCCTTCATGACATGCACGGAGGGTTTTCCGCAGCCCGAGAGAAGCAATACGGCAGAGAGCGCTCCTGCCGCCATCCAAGAGATCCATTTCTTCATCATGCGCCTTCTTTGCCAAGAATATCCGCAGCCAGCGTATCTGCGAGGGAGATCAATGCTTCGTCATCACCGGTGATACTGCCCTTCACGTGGAGCGGCTCCTCGATGATCTCACACTTCTTCCACGTGCTGACGATATCCTTCATGAGCTTGCCGGATACATTGGGCGCCCAGCTGCTGTTCCCCAGGATCGCCACTTTGCGGTTCTGGATGCCCATCGTCGTACATTCGTGAAGGAAGGCTGCCATCGCCGGATTGAGGCACATATTCATCGTAGATGCTGCCAGTACCATGTGGCTTCTGCGGAACACTTCCGCCCACGCATCGCTCACCGGGGTCACGCAGAGATCGATGAGCTTCAGATTTCTGACACCTCGCTCGCCGAGGAGTGTCGCGAGACGGCTTACTGCCATCGCGGTATGGCCATAGGCGGAAGCGAAGAAGATGGAAGCCGATGCATGATCCGGTGTAAAAGACGCCCATTTCTTCACGCGATCGATCACATACGCCTTATCCTTCTCCGTGCGAAGGACAGGCCCGTGAAGCGAACAGATGATGTCGATGGGAAGAGCCTCTGTCTTTTTCAAAGCGGAAAGCACCTGCATGCCGTACTTGCCCGTTGTATTCGTATAATAGCGACGGCCTTCCACGCCATACACATCCGCATAGTCGACGGCATCGGCAAAGATGGAGCCATGGATCACGCCGAATGTCCCAAAGGCATCCGCAGAAAAGAGGACTTTGTCTGTCTCATCATAGGTAAATGTCACTTCCGGCCAGTGGACCATCGGCGCCTTGATAAAGCGGAGCTTGTGCACGCCGAGATCCAGCACCATCTTTTCGTCAGAAAGTATGGTGCGATCTTTGAACGATACATGGAAGAACTGCTCGAACATTTTGATTGCCTGCGGAGAAGCGATGATCCTCGCCTTGGGATGTGCCTCTGCGAGTGCCAGAAGCGAACCGCTGTGATCCGGCTCCATGTGATTGATGATGATGTAGTCAAGCGCACGGCCTTTCAGAAGGTACGAAAGGTTATCCATGAAAATGTCCCGGCATGCATTGTCGATCCCATCCAGGACACAGGTCTTTTCATCATCGATAAAGTAGGTGTTATAGGAAATCCCCTGCGGGAGCGGTACCAGATTATCAAAGCGAGGCGTCACGAAATCGTTTGCGCCGATCCAGTAAATGCTGTCCGTCACTTTCTGTTCATTGTGCATCATAACAAGACTCCTTTGGAAATACGAATATATATGTATCATTATAGCATTCATGGGAAGAAGGCTAAAGGCTCAACGGGTTCAATGGGTTCTAAGGGTTCTAAGGGCTCAAGAGGTTCTAAGGGGTTGGTGCGGCGCTTTTCGTCATCCTGAGCGGAGAAAAAAACTGTATGTTAGGGAAACGATTATCTGAATAATGGCAGCTGAGTCGACGGATCTAAGCGCCGCGAAGTTTCCATAAAGCGATGCCCGAAGTTGTAGTCACAAGTCACTCATCCCTGCTTTCACACATCCATCGTTTATCGGTCTGCAAGGAAGATTTCTCGGCAACGCTTTCAATGACGATACGGGAGTCTGATGTCTTCTAGTCACTAGTCACCAGTCAAAAAAAGCACCTGCCTTTGCAGATGCTCACATGTTCTTTTCCAATTTGGCAAGGATCCGGCTGGTAACGACCGTCAGAATGAGATAGATGACGGCTGTCGTGATAAATGTCTCCCACACGCGATAGTACTGTGCATTCGCTGCATTCGCCCAGTACATGAGCTCCGGCGTCGCGATGACGGAGGCGAGAGATGAGTCCTTGATCAGGCTCACGAAGGAATTGCCCAGTGCCGGTACGACCGACTTCAGCGCCTGCGGCAGGATGACATATCGCATGCTCTGCCATGCGGAAAGCCCCAGCGCACTGGCGGCCTCCCCCTGCCCTACATCGACGGACTGGATGCCCGCACGGATCGTTTCCGCAATGTATGCCCCCGCATTGATGGAAAGCGCAAGTGCGGCCGAAAGGACACCGTCCGGCTTCTTCATGAAAAGAGGTACGATGCCGAAGTAGGTGATCAGCAGCTGCAGGAGGAGCGGCGTCCCGCGTATACTTTCGATGAAGAGCAGTGATGGAATGGACAGCCATTTCTTTTTAGAAATCCGCGAAAGTGCCAGCACGAGCCCCAGCAGAAATCCACAGAGGATCGCGATCAGCGAGAGCTTGATCGTGAGCCATGTGCCGGATAAGAAAAACGGCGCATATTCCTGAATGATGGAAAATTTGAAATCAGACATGATTAGCCTCAAAATCATAAAATGATGCGTTCCGGATCAGCGGTTCCCCAGTTTTTCCAGCGTCTCCTCATCGACTTTTGTCTTGAACCACTTTTCATAGATCTTTCCATAGGTACCGTCAGCGATCATGTCCTTGAGCGCCTTGTCGATCTTGCTTTTGAGCTCTGCGCCCGTATCCTTCGGATACAGGATGCCGAAGAACTCAGGCGTGAAGGCTTCATCATCATAGACGATCGAAAGATGATCCTCGGGGTACTGCGCCTGGATGGACTTCACGGACGTCTCATCGCCGACCAGTGCATCGACTTGCCCGCCGATCAGCATTTGGATGGACATCGGCGTCTTCTTGATGGAGGGATGATTCTTTCCGAGAAGCTTTTCCAGCGCCTCCTGCCCCGTCGAGCCGTTCTGCACAGCGATCTCTTTGCCGTCCATCAGATCCTTAGCACTGTGGATATCCACACCTTCCCGCACCAGGATCGCCTGCCGGGAGAGGAAATACGGCGCCGAAAAGAGATAGGATGCTTCTCTGTCCTTCGTGACGGTGACACCGGAAATCGCCATGTCCGCCTGATGTGAGCGGATCTGCTCAAAGAGCGCTTCCCAGCCCGCATCGGTGAGATCCATCGTAAGCCCTGCGCGCTTCACCGCTTCTCGTGCGAGGTCCACGTCAAATCCGACGATCTTGCCATTCTCCATGTACTCGAAGGGATTCCAGTTCGCATGAGTCACGACATGGATCTCATTTTTCGTCTGCTTCGGCGCGTCTCCTCCGCAGCCCGTCATGAGAAAACAGCCTGCCGCGAGAAGCGTTGCCCCTATGATGATGATTTTTTTCATTGTTCTTCTCCTACTTATTTCATGGGATACCATGGAAGATTTTTACGCCTGCCAAAAAGGTTTTGTTCAGCATACCTCTTGGATATTCCCATTATACGACCGCGAGCATTCCAATACAAGTTGTTTCGTATTTATTTTATAAAACTCTAAGTAAATACTGATTCAATCGTTATCAAATGTCATCCGTGTTTCCCTTAGTCTCCAACAAAAAAGGCGATGTGAAATAACGATCCTCTCATTTTCGCGTTCCATCTGCCGCGGGGGACATGCAGCTCTCATAGGAGTGACCGGGAAACCTTATCCCAGCTGTCTTTCATGCCATAGTCACCCATCCGCCCCTCTCGGGCACCTTCCCCTAGAGGGGAAGGCTGCGATACGAGAATACCATCTTCTAAAAAAAGGCGGCGAAGCCGCCACGAGAGCCCTGAACCTTGAACCCTGAACCAAATGAAAGTAAAGTAAAAAGGGGCTGTGAAGAAATGAGGATTCATTTCTTCACAGCTCCTATCCCCCTGATCGTACCTAAGGGATGTAGGCCCGGGTCGCATGGCCTAAGATACATAAATGCAGATCCGTCAGAAGAGAGCGACCGATCGGAAGCACCCTTCTGTTTTCTGTAAATATATCGACTTCGGCTTCTTTGATGTCCTGCACCAGAGAAGCGAGTTTTTCTTCAGCACGTTCCCAGAAAGCAAGCAGCTCCTTCGCCTGCTTTACATTAGAAGCCACTACGGCATGGACGGCAGCAGGATGCGTGATCTTCCTGTGCATAAAGAAAGCAAAAGCAGGCAGGGCCTCTCCATCCATGACGCGCTCCACATAGACGAGGCGCAGGATCATCAGCATGGCCGAGCAGCCGACGCCGAAGACCAGCCCGAGCCAGTAGGAGTCTGCCCCGAGGCCGACCACATGGTCGAGGAAAAGGCTCATCGGGAAGCAGCCGCCCCAGTACGCAATGACCATCAGAACAAAGGAGACACGCGTATCCTTGAGACCGCGGAGGATCCCCTGGATCGGAGTGGAGATTGCATCAAAGAGCTGCCAGCCTGCACTATAGATCAGGAACTGTCCGGCAATGGAGGCGACGATCACATCGCTCGTATACATATTTCCGATGGAAGAGCGGAAAAGCACCGTCATCGCAGCCGTCATCGCAGCCCCGGAGAGGGCCACGACAAAGCCGGCCTTCTTGTAGCGACGAGCGAGCGGGATATCATGCGCGCCGACAGCTGTCGCGATGAGGATGGTGAGTGCCATCGAGCAGGAGACGGGCAGCATGTAGACGAGAGAAGCAAAGTTATCCGCGATCTGGTAGGCAGCCAGCGTGTCCGTGCCATAGCGGGCAAGAAATACGATAATCAGACTGAAAAGGCTCATTTCCATAAAAATGGAAAGTCCGCTCGGCACGCCGACGATCAGGTACTCCTTGACGTCAGAACGCTTCACGAGGATCGAATGGAAGATCTCATGCCCCTTGAGCGCAGAGGACTTCAGTACGACGATAAGGAAAAGAGCCAAAAGGAAACCATAGGTCAGCATCGTCGCAAGACCGGCACCGATCCCGCCCAGACGCGGCAGACCGAAATGCCCATAGATGAAAAGATAGTTGAATACCGCATTGACCGGCGGCGCCATCAGGAAGAGCTTCATGGAAGTCGACGTCGAGCCTGCCGTATCCGTCAGACAGCGAAGAGGGACGATCATGGAAATGAAGAAGACCACGCCCACCATCGTCATGAGATAGTAGCGCGCCACATATGCCACTTCCGCTTCCAGCGTGAGCGACGTCAGAAGGTCATCGATGAAAAGTACATAGGCTGCCCCGAACAGGAAGGAGATCACAAGCCCGATCAGAAGTCCTGCGCGGACCACATAAGGAAGCCCTTCCGGCTTCTTTTCACCAAGAAGCGTCGCCATGAGCGGCGTTCCCGCCATGAGCAGTCCCACGATGGAAGCCAGAAGCGGATAGAAAAGTCCCGCGCCCACCGATACGCCTGCGAGGTCATCGCTTCCGGCATGCCCCGCCATGGTCGTATTGATAAAAGTGATGCCCGCTGTCGAGATCTGCGCGACCAGAATCGGCAGCATCACGGATAATAATTTCTTTATATCTTCGATTAAGGAGTACATCAAAGCTCACTCTCCAGAGATCTCATCAAAAAAAGACGCCCTGCGGCGTCTCTTTTCACTGTCAGAAAAGGATCCTCTGGCGCATTCAAAGGCCAAAGGCAGGCACGAAGTCCGCGCCCCACCGCCGCATGAAATAGAAAGAAGCGGCCCCATAAGGCAACGCTTCCGGTACGGCTGCTGCTTTTCCGATCCTTTTTTACTCTTTCAAGCCAAGTAAAAAACAGGTACGCAAAAAGATCAGAGAGCAGCAGATGCTCTCCATCCCCCTGCGCCGATGAAACCTCTGAAGAAAGAGGCAAAACGAGACAGGATCCGTTTGAAATTGGCATTGACACGGCACGGCACCAGAAGGTTCGCACCTTCTACATAGAAATAGGCCATGTAAAAGAGCAGGTACATGCTGCTGTACATCGTAAGATCCATCAGTTCATCGATCCCCATCATCGTTCTCGCCTCCTTTTATTTTTCTACTATAAAAAGCCCATCGGAAATGGACTTTTCAAAACTCTTGTGAGAAAAAGCAAAGTTTCCAAAATGCAAGCCTGCATTTGTATATTTTATGCTTTTTAGTTTATGGTATTTTCGATACCTCTGTATAAATTATATCATTAGCTGAAAGAAAAAGCAAATGAGGGGAAAATGGTGACTAGTGACTGGTGACTAGTGACTGGTATTTCGATTTGTCACCTTCTGGACTTAGTGAGAAGTGCTGGTCATCAGTCGCTCGAAGCGCCGAATCCCTAGCCATTCCTCCCCAATCCCTTCATTCAAACGTTATGTTCGCAGTAAAAACGCAAAACAAAACGGTCTGCCTAGACGTTGGCAGACCGTTTTGTTTTTAAAGGATGATAGTAAAGGAAAATATTATAGCACGGCGGAAGGTGTTATTTTTATTCTTGGTTTCCGCCGGATTGACAGATGAGTGACAGATTCTCACGCAGCGTTCTTACGCCGCCCCTTTGGCTGCGCCCGTTGCTTCGTTGTCCGCTTTTGCTTTCTTCAGGTCAAAGCGATAGGAGATGAGGCCGTAGAGCGTCCAACCGAGGAAGGTCACCAGAGCACCGTAGGTCATGGCATCGAAGCCGGATGCATAGCATGCATACAGACTGTAGATGGAGGCAACGAATGCAACGAATTTCGTCTTGGAAAGCTCGCTGCCTTCGTGACCGGCTGCTTTCATGATGCCCGAGCCCATCATATTCACCGCAGTGAGGATGGTCAGCTGAAGGACGCTCATTTCATTTGCACTTTTGCTCATGATGATTCCCTTATGTATTTGTCTGTGTCTCATTGATGGCTGCGGAGAGCGATGCTTCCCGCTCCCCTTGCCGTCAACGAAGCGTTGCTTTATTTTTCAAATTCTTTCTTCAGAACATAGCCGTAAGCATGTTTCAGCCCGTCTTCACCAGTCTGTACATAGACGCCCTGGATTTCAGGAGCGAAGCCAGGGAGCTGGTTGATGCCTTCGACGAGGTCGAGGAAGTAAGTGACTGCGGTCTTGGACCAGCGTTCACCCGGATGTACGCAGAGAACGCCTGGCGGATATGGGAGAGCGCCTTCAAGAGCGATGCGGCCTTCCGCTTCGGTGAGGTCGACGAAGTCGCCGTGGCCTCTCATGTATTCGAACTGTGCTTCCTGCGGATTCATCACATATTCAGGGAAGTAGTCAGCGAGGAAGAGCTGCTTCTGCAGGGTGGATACTTTGCGGTCTTTATAGAAATCATGCATTTCCTGGCACAGACGGCGGATGGTGTATCCTCTGTATTTTTCTTCGTATGCGTTGTAAATGGACGGGAGTACTTCAGACATCGGAGCATCTTCGTCGATGAGCTGTTCGAAGCGGATGAGTTTCGCTACGAGGTCATCCATCTTGGTCGCGCTTTCTGCCGGAGTCATCAGGAAGAGGATGTCGTTCAGGTCGCATTTTTCCGGAATGATGCCGTTTTCACGCAGGTAGTTTGCGAGAATGTTGCCCGGAATGCCGAATTTTTCATAGCCGCCATTTTCTACGTCGATGCCTTCGGTCACGAACTGCAGCTTCATCGGATCGATGAAGTACTGGCCCTTGCCGTAGCCATCGAAGCCATGCCATTTAGCGCCCGGTTCGAATGCCCAGTAATCCATGTCATTCGCCATCTGTTCGGTATTGCCCTCTTCCCACTTCTTGCCGTGGACCATCGGCGGTACGAGCGGACGGATGTAGTAGCAGTTGCGGAGCACCTGTTTTCTGGTCTCGATCACGGTCTTTACAGCGTCGACCCAGAGCTTCTTGCCGCCTTCGCCTTCATGCATCTTCGCATTGACATCGAGCGCTGCAAAGAGCTGGTAGAGCGGAGAGGTGGATGCATGCATCATGAATGCGTTGTTCACGCGCTTATGCGGCACGTAGCGATCCTGACCCTTGATGTGGGAGTCTTTCTTGTGGATCTGGGAGGTCATGGAGAAACCAGCCTGCTGTTTGTGGACGGACTGGCTGACGAAGATGCCCGGATCTTCCGGTCCGAGGTCGAGCAGCAGCGGGCTGCAGTCCTTCATCATCGGGATGAACTGTTCGTAGCCGACCCAAGCGGAGTCGAAGAAGATGTAATCGCAGAGGTGACCGATCTTATCTACGACCTGACGGGCATTGTAGATGCAGCCGTCGTAGGTGCCGAGCTGGATGACCGCGAGACGGATCGGGCGCTTTGCCTGTGCTTTCACCGGATCTTTTTCAGCGACGAGCTTTCTGATGTAGTCTTCGTCGAAGCAGTGTTCCGGGATGCCGCCGATGGAGCCGAACGCATTTCTTGCGGTTTCCAGATAGACCGGGGTCGCACCTGCCAGAACCAGTGCGCCATGGTCGATGGATTTATGGTTGTTTCTATCGAAGAGGACGATATCGCCTGGTGTCAGGACTGCATTCAGAACCACCTTGTTCGAAGTGGAGGTACCGTTCAGTACGAAGTAGGTCTTGTCTGCATTGTATACGCGTGCTGCATGCTTCTGTGCTGCCAGTGCCGGACCTTCATGGATCAGAAGGTCGCCCATCGCTACGTCAGCGTTGCAGAGGTCAGCGCGGAAGGTATTCTCGCCGAAGAATTCATAGAATGCGCGTCCAGCCGGATGCTTGCGGAAGAAAGCACCGCCCTGATGGCCTGGGCAGTCGAACTGGGAGTAGCCATTTTCGACATATTTCTTGAGGTCACGGAAGAATGGCGGCAGCACATCTTCTTCATAGTGAGCCGCAGCGCTCTCGATCTGGCGAGCGTAGAAATCATGATCGGTCTCATTGAGATCCATGACGCGGTATACTTTGGAAAGCAGTGCGTCTTCTGTCAGGCCTTCGCCGGTCTTGATCATCAGTACCGGGATCTTGAAAGCGGCAATCATTTCCTTTTCAAGGACATTCTTGTCCTGATCCGTAATAACAACAGCAGCTACATCTGTGAAATCAGTGCGGGCGAGATCAGCCTGCTCGCGGCCGGCGATAGCGCCGAAGATTTCCAGAGCTTTGTCAGTGTAAGCGATCTTTAACTTTTTCATGAGTAAATCCTCCATTTTTTTATCACTCTATGTCTCGAACTGTGCACGTTGTCCGGATGATTGCTTCATCTGTATACATCTTACTTGAAATTCTCTATTTCTTCCAATACTGAAACAGGCCGAAACGAAGAGAATTCACATTCCTATCACAAAAGGCATGGTGATGGGAGTGTATCCCCTATATCATAACAATTTTGATATAAGACGAAGTGGTTGGTGTCTAGGAATTAGACTAAGAGGCTTAGAGACTTTAGACTTGGGGACTTGCAGACATCAGATACCAGAAGTCTGATGCCTGATGCCTCCCAGTCTCTTAGTCTCCTTCATCAGAAGTACAAACAACCATACAAAAGCATGATTGCTTCTTTTATAACAGACTTGTTATAAAAAGTAAAAAGCCGCCGGAAACGGTTTCGTTTCCAGCGGCTTTGCCGGTATCATTCCATGGGATAGGTACTGTTTACCGTAAAGCGGACATACTCCCAGAAGTGATCAATGAGGACTATCCGTTCCTATGTAAAACCGATATTGGCTCGTATTTTAGAGGGCATCGGCAGTGTGGGAACATCCCCTATGGTGTCATACTTCCCTGCGATCAGGTACAAGACATGGCTGTTCGTCCCTTTGCCTTGCGCGTATAATAAATATATCCATTGGTTGAAAGAAAGGATGATCCTTATGACAGAAGAAATCAGAAATACACTCACCGAAGAAGTCAAGAAGCTCATCGCCGCTCCCTCTGCTTGCCCGGAAGCAAAGGCCGCTTGTGAAAAGTGGCTCGCTGCAGCCGGCACCGCTGACGAAGAAGCAGCCACGGCTATTTTGAAAAAGGAAGTCAACGCAGACATCATGCCGATCGATGGACTGATCGGCTTTGCCGACTCCGACGCCGGCAAAGCACTCTTCGGGGAGGAAAGAGCCGCTGCCATCCTCGCTCATGCGAAGGACATCAAGCAAAAGGGCGCTCGCTTCTGCGACTGCCCGGCCTGCAGCGCCTGCGCCGAGATCATAGGTACATTGAAATAATGGATCAGTAAAAAGAAAAAACAAGTGTGGCTCTCTATCCATTGTCTTTCGTAAGGAAATGCTGCTTTCCTCGCATTTTGTTTGCTTGAGCAAAAAACTGTGGGCTTTCATTCGCAGGCTCGCAGTTTTTTATTTCCCATCCTCCTCAGATATGCTATGATAAGGAAATCGGCTGTTTTCAGAAAACAGAATCCACCAAAGCAATCCCTCATCATCAGTCACTAAGGAGCTACCCATGGAAACATTTCTTCAATATGCTGTCATCTGCCCGCTGGTCATGCTTGCGGGCTTTGTCGATGCCATCGCCGGAGGCGGCGGGCTGATCTCCCTGCCGGGCTACCTGCTCTCCGGGCTTCCCGTCCATAATGCCATTGCGACAAATAAGATGAGCTCGACGATGGGGACAGTGCTTGCGACATTCAAATTTGCCAAAAGCGGCTTCATCCCGTGGAAGCTCTCGCTCTCCTGCGTGGTCTGCGCCTTCGCCGGTTCCTCACTGGGCGCGAATCTTGCTCTCCTGATGGATGCGAAGATCTTCATGATCTTCATGCTGATCGTTCTCCCCGCGACAGGGCTCTACCTCACGCGGGGCAATGTACTGGTCACAGAGAAATCGCCGTACACGTATAAGAAAACGGTCATCCTCAGCATGGTGACTGCTCTCTTCCTCGGCGTGTATGATGGCTTCTACGGCCCCGGCACCGGCACCTTCCTGCTGCTGCTTCTGACGGGCATCGCGCATCTTCCTCTGAAAGAGGCGAACGGCGTGACGAAGTTCATCAATTCGACGACGAATATCGCTGCGCTCTGCATCTTCCTCCTGCATGGCAAGGTACTCTTCCCCTTGGGCATCATCGCCGGCCTCTTCGGGATGGCAGGCAACTATCTGGGTGCGCTCTACTTTGAAAAGGGCGGCGCGCGCAATGTGAAGCCGATCATTCTTCTGGTCCTTTCGATCTTCTTCTGCAAGATCGTGTATGAAATGTATATCAAGTAAAAAAGCAGCCGAAGGGCTGTTTTTTTGTACCAGGCACCACACGTCATATGCGCCATCTTTGCCAGATGCGTTCTATCTTTACGATTTCCTCTCTCGGAATCCGGCATTTTTCTGCCAGAAAGGGGTAGTCCACCTGAATGATTTCCTGCATGCGCTCGATTTCCTCGCGAGGGCATGCCACTTCATAGTAGGGAGCCGTCTCTATCACCGCCTGCAGGTCTGGTCTTCGGTTTCTCTCATCGATAGCCAGTGCGAAATCTTTAGTATAGAAATTTGGATTGATATCATACGCCGGTGCGAGACGCCAACCTCTTTCGGTCAGCAGAAAGCCGTGATTTCTGAGGTGACAGTCCGTATTATTTACGAGTACGCTAAAAGTCACACGCCGCCACAGCTCCTGCAGGTCATTTCTGGCATCACAGCTGAGGGAGCTGATACATTCCGCAATATCAAAAAAAGAAGCATCATCTCCATCCCGCTTGCCGACCATCGTCATCGCAGAAGCAAAATGAATCCGCGCATCCTGTTCACGGTCAAAGCGTTTCGTGAGATAGCAGCTCCGATTTCCTATCATTTCCAGCTTCGCCTCTGCCATATGAAGGCCGCACTTCTCCCCCAGCTCATGAGTCAGATACTCCCAGCTTTCCGTGTGCTCCCTGTCCCGATCAGATTGAAACTTGGCAATCCAGATTTCGCCTGCTTCGTCGATGACATTCATTTTCGGGCGGGCACCGCCCAAGGAGGAACCAATGGAAATCAAATCCTGAAAATCGGTATTCTGTAAAACGGCGCCTGCCCGCTCGAAAGCGTGAGCGCAGTCTTCCAGCGCCCGGAGGCTTGTCAGCGGTGGTACCCGCCGTTTGTCGTGAGAAATATATGCGCTGCCATCATAGATACGGATACCGCCCATCCGTACATCATCCTCCACGCCGAGCAGGAAATCGCAGGCATCGAGCTCTCTTGGAGATCTCCCTTCCCTTTCGGCCATCTCTTGTTCTTTCCGCTTCAGAAGCTCCCGTCCCCATCGGTCCGGTGAAGCATCTTCCAAAAAGCCAAACAGGCCCGCTTCTGCATACTGCCGCCCGGGAAAAGAAAACAGCGCTGGGTCCAGCATAAAGCCCGGGTGCTTCTCCAGCCAGTCTTCCTCATACTCGAACGCAATCATCTGCCCCCGCCGGTCATGGCTGATGATGAGGCGTCCGATGCGGTGTCCTTCCTCCCAGGCGGCGTGCAATTCATAACTTTTTTCGTCTTTCATTCAGTTCCCTTTCGCTTATACTTCAACAGCTCATCATCCTGTAGCATGCGTCCCAACGGGTCATCTGCCAGGAAATTGTCCAGTTCCTTCAGCATCCCAATCGCCATCAGCACATTGACATAGATGCCAATCGCTACAGAAGGAGAGCCCTTCTCTACCTCGCGCACAGAGAAACGCGAAATCTTCGCACGCTCTGCCACCATCTCTATTGTGAGTTTCCGACGAAGCCGCGCCAGTTTGATGCGGTGTCCCAAGTCTTCTAATTTTTTCTGTACCTGTGGATACAGAATGACTTTTCCTCTTCCCATGTTGTTATTTACCTACATTTCTGACTATAATGTTGTTATTTACCTACATTATAGTCAACATCGAAGATAAAGTCTAGGGAAACACTGATTCAATCGTTGTCAGATTTTACTCTTGAATTTTTATACATGACAAAGAATAACCCGACGCGAATAGCGAGTTATTGAAGGAAGGAACTCCCCTAGTCACCAGTCACTAAAAAAAGCACGCTCCTTTCGGAGCATGCTTTTTTATTTGGCAAAGGTTATTCACCCATTTCGGTGAGGACATGTGCGCAGCGAGCGCAGACGCCCGGGTGCTTCGGATCGGCATCCACATCCGCCGAGCGTTTCCAGCAGCGTTCGCACTTGGCGAGCGTGCAGACAGCGACAGATGCTTTCACCGTGCCTTCTTCATTCGAAGCAGCATTTTCCGGAGCCGCTGCTGTACCGGAAACGATGTGCGTCTGGGACACGAGGAGGAAGTCTGCGAGTTCTTTTTCCATCGCTTTGACGATGTCATAGGCTTCGCCGTCCGCATAAACGGTGACTTCCGCATCAAGCGGATGGCCGATGACCTTCGCCTGACGGGCTTCTTCGAGTGCCTTCATAGCGACGCTTCTCACAGCGAGGCGCTTCTTCCATTTTTCATCGAGTGCTTTGTCAAGGTATGCTTCATTGACCTTCGGCATATCGGACATATGGACAGACCATTCTCTTTCTTCCTTATTGGGAAGAGCCTGCCATACTTCTTCGGAGGTGAAGCAGAGGACCGGAGCGACCAGGCGGACCAGCGTAGTCAGGATCTCATACATCGCGGTCTGCGCGCTTCTTCTCAGCTTGGAGTCAGCCTTTTCCGTATAGAGGCGGTCTTTCAGGATATCGAGATAGATCGCAGAGAGATCGACGGTGCAGAAGTTGTGGACAGCATGGTACATGACATGGAATTCATAGTCATCATAGGCTTTGAGGACAGTCTCCTTCACCTGTTCCATACGCAGCAGTGCCCAGCGGTCGAGTTCTTCCATATCTGCGTAAGCGACGGAGTCGGTCTTCGGATCGAAGTCGGACAGATTGCCGAGCAGGTAGCGGAATGTATTTCTGATCTTTCTGTAGACGTCGCTCATGGACTTCACGATCTTGTCAGACAGACGGACATCGCCCTGGTAGTCGACAGAGGAGATCCAGAGTCTCATGACATCAGCGCCGTATTTGTTGATGACATCCTGCGGAGCGACGACATTGCCGACGGACTTACTCATTTTTCTGCCTTCGCCGTCCATGGTGAAGCCATGGGTGAGGACGGCCTTGTATGGCGCATGGCCATTGACAGCGACAGAAGTCAGAAGAGAGGAGTGGAACCAGCCGCGGTGCTGGTCAGAGCCTTCGAGATAGAGATCGCACGGATAGGACATATCCTTCCAGGACTCTTCATGCGGGTAGCGGAGGACGCCGTTCCATGTGGAGCCGGAGTCGAACCATACGTCCATGATGTCTTTTTCTTTATGGAAATGTGTGCCGCCGCAGTGCGGGCATTTGAATCCTTCCGGCAGAAGTTCTTCTGCGGAATGCGCCCACCATGCATCGGTGCCCTCTTTTTCGACGATCTCTTCGACCTTCTTCATGGTTTCCGGCGTGATGATCCACTTGCCGCAGTCATCGCAGTAGAAAGCCGGGATCGGAACGCCCCAAGAGCGCTGTCGGGAGATACACCAGTCCTGACGGTCACGGATCATGTTGTACAGACGGTCATGGCCCCAGGATGGGATGAAACGGGTGTCATCGACGGCTTTCAGTGCCTTGTCGCGGAAATCATTGATGGAAGCAAACCACTGATCGGTCGCTCTGTAGATGACCGGTTGCTTGCAGCGCCAGCAGTGAGCGTACTGATGGTGCAGGGATTTCTTGCCGAGGAGTCTGCCTTCATGCGCGAGGGTAGAGATCACCGGACCCTCCGCTTCCCAGATGGTCTTACCGACGAGGAATTCGCCGGCTTCTGCCGTCATGTGGCCTTTTTCATCGACCGGACAGACGATCGGCTGGTGGAGCTTGCCGGCATTTTCATAGGTCTTGTAGACTTCAAAGTCGTCGACGCCGTGTCCCGGTGCGGTATGAACGCAGCCGGTGCCGGCATCCAGCGTGACATGGTTGCCTTCCAGAACATAGATGGTGCGGTCGCCGTAGGTCTCCGGAGCGAAATGAGCCAGCGGGTGTTCGAATTTCGCAAGGTCAAGTTCAGAGCCCAGCATTTCACGGCCGACAAATTCATAATCTTCGACTTTGCAGTCGGAAAGGGACGCCGGAGCGAGCTCCTTATTCATGAGATAGTATTCATCTGCGGCCTTGTTGTGTACCCAGACATAGGTGAATTTCGGATTCACGCTGATGTAGCAGGAAGCCGGGATGGTCCACGGGGTGGTGGTCCAGATGACGGCAAAGACCTTGCTCGGATCTACGCCTTCCGGCTGGAGGCCATGGACATCGATCATCGGGTATTTGACATAGATGGACGGAGACTTTCTGTCCTTGTATTCGATCTCTGCTTCGGCCAGTGCCGTCTCACAGTGGGTGCACCAGTAAACGGCCTTCTTGCCCTTGTAGATGTAGCCCTTGTTCGCCATTTCGCCGAAAACTTCCAGTTCCTTCGCTTCCAGATGCGGGTCGAAGGTGACATAGCGATGTGCGAAATCGCCGACAACGCCCATACGGATGAAGTCTTCCTTCTGGATCTCGATCCATTTCTTCGCGTAAGCGAGACACTTCCTGCGCAGTTCCAGCGGGGTCATGTTCGCACGATCTTCGCCGGAGTCCTTGAGTACGGCGTATTCGATCGGCAGGCCATGGGTATCCCAGCCCGGTACATAGATGGCTTCATTGCCAGCCATATGGTGGTATCTGACGATGATATCCTTCAGTGTCTTATTCAGCGCATGACCGATGTGGATCTTGCCGTTTGCATAAGGCGGGCCATCGTGCAGTACGAAGGTCGGTGCGCCTTCCTTTTTTCTCTTTTCGATTCTCTTTTCATACAAATGATTCTGCTGCCAGAATTCTACGAAACCCGGTTCCTTTTTCGGAAGGTTGCCGCGCATCGGGAATTCAGTTTCCGGTAAGTGCAGGGTCTTGCTGTAGTCCATGACGAATTTCCTCCTGGGGTCATACAAATGACCAAAATAAAAAATTCCCGCCCGATAAGGGGCGAGAATTGATTTCCCGTGGTACCACCCTCATGACCTTGTGGCCACTCGGTACAATTAACGATGTCCCGTCGGGGCTTTTCTTCCCCGCAGCTCTGAAGTGATCCATCCGCAGCCCCAACGCTCTCCTCCCACCATCGAAAAGCTCTCTGTGCATGAGGTCCATGCGAAACGTCTTCATCCTTGCCTTTACATAACTTTTGTTATTATAGGCTGATTGGAAAGGCAAGTCAAGAGGGGATTTTTGGGGTTAGCCCGTGGGACGTACTGCCCTTTGATTGTGGATGAAAGTTCTGCTCGAATGAGGAATTAGGAATGAAGGTGGCGGCTTCGCCGCAAATATATATAGGCGATGCCCTAAAGTGGTATTCAAGTCACCAGTCACTCATCCCTGCTTTCAGCCGTGAACCCATCAACCTGAACCCCGAGCCTTTTCATTCAAAGAATGAGAGCTTCGCGCGCCGTCCTCTCACCCACGGGTGATTCGCACGGCGGTGGCGGATGCGGCGGCGCGCCCAAGGTGAGATCTCGCGGCGCAGGACGCCGCCGATCTCCTCTTTATGAAGTCCATCTACCGAAGACGCCGGCTCAGTCTTTTTTAGGAGCTTCCTGAGCGGTGTCACCAGTTTCTTCAGCTGTTCCAGGATTTTCACCGGGATTTCCTTCTTTCTTGGCTTCTGCCTGCTTCTTGGCTGCGCGTTCTTCGATCTTGGCCTTGTATTCGCTGGCGGTCTGCTTGAGGCTTTCTTTCGCTTCTGCGGCCCTGGCCTGGGCGGCTTCTTTGTATTCTGCCGCCTGCGTTTTTACTTTTTCAGAAAATTCCTGAGCAGAGGCTTTCGCCATTTCTGCCTGCTCTTCCGCCTGCTTTCTGAATTCTTCGGCCTGGATCTTCAGCTTGTTCGCCTGGATCTTCGCTTCCTGCATCTGGACGCGTGCCTGCGCTTTCAGTTTTTCGGACTTGAGCTTCATCTGCTGGGACTGGACTTCGGACTGGCGCTTCATCTCTTCCCGCTTCTGCTGGAGCACTTCCATCTGGTCCTTGGCCTGCGCTTTCACATCCTCCGCCTTCTTCGCCGCATCCTTCTTGAATTCTCTCGACTTGATGCGCGCGATAGCCTGCAGATCCTTGGCGGCCTTTTCTGCCGTTTCCTGTGCGATCTCCGAAGCACCGAGTGCGGTGTACTTCGCCTTCTCGATCTGTTCATCGGTCACGCCGACTTTTTTAAGGGCAGAGAGGAATTTATCGCCAAGCACCGTGACGGATTCCGAAAGCTGATCGGCCAGTTCATTCATCTTGGCATGTGCCTTTTCCGGGTACACGTCCTCCCAATTCTTTTTCAATTCCTTGGTGAAGTCCTTCTTCTCATCTCCGAGCGGTTCGTCTTTCTTCGGATTTTCTTCGAGTTCCTTTTCTTCAGATGCTGCCAGCGCCTTTTCTTCTTCAAAAACAGCGCGGTACGGGCGGGTATCGTCCGGCATGCCGTCTTTGATCCAGCGCTGCGCGGCCTTGCCGACGCCATAGGTGACGGTGACGCCGATCGGGATCTGCATGATGGAAATCGGGATCAGTGTCGCAAGCGTCGTGCCGATGACCGTCCCGCCAAGCGAACCGATGAAGGAAAGGATCGCGGTCTGGTTCACTTCGACATCATACACCTTCGCGACCTTCGCGATCATGTAGACTTCATTAGCGACCAGAGCGACCGTCCCGAGGACAGGAGCCGCCACGATCACGCCGGCGCGTCCTGCCGCCCAGCGGATGAGGTTCTCGGCTTCTTCATCCCGGTTATCAATGATACGGATCTCTACATCAGCTTCCGGAGAGTCGACATGGGCTTCTTCCTTTGCTCGGGCGACAGCCGGTACTTCAGCGGCTTTCTTCTCTGCCGGCAGCTGCGATTCCTTCACGACAGGAGCATTCTCTTGACGGACAACCGGTGTCTTTTCCATTTCTTCACTCATAAGTCCCTCCTTCTCCGGCCTTCCCGGATTTTCAGGTTTAATTAACAAGGATTAAGCTGTCTTTATTATAACGTATTTCTCTAGGAGTGGGTAGTAGGAAGGTTCGGGGGTAAGTGTCAAGTTTTCCTCGGTAATTCATTTGACTGTCG
>ULYL01040991.1_pt1 | contig 23710 bp, 19 predicted proteins | sample 1962211 | NCBI WGS metagenome assembly ULYL01 (sample SAMEA4835864, study PRJEB28245) | human gut metagenome | biome: gut microbiome; material: fecal sample | place: Denmark | collected 2008
AGGGTTATAAATCGTCCAAACTTTGGGGGTCACATCAAAATCAACAACTTGTCCGCGTAAAGGCGGGGTTTTACGGACAAAATCCATTCTGTGAGATAACGATTATCAGGAATAACAGAGAGCCCATAGAAAAATGCGTTGCGAGGTGTGCTGGATGACCTGCGTTTTTTTCGCGTAAGCGTCTCCGGAACCGTCCTCCATCCCCGTTCACCGAACTATTTCACCGGAACTATTCTCGCAGCCCCGTTCACCTCAACCGTCCTCCGTCCACGTTTTCAGCTCTGTTCACCGGATTCGTCTCCGAAATCGTCCTCCGTCTCCGTTCACCTTCCGAACCGTATCGTGACGCTCTCGCCGCTTCGGACGCTGAGGTGAACGAAACCTGAGGAGTCGGTAGGGAACTCATTGCCGTAAAGATCCCGTGCAATGCTTCCTGCCGGCACCTTCAGAACCACGGAGTTCCGTCCACCTGCAGTGACAGCGCCACCATCGTCCGTACTAGCCGCGGTCAGTCCATCCGTCGCGGCAGAACCCTTGGCCATCGCACCTGAACTCCTGCCGCACGCCATCAAGTCACCTGCTTCCACGGAATTTACTACGTCACTCGCGCCCGAATCTGATCCGTCCATCGCGGCACCACCATCGTCACTCTCGCCCGAATCTGGACCATCCGTCACGGCAGAACCCTTGGCCATCGCACCTGAACTCCTGCCGCATGCCATCAAGTCACCTGCTTCCACGGAATTTACTCCGTCACTCGCGCCCGAACCTGGTCTGTCCATCGCAGCGCCACCATCGCCACTCGCAACCGAATCTGGTCCATCCATCGCGCCTGAACTCCTGCCGCACGCCATCAATTCACCTGCTTCCACGGAATTTACTCCGTCACTCGCAACCGAATCTGGTCCTTCCATCGCAGCGCCACCATCGTCACTCGCAACCGAATCTGGAGCACCATCGCCACTCGCAACCGAGGCTCGTCCGTCTTCACCAGCACGGAGCGGCAGGCCGGTGATGGTCACCTGCTCCACGCGCGAATCATTCCAGTTGAAATCCACGGACACATTTCCCCTGGCCCTGAGGCCTCTTGCACTGCCGCTTCTCCACTCGGACGGCAGGGCAGGGAGCAGGGCTATGTATCCGTCCTGACTCTGGAGCAGCATCTCGGTTATGCCCGACGTGCCACCGAAATTGCCGTCTATCTGGAACGGCGGATGCGAGCAGAACAAGTTAGGAAAAGTGCCGCTGAACTGCTCCAGATGCAGATTGCCCTTATAATAAGGAACAGATAACGTATCTATCTCACTGTACCTCACGGCCGGAGCCAGAAGCGCCTTCAGCAGTTTCAGGGCGTGGTCACCGTCACCGAGCCGAGCATAGAAATTGATCTTCCAGGCCCTGCTCCATCCCGTGCCGCCGTCGCCCCTGACCTTCAGAGTGTTACGGCATGCCTCGGCGAGCTCCGGTGACCGTAGAGTACTGATGGAATTGCCGGGATGCAGCCCGTACAGATGCGAGACATGCCTGTGCTGAGGCTCCACTTCAGCATACTCCTCAAGCCACTCCATCAGTCGTCCACGGGAATCCAACCTCATAGGCGGAAACCGCTTCGTCGCAGCTGCGAGACTGTCAGAAAAATCCTTGTCAATGCCGAGAATCCCGGCTGCGGCAGACGTCGATGAAAACAGCTCCCCGAGCAGCTGGACATCCATTGTCGGCCCCATACAGATACTCGTCGCAATAGAGTCTTTCCCGCACCAGAAAGCATTCTCTGGAGAAGAACTTGGCGCTGTGACAAGCCATTGATGCACAGGCTCTTCCACCAGCGTTGACAAGAAAAATCTCGCGGCACCCCTCATTATCGGATATGCCCTTTTCAGGAAATCCTTGTCGAGAGTGTAACGGTAATGGTCCCAGAGATGGGCGCAAAGCCAGGCCCCGCCGGTATTGGTTGCACCCCACGACGGATGCTCGCCCGGAGCAGTATAATTCCACACATTGGTCATCATATGCAGCACCCAGCCCTCTGCCTCACTTCCGTAGAAACACTTGGCGCTCTCCTGTCCGGACGGAACCAGCCGTTCCATCATGGATATCAGCGGCTGGACAAACTCACTCAGACCGACCTGCTCCATCGGCCAGTAGTTCATCTGGATATTTATATTGGTATGGTAATCACCGTTCCACGGCGTGCTCGTGCCGTCCGCCCACAGCCCCTGGAGATTCGGAGGAAGCGACCCCGGCCTCGTACTGCTTATGAAAAGGTAACGCCCATAGTTCCAGTACAATGCCGCAAGTCCCAGAGCCAGACTCCCGCTGTCCTGGCAAGCCGCTTTCCGGAGCCGTTCATCAGTCGCCAGCGCATCGTCATCGCACTCCTCAAGATAAATCCCTGCCCTTCCGTAAAGCTCGCCATGTGATGCTATATGCCTGTTTCTCAGTTTGTTATATTCTATATGAGCCGCCGCGTCAAGCAGGCTGTCGCAGAAACTCACATACCTCTCGCCAGGGAATATGGTCCCCTCCGCAGAATACGAAGTCGCGGCAGAAATAATCAATGTAGCTTCGCTCGCTCCTGTCAATGTTATGGCCCCGTCGCTGTACACTGCCTTGCCGTCAGAAGAGGCGACCGTCATGGACACTTTATAGCTTATACCTTTCTTGCCGGGAATACCGCTCTCAAGACTGCCCTCAAGCGTGGCTGCATACGCCTTCCTGCGTCCGTATTTCTTGTGCTCAACCCCTGCAGCAGCATTTTCCTGCCGGCTCAGCACCGCCTTGAATGACAATGCTCTCTTTTCGGAAGAAGTAAGCCTCAGCACCATCACGTCATCAGCTCTCGATGCGAAGAACTCCTTGCTGTAACGGATGCCGTCCACGATAAAAGAACTTCTCGCAACTCCCTCATCCATAATCAGTTCACGGATATACTCCTCAGGTTGTAAATCCGGCCCGCAACCGTCATTGACAGGAAAATCATAGTCAATGTCCAGCGCGCCGAGAGTCTGATAGGTCCCGTACCTGGCATCTGAAACCTCTTTACGCGGCAGAAACCGCTCGTACATAAGCGCCTGGGCCTCAGCGTTTTTCCCCTCGAACAGCAGACTCCTTATCTCAGGCAGGCAGGAAGCCGCCTCCGGATTACGGTAGTCGGCCTCGCAGCCGCTCCACATGGAAATCTCATTGAGCGTAATGTGCTCATGGCGGGTCCCGCTGTCGGTCATCAGTCCCAGCCGGCCGTTACCGAGCGGCAGAGTCTCCTCCCAAATCTTGGCAGGACGCCGGTAGAACAATCTGTCATCAGTACCTGTGGCATTGGCCCAACTGCCCAGAACTAGGCAGACGGATGCGCACAAAAGCATATTGCCCACTTTCATAACTCGATCCATTTTACGTCAGAATATCTTTTCCACCAGGTAAGCTGCTTCTTGGCATAATGTCTGGTGTTCCGCTGAATCAGCCTTACAGCCTCGTCCAATGATGTTTTTCCATCGATGTAATCGAACATTTCCTTGTACCCCACAGTCTGCAGAGCCGGCAGATCCCGATATGGCAGCAGACTGCGTACCTCATCCTCGAGCCCTGCATTGACCATAGCTGTAACACGCTCATTGATACGGCTATACAGAACTTCTCTCGGTCGCGTGAGGCATATTTTCTCTATCTCGAAATCCCTCTTTTTCGGCTCCCGGAGCTTGAACTCGGTGAACGAGCGCCCCGATATCATGATGGTCTCCAGCGCCCTGACCACCCTCTGTCCGTTGTGGATGTCTATGGCTTCCCACGCCTTCTGGTCCAGTCTGCGCAGCTCCTCTGCCAATGCACCGACTCCCTCAGTCTTGACCCGCTGCGTAAGCTCTTCCCTCAGCTCGGGAGGCGGAACAGGCAGGCAGTCCAGACCATTGCATACCGCGTCGATATAAAAGCCTGAACCTCCGCACATTACAAGTGTCTCGCGCCCCTCGCTGAAAAGTCTGTCAATGAGAGCCAGGGCATCTATTTCATATTGGCCGGAGGAATATGGCTCGGTAACGTGGATGCTATGGATAAAATAATGCTTCACAGCGGCTAACTGCGAAGCATCAGGGACAGCAGTCCCAATAGTCATTTCCTTGTATATCTGTCTCGAATCGCAGGAAATCACCGGAGAACCGTATTTGAGGGCGGCTTCGATGCAGAAGTCGGTTTTACCTACGGCCGTGGGTCCGGTAATTATGACAAGCTTCCTGCCCATTGAAAGGTCAATGAACGGTTAGAACAGGAGTTCCTCTGATCCGTCATAAACCTCATCGCTGTCCTCTGCGATGGATGACTTGAGATCATCATCCTCATCCTCGTCGTCGTCATCATCATCATCGATAGGGTCAATATCGTCAATGTCATCTGCGTCATCTGCATCCTTCTCTGCCTTGTCCTCTTTTGCCATAAGCGATTCGCCAGGCAGATGTCTCTGCTCATCCGGAAGATCCTCGTAAGCCACATATCCGTTCTCGAACTCCACAGGATTAGGACCTTTGCTCTCAACCAGTGCAGGATAAGTCCTTCCAGGCTCCTCTTCCACCTCACCTTCGAATGTGACGATCACGCTCTTCCTGTCAGTGACATCATAGAAATAGGTGAATCTGGCAATGCCCCTGTTCACTGTTTCCTCTACCGTAACTTCGTCCACAGCGCCTGCGCCCAGGTCGAACATTCCGTAGCGGGCCACTAAGTTTCCGTTTTCATCGAGCCCCTTGAACTGTATAAGCTGGTCGTGAGAGAAATCCATATCATCTCTCATCCTTTTGTGAAAATCATATAAAGTCGTCGTTGACTTCAATTCGTAAACGCGGGCGAACCCTTTAATCCCCGGAAGGGATACACGATACCTGAGAATCATAAATGCTAGTCTAATAAAAATTGCTTCAACCGCCCCAAAGTTACAAAATATTTCCGTTCCGTTGCATAATAATCCGCTTTTAACTAAATTTGAGCCTATGGAAAAGAACATTGACCCTATCTGCGACACTTACAAGAGCATTGCGGCTCCTGCCGAAGGACTCTTCAAGGACAACGGCAGCAGGTTCATCGCATTGGCCTATCCTGTCGAGACGCTCGAGCAGATAAGGGAAATTGTCAGTTCTTTGAAAAAGGAGTATCACGATGCGCGGCATCATTGCTATGCCTATCGTCTTGGCTATAAGGGAGATGTGTTCCGGGCCAATGATGACGGCGAGCCTTCGTCTTCAGCGGGACGTCCGATTCTCGGGCAGATCGATTCCAATTGTTTGAGCGACATATTGATAGTGGTGGTGCGGTATTTCGGCGGCATCAAGCTCGGCATACCGGGACTGATACGCGCGTACAAGAGCTCATCTGCAGACGCATTGGCCCATGCCGAGATCATAACCAAAACAGCGACAAGGCATTACAGGCTTTCGTTCGGCTATATGGAGATGAACGGGGTGATGAAGATAGTAAAGGATATGGGGCTTGAGCAGAGCGGCCAGGCTTTCGGCAATGAATGCGGCATTGACCTGAAAGTGCGTCTTTCCGCGGTGGATGATTTCGAGAAGCGAGTAGGGAACGTGGAGGGCTGCAGGATGGAAATTTTGGAGTGACCAGACACTCTTCATATAAGAACTTAATAATGCGGCTTTTCTGGTGCGGCCGTCTGAAATGATTGTGCATTATGCCTAAAAGTCTGATTTCAATCGGCGATTTCTCCAAGGATGAGATTCTCCACATCCTGGACGTCGCCAAGGAATTTGAAAAGAACAGAGAGCAGAACTTCCTCGCGGGAAAAGTCATCGCCTGTCTGTTCTTCGAACCGTCCACAAGAACGAGGCTCTCATTTGAAGCAGCGGTTAACCGCCTGGGAGCCAGAGTCATAGGTTTTCCTGATTCCAGAAATACCAGCGTTTCCAAAGGTGAAACTCTCGAAGACACCATCAAGATCGTCTCCAATTATGTGGATATGATAGTGATGCGTCATCCGATGGAAGGAGCCGCAGAAATCGCTGCTAAGGTGTCGCCGGTGCCTGTTGTCAATGCAGGTGACGGTTCCAACCAGCATCCTACCCAGACCCTTCTGGACATGTATTCGATAATGCAGACTCAGGGCAGGCTCGACGGCCTTACCATAAATATGGTAGGTGACCTGAAATACGGCCGTACCGTCCATTCGCTCTCAGAGGCCATGTCTGATTTCTCTCCGAAGTATGTGTTCACCGCCCCGGATGATCTCAAGATGCCTTCCAAATATCTGAAATTCCTGGACAGCAAGCATATACCTTACGAGGAGACCGCTTCATTGGAAGAACACCTGGATGACTGCGACATTCTCTATATGACCAGGGTGCAGCAGGAGCGCTTTCCGAGCAAGGAGGATTATGACAAGGTGAAGGACGTCTATGAACTTCACGCTTCCATGCTTTCCGGCGTGAAACCGAACATGAAGATTCTCCATCCGCTTCCGAGAATCACGGAAATCGCTACCGATGTGGATGATACGCCTTATGCATATTATTTCCAGCAGGCGAGAAACGGTATGTATGTCAGGATGGCTGTAATTTCATATCTTCTCGGTTACAGGTAGAATTCTTAAGAAAATGAAGTATTCTATTGGAAAATAATAAATAATCATTACCTTTACAACGATTTATATTTTCAAATATGAATCGTTGTTATATTTTTAAAAAACACGCAAAACTATGTCAGACGTACACGTTTTCAATGCAGGCCCCTGCCTCCTCCCCCAGCAGGCTATTGACAATTCAATAGAAGCCCTGAAGAATTTCAAGAATACCGGTATTTCAGTATTGTCAGTCTCTCACAGATCCAAGGAGTGGGGAGAGGTGATGGATGAAGTCCGCGCGAACTGGAAAGAACTTCTCCACATCCCCGATACCCACGAGGTAGTGTTCCTCGGCGGCGGCGCGAGCCTCCAGTTCCTGTATGTTGCCATGAACTTCCTTGAGAACAAGGCGGCCTACCTGGACACTGGCGTCTGGGCCCACAAGGCATTGCAGCAGGCTCAGGGCCTGGGAAATGCTTATGCATTAGCCTGCTCTTCAGACAAGAACTACTCCTATATCCCTAAGGGCTATGTGATACCTGAGGACATTGACTATTTCCATATCACCACGAACAATACCATCTACGGTACCGAGATAAAGGAGGACATTGACTGTCCTGTACCTCTCATTGCGGACATGTCGTCAGACATCATGAGCCGTCCGGTGGACGTGAGCAAATATGCGATGATCTATGGCGGTGCGCAGAAGAACGTCGGCCCCGCAGGCGTAGTGTTCGCCATCATCCGCAAGGACGCGCTCGGAAAAGTCAGCAGATATATCCCGACAATGCTCGACTACCGCACCCATATCGACAAGGAGTCAATGTTCAATACACCTCCTGTGTTCTCGATTTTCGTGATGAACGAGACGCTCAAGTGGGTCAAGGACATGGGCGGCGTGGAAGCCATTCACAAGCTGGACGTCGAGAAAGCGGACATCCTGTACAAGGAGATTGACAGAAATGCTCTCTTTACCGGAACAGCGGCTGTCGAGGACCGTTCCATCATGAACGTATGCTTCGTCATGGCTCCTGGATATGAGGCGCTACAGGACGAGTTCCTTTCATTCGCGAAAGGCCAGGGAATGGTCGGTCTCAAGGGCCATCGTTCAGTAGGCGGCTTCAGGGCATCCATATACAATGCCTGCACGAAGGAAGATGTGCTCGCGCTCACAGCCTGCATGAAAGAATTCGAGTCAATGAAAAAATAACGTCCTGATACAATGAAAGTACTTGTTGCTACACAGAAGCCTTTTGCTCCGGCGGCAGTGAAAGGCATTGAGGAAATCCTCGTTAAAGCCGGTCATACGGTAACGGTTTTGGAGAAATATGCTGACGAAGGTGAACTGATTGCAGCTGTTTCTGATGTTGATGCCATGATCGTACGTTCTGACAAGGTTACTCCTAGAGTTCTTGCGGCTGCAGGAAATCTGAAAATCGTGGTTCGTGCAGGAGCCGGATTCGACAACATTGACCTTGCGGAGTCCAAGGCACGCGGCGTCATCGTCGAGAATACTCCCGGTCAGAACTCGAATGCGGTGGCTGAGCTGGCGATAGCCATGATGATTTATATGAGCCGTAACCAGTTCACTCCGACGGCAGGTTCAGAGCTTTCAGGCAAGAGGCTCGGTATCCAGGCATTCGGCAATGTCGGCCGTCTGGTCGGCAAGAAAGCTGAGGCATTGGGTATGACGGTATTGGCTACGGACCCGTTCGTGCCAGCTGAGAAAATCGCCGAGGCAGGCGCGAAACCGGTCGCTACGGTCAAGGAACTTTATGCTGAGTCCGATTTCGTTTCCGTACATATCCCTGCTACCCCTGAGACCATCGGCTCCATCGGATATGACCTGATCACATCGATGCCGAAAGGCGCTGTCCTGGTCAATACAGCCCGCAAGGAGGTGATAGACGAAGCAGGTCTCGAGAAGGCATTGGAAGACAGGCCGGACCTCAAATATGTGACTGACGTTGCTCCGGACAATCTCGCTGTCCTCAAGGAGAAATTCGGACTCAGAGTATTTGCCACACCTAAGAAGATGGGAGCGCAGACCGCTGAGGCCAATATGAATGCAGGCCTTGCTGCCGCACGACAGATTGTAGCTTATTTTGCTGAAGGATGCACCCGCTTCCAGGTAAACAAATAGTACACGATTATGGTAAGAGTGAAACCGTTTGCGGCGATAAGGCCGCCAAAAGATATTGTGACAGAGGTGGCTGCACCTCCTTATGATGTGCTCAACTCTGTGGAGGCCAAGAAGATGGCCGGTGAGAAGTCATTGCTCCACATCACCAAGCCGGAGATAGATTTCGACCCGATTCTGCCGGATCATGACGACAAGGTCTATGACAAAGCAGTGAAGAATTTCGCCCAGTGGCAGAAGAACGGCTGGCTGGTGCAGGACAAGAAGCCTTGCTACTATGTCTATGCCCAGACTATGGAAGGACGCACCCAGTACGGACTGGTGCTCTGCGCCCATACCGACGACTATGCGGAGGGCAAGATCAAGAAGCACGAGCTTACCCGCAAGGACAAGGAAGATGACCGTATGGTCCACGTGAAAATCCAGAATGCCAACATCGAACCGGTATTTTTCGCCTATAAGGATAACTCTCAGCTGAATGAGATCGTCTCCAGGACAGTGGCCGCTGCTCCTGAGTATTCGTTTACCGACGAGAACGGCTTCGGGCATTCGTTCTGGGTGATCGACGACGACGCTACGATAGAGAAGATTACCGATATCTTCACGAACAAGGTCAATGCTTTCTATGTGGCTGACGGTCACCACCGTACAGCTGCTGCTGCCAGAGTTGGCGCAGAGAAGCGTTCCGGCAATGCAGCTCATACCGGCAACGAGGAATACAACTATTTCATGGCTGTATGCTTCCCTGAAACCCAGCTGAAGATCATTGACTACAACAGAGTCGTGAAGGACTTGAACGGTCTGACTCCGGAGCAGTTCCTGTCAGCACTGGAGGATGATTTCACTGTCACTCCATATGAAGGAGAAGGGGAGTGCCATCCGTCCCATCTGCACAATTTCTCGATGTACCTCGGCGGCAAGTGGTATTCCATGGAGACCAAGCCGGGCCGTTATGATGACAATGACCCTATAGGTGTCCTCGATGTTACCATCCTTTCAAACCTTGTCCTCGACAAGATATTGGGCATCAAGGATCTGAGGACCGACAAGAGAATCGATTTCGTGGGCGGTATCCGTGGACTTGGAGAACTCTCGCGTCGTGTGGATAGCGGTGAGATGAAGGTTGCCTTCGCTCTCTATCCTGTTTCCATGAAGCAGCTTACCGACATTGCGGACAGCGGCAACATCATGCCTCCTAAGACCACATGGTTCGAGCCTAAGCTCCGTTCAGGACTGGCTATCCATAAACTGGACTGATGCCGCTTAAGGCAATGCAATAAAAAAACAGGGCGATGTTCAAAATCGTCCTGTTTTTTTTATTGCGTCAATCTTGAATCAGAATGGCAAGTCGTCGCCTGGCATATCGTCTGCAGTGAGCTCCGGAGCCGGTGAAGGCAGCGGTTCGGATGGTGCCGGAGCAGGGCCGTAAGCCTGTCCGCCTGCTGCGGCTGAGGCTGTGATTCTCCACGCGCGCAAGTCAGTGTACCACTTTCCGTTATACTCTCTGCTTGAGATATTGAAGCTTACACGGATCTTCTCACCGAGACGGAACGAGTCGAGTTCCTTTACCTTGTCAGCGCCCCATACATTGAAGCAGACCTTGTTAGGGAAATTGCCGTCCTGATACTCGATTACGAATTCCTGTTTCGCCCAGTCGCCTCTGGCGGATTTGCCGGACTGAACCGCAAGCTTGGTAATAAGTGTTCCTTCAAGTTCCATTATTTTGCCTCTTCTTCTTCAGTAGCAGCGACTTTGTTAACCTTTACAAGCTCAATGTCGAAGATCAATGTGCTGTTAGGCTCGATTCTGCTCTGGCCGTTCTCGCCATATCCGAGTTCTGAAGGTACGAAGAGTTTGATCTTGCCGCCTTCGCCGATGAGCTGGAGACCCTCTGTCCATCCCTTGATGACACGGTTGAGAAGCATTCTCACGCCCTCGTCGTTCTTAGGAGACTCGTCGAATACTGTACCGTCAGTAAGAGTACCCTTGTAGTGTACGAATACTGTGTCTGCAGCAGCAGGCTTAACGTCGTTACCAGGCTCTGTGATGATGTACTGGAGACCGCTCTCGGTAACCTGTACGCCTTCAGCCTTGGCGTTCTTTGCGAGGAACTCTGTCTCTTTCTGCTTGTTGGTAGCTGCTACATAAGCGCGTCTCTTGGAGAGGAACTCATTGAACACGTCGTTCAACAGCTCAGGATCGATCTTGAACTGCTTTGCGTAAGCAGAGTCACGAGGCTCGCCCTTTGCATTGATGAAATCCTCGATACCTTTTCTCATGAGCTTGTAGTTGAGCTCGTCACCGAAGTTGTAACCTTTGATGAAGTAACCGAAGTTGATACCCATGAGGTAGCTGACAGAGTCAACCTCTGACCTGCTTGGCTTCAGGGACTTAGGATCTACCGGTTTAACTGTTTTGGTGGAGTCGGCACCGTCAATGGCTGCTTTGTTGCCGCCGTTTGATGTGCAAGATACTGCAAGCGCTACGATGAGTGATGCTGCGATGAATTTTAATGTTTTCATTTTAGTATAATTATTAAATATCTTTTTCCGCTTCTTCAGCAGCCGCAAATATCGTAATTTTATTTGAAAGTCAGAAATTTAATGCTAAATTTGGTTAAATGATTTTTTGCCTATGGGAATTGACTCAGAGCTCATCCACGCTAAACTGAAAGAGTTTTTCGGGTTCTCTTCATTCAAAGGGGAACAGGAACAGATTATATCCAACCTGCTGCAAGGCAATGATTCATTTGTGATTATGCCGACAGGTGGAGGAAAGTCATTGTGCTACCAGCTGCCTGCTCTTCTGATGGAAGGCACGGCCATCGTGATTTCCCCGCTGATCGCATTGATGAAGAATCAGGTGGACGCCATCCGCGGTTTCGTGGCGGGAAACGAAGGCATTGCACATTTCCTTAACTCTTCATTGACAAAAGCCCAGATTGCGGAGGTTACGGAGGACCTTACTTCCGGAGTGACCAAGCTGCTGTATGTGGCGCCGGAGAGCCTTACGAAGGAGGAGAACATCGCCATCCTGAGGCAGATCCGCATATCTTTCTTCGCCGTGGACGAGGCGCACTGCATTTCCGACTGGGGACATGACTTCAGACCTGAATACAGGAAGATCCGTCCTATCGTGGACGAGATCGGCAGGGCCCCGATCATAGCATTGACGGCGACAGCTACTCCGAAGGTTCAGAACGACATCCTGAAGAACCTGGGGATTATGGACGCGCATGTGTTCAAGTCCTCGTTCAACAGGCCGAATCTCTACTATGAAGTGCGCGACAAGATAGATCAGGACAAGGACATCATCAAGTATATCAAGCAGCATCCCGGAAAGTCGGGCATCATATATTGTCTGAGCCGCAAGAAGGTGGAGGAGCTGGCCCAGGTGCTTGTGATCAATGGTATCCGTGCCGTGCCTTACCACGCCGGCCTGGATGCGAAAGTGAGGGCGGAGAACCAGGACAAGTTCCTGATGGAGGAAGTGGACGTGATCGTGGCCACCATCGCATTCGGAATGGGTATCGACAAGCCTGATGTGCGGTTCGTCATCCATTACGACGTGCCGAGAAGCCTGGAAGGGTATTATCAGGAGACCGGAAGGGCCGGTAGAGACGGTCGGGAAGGTGTCTGCATAGCATATTACAGTTATAAGGATATCCGCAAGCTGGACAAGTTCCTGATGAGCAAACCGGTGTCCGAGCAGGAAATCGGACGTCAGCTGCTCATGGAAATCGAGGCCTACGCGGAGTCTGGTGACTGCCGCAGGAAGTTGCTGCTGAGCTATTTCGGTGAAGATTATACTCAGGACAACTGTGGGGCGTGCGACAACTGTCTGTCGCCTAAGCCGCGTTTCGATGCGAGAAAGGAGATGGCGATGGTCATCCGTCTGGTAAACTCTCTGCCTGAGCATTTCAAGGTGGAACATCTTGCCAATGTGCTGACCGGCATTGCCACGGCGATGATAAAGTCGTACAATCATGACAAGCTTCCGATGTTCGGCGCCGGGTCGGACCATCCTGTAAGATTCTGGGAAATGGTTATTCATCAGGGAATTATAAGGCATTTCCTGAAAAGGAACATCGACTCGTACGGGCTTGTTTCCGTAACTGACGAGGGACTGGCATTCGCTGCCGCGCCGACCGAGCTGATGTTGGCTGCCGACCGCAGTTTTTCCGAGGGCAATGCAGATGATGACGATGACGACGACGCTCCTGTTCCGGCGAAAGGCGCCGGCGGAGGCGATATGCAGCTCCTGTCAATGTTGAAGGACCTCAGGCGTGACGAGGGCAAGAGGCTCCATCTTCAGCCGTGGATAATCTTCAGCGATTCGTCCCTGGAAGACATGTCCATAATGTATCCTGAGACGTTTGACGAGCTCATCAAGTGCCAGGGTGTCGGCGAGGGCAAGGCGAAGAAATACGGAAAGCCGTTCCTCGAGCTGATTACCAGATATGTTGAGGACAATGAGATCTCCCGTCCGGATGATTTCCTGGTAAGGTCGATGCCGAACAAGTCTTCGGACAAGATATTCATCATCCAGAGCGTGGACAGGCGTATGGCATTGGAAGATATCGCGGAAGCCCGCAATATGGAGATGTCTGATCTGCTTTCCGCCATGGAGGGCATCGTGGAGTCCGGCACGAAGCTGAATCTGGATTACTATATCGACAACAATCTGGATGCGGACGTGGCCGACGAACTGTACGAATGGTTCAGGACTGAAGCCGAGTCCGACTCGCTCGAGGATGCCATCGACGCTCTTGCCGGCGACTATGAAGAGATGGAAATCAGGCTGGTGCGTATGAAATTCCTCTCTGAGGTGGCGAATTGAAGCCGGCGGCTTGAGCCTGCTCCTTTCGCCTTTTCAGCATTTTCGGATGCGGAGTCCTTGCTCGAGAGCCTCGCTGCACCTTCACGGCTTAGGGCCTACTCATTGGGCAGCATCACTAGCTGGCGTTTCTCGTAATGTGCGAGGTAGCGGAATCCGCAGCTTTTCAGAATATGTGCGAACCTGTCGAAATGCAGGCCCACGTTCCCGGCATCGTGTGAATCGGAGCCGAGACTGATTATCTCACCTCCAAGTTCACGGTACCTGCGCAGGATGTTCTCATCCAGAACCGGTGTCCTGCCTTTCAGCTCCTGATATGTCTTGGTGTTGATTTCCAATGCCTTGCCGTTCTCTGCAAGGAATCTGAGCATCTCGTCCAGCACGTCCGGGAAATCTTTGTACAGGATGCTGGACTCGGGATACGGGGCATATCTGGTGACATAGTCATAGTGCCCCATGATGTCGAAACGGTCCCCGAGCCAGACGATTTCTTCGTACAATGTCTCGAGATAGTGCCTGTACGCCGTCTTCCAGTCCTTGCCTTCATAGTAGCCGCCCCAGAACGGGTCAGTATCGTCGAGATAATGCACTGAGGCAATGACCTCGTCGAAACTGTGCTCCTCCAGATGCCTGGCGATTTTCTCCCGTTCGCTTTTCTGGACGCCTATCTCTATGCCTTTGAACACTTTGAAGCCTGTCGGAATTGCGACATCTCCGTTTCCGGGAGCCGCAGCTTTTGCCGGTCCGCAGCAGCCCAGTATTTCTCCGGAATGGACAAGATCATTGACCCTGTCGATTTCGGCATCGCGCGCGTCCACGTCGAAGACTTCGGAGACGTACGACTCGTATTTGGCCTTCATCGGGGGGACATAGAAGTCGCAGTGGTCGGTGAAGCAGATGCCTCCCAGTCCTTTCCGGATGGCACTGCATGCGGTCGCTTCCACACTTGTGCGTTTCCCGTCGAAGGAAAATTGGCAGTGATTGTGATTGTCGAAAAGCATTGACCTGAATCCTAACTAAGTCCGTCTATGGCACCGTCCTTCACATCGATTCTGAGAGCCTGCGGCGATTTCGGCAGACCCGGCATGCGGATGATGTCTCCTGCGATGGCCACTATCATCTCTGCCCCGGCATTGATGACAACGTCCTTGATGTCGAACTCGAATCCTTCCGGCGCTCCGTAGAGCTTAGGGTCCTGTGAAAATGAATACTGCGTCTTGGCGATGCAGACAGGGAATTTCGCGTACTCAGTTCCCTCGATTTTCGCGAGCATCTTGCGGGCTTCCGGACTGAACTCCACAGCCCCGGCACGATAAATCTCTTTCGCTACGCGGGTTATCTTGTTTTCAATGCTTTCCTCATCCCGGTAGATGAACTTCACCGGCTCGGAAGGCTGACTGTCAATGGTTTTCACGACAAGTTCCGCGAGCTCCACTGCACCATCACCGCCTCTGCTGAATGCGTCGTTCAATGCAAACGACACTCCCAGTTCGGCGCAATGTTCACGCACCATCCGGATTTCGTCGTCCCTGTCGTCGCCGAACTTGTTGAAGCAGACGAGTACGCTCTGTCCGAATTTGCGCATATTTTCAATGTGTCTGTCCAGATTGGCAAATCCCTTCCGTACTCCTTCCTCAGAGGCCTCGCTGATTTTGTCCACAGGTACGTCGCCGTGCATCTTGAGTCCGCGCAATGTGGCTACAAGTATGGTGAGTGACGGGTTCAGCCCGGCTTTCCTGCATTTGATGTCGAAGAATTTCTCTGCACCCAAATCCGCACCGAATCCTGCCTCAGTCACCACGTAGTCACCATAGGTCATGGCCATACGTGTGGCGAGAATGGAGTTGCAGCCGTGAGCGATGTTGGCGAAAGGACCGCCGTGGATGAATGCCGGTGTGCCTTCCGTGGTCTGCACGAGGTTCGGGTTCATCGCATCCAGAAGCAGGGCCACGATAGCGCCTGCGACTCCCATGTCCTTAACCGTAAACGGCTTGTTGTCAAGTGTATAGCCGAGGAGAATGTTCTCGATTCTGCGTCTGAGGTCGTCAATGTCCCTGGACAGGCAGAGGATGGCCATTATTTCTGAAGCCGGTGTGATGTCGAAGCCTGACTCCTGTACAAGTCCGTTGGAGTGAGGTCCGAGACCGGTTACGATATGCCTGAGCGAGCGGTCATTCACGTCCATCACGCGTTTCCACAATATCTGTTTCAGTCCGAAGCCTTCTGCCTGGTGCTGGTACAGATAGTTGTCCAGCAGTGCTGAAATCATATTGTTGGCTGATGTGATGGCGTGGAAATCTCCGGTAAAATGCAGATTGATCTTCTCCATCGGAAGAATCTGGGCGTATCCGCCGCCTGCCGCCCCGCCTTTCATTCCGAAGCAAGGGCCGAGAGAAGGCTCCCTCAATGCCGCCACAGCATTTTTCCCGATTTTATTGAGTCCGAGTGCAAGTCCCACCGAGACCGTCGTCTTGCCGATTCCGGCTTTGGTAGGTGTGATGGCAGTCACCAGAATCAGTTTGCTTTTCTTGACTTTCTCCTCATCTATCAGAGTAAGAGGCGCTTTGGCCATATTCTTTCCATAGGGTTCAAGCTCTTCCTGCGGTATTCCGAGTCTTTCCGCAATCTCGCCGATCGGCTTGAGCCTGATGCTTCTCGCAATCTCAATGTCAGATTTCATATTCCGTTTTGTTAAGTCTGACAAAGATAGTAAATCCTCCACAAATCTTTACAACTTATTTTCACTGCTTGCTTACAGCCCGAAGTACCGCTCGAAGAAACTTTGGATCTTCTCGATGACGGATTTCTTCTTCTCCTGCCGATTGCCACCGCCGAAACGAGACATCGGCGGAAGAATCTTGTCAATGTCCGTGCCCGTAGTCCTGACCTGTCCGTCCCTGAAGCTGCTTTCGATGAACTTCTCAGTCTCCTCCGGTTTAAGATGTTCACTTTCAATGATTTCGTTCAGATCCTCAGCCTTGCGCCGCTGGACATATTCCCGCCATCCCCGGTCCACATCCGTACCGGCATTGACACTGCTTATGAAACTCTCTATCAGCTCCTTCTTGCTCCTGAGTTGGAGACTTGAACCGATGGCCTTCGAGATATTGACCAGAATCTCCTTGTCAGTGCAGTTCGTGTCGTGATATTTCTGCACCAGCAGGAGGATATAGTCAATGTTGATTTCCACCTGGCGGATCAGCTCGGTCTCGAAGATGAGGTCATCATTGATATTTTCCTTGTCCCCCGGTTTCCTGCGGCGCCATTTGTCCCGCAAGTCGAGATAATGACTCTGGTAATCCTGCAACTGTCTGTCCGACAGCTCTTCACGACCCTCATATTGGTCGAATGTGGAGAGAATGTTGATGGATTTCAGCAGGCTTCCGAACAGTGCTACAAAACGCTTTTCCGCATCCTCGCCCAAAACAGGCCGGCCCTCCGGAAATTCGCTTTTGAGCTGATCGACCAGCTCACTGTAGCCGTAGCAATGCTTGCCGTCCTTGTTGTCATAACCGTTGTAGTATGACCAGAAATCCTTGAGCACGACTATACTGCTGGCATCCTTGTCCCCGAACAGGGCGATGGCATCGTCGGTAGCTTGTTGCAAATCCCTGAAACATACTATGTTGCCGAAAGTTTTTACGGAATTGAGTATCCTGTTCGTTCTGGAAAACGCCTGGATGAGTCCGTGCTGCTTCAGGTTCTTGTCCACGAACAGAGTGTTGAGCGTGGTGGCGTCAAACCCTGTGAGGAACATGTTCACCACGATAAGCAGATCCACCTGCCTGTTTTTCATCCTCAGAGACAGGTCCTTGTAGTAGTTCTGGAACTTGTCGCCGGACGTGTCGTAATTCGTGGCGAACATCTGGTTGTAATCCTTGATTGCACCCTCCAGAAAATCACGGGACTGCTGGTCCAGCTGCGTAGTGCTCTCCGGATTCTCCTCTGCCAGGATACCGTCAATGTCCTCCTCATTGGCACTGTAACTGTATATCGTGGCAATCTTGAGCCTTTGAGACTCAGGCAGATCAGCCTGCTGCTTCTTGAACTCATTGTAGTACGCCTTGGCCATCGGAATGGAGGCCACGGCGAACATTGCATTGAATCCGTTCAGTTTCTGCTCCGTCTTGTGTTCCGAAACCGTTGCCCCTTTCTTCGCGCTGGCAACCTTGTGGATATCATCGAGAACCCTGAAGGAATAGTAGGAACTGCGTTTGGTCTTCTGGTCGAAATGGTCAATGATATATTTCACCACCTGCGACACTCTTTCCGGCGAAGCCATTGCCTTTTCCCTGTCAATGGCGGAAATCTGTTCATCCGCAATGCCGGTTTTCTCCTTGATGGTATTGACGTAGTCGATCCTGAAAGGCAGGACATTCTCGTCATTGATCGCATCCACAATGGTGTAGGTGTGGAGCTTGTCGCCGAAGGCCTGTTGGGTGGTCTTCAGCCTCAGGTCACCGCCTGTCCCTGCATTCTGTGCGAAAATCGGAGTGCCGGTAAACCCGAAAAGATGGTATTTCTTGAAGTTCTTCGTGATGGCTGTGTGCATCTCGCCGAAGTTGCTTCTGTGGCATTCGTCGAAAATGATCACCACGCGCTGCTGGAAAACAGGATGGTTCTTGTTCTTCTGGACAAAGATGGAAAGCTTCTGTATGGTAGTGACAATGATGCGGTAGTCATGGTATCCGCCACTCTTGTCCCTGTTCTCCAACTGCCTCTGCAGTACGGCGGTAGAAGAATTGCCGTCAGCCGCGCCTTCCTCGAAACGGTTGTATTCCTTCATCGTCTGGTAGTCCAGGTCTTTTCTATCGACCACGAAAAGGACTTTGTCGATGTAGGGGAGTCCGGATGCCAGCTGCGCTGTCTTGAATGAGGTCAATGTCTTGCCGGAGCCCGTCGTGTGCCAGATGTATCCGCCGCCTCTGATGCTTCCGTAGAACTTGTAGTTGTGCGCGACATTGATCCGCTGGATGATTCTTTCAGTGGCAGCAATCTGGTACGGACGCATCACCATCAGCATCCTTTCGCTTGTGAAGACGCAATACTTGGTGAGGATGTTCAGCAGGGTGTGCTTGGAGAAGAATGTCTTGGTGAAATCAAGCAAGTCATTGATTACCTTATTGTTGCTGTCGGCCCAGAAAGAAGAGAACTCGAATGAATTGCTGGTCTTTCTGGACTTGTTCCGCCCTCCAACTTCCTGCTCTTTCAGATGGTTTGCGCGTGTGGTGTTCGAGTAGTATTTCGTGTTGGTGCCGTTCGAGATGACAAATATCTGCACGTACTCGTAAAGTCCGCTTCCTGCCCAGAAACTGTCCCGCTGATAGCGGTTTATCTGGTTGAACGCTTCTTTCAGCTGTACGCCACGGCGTTTCAGTTCAATGTGTACGAGGGGGAGTCCGTTGACAAGTACGGTCACGTCGTACCTCGTGTCGTAGTTTCCGCCTTCCTCGACATATTGGTTGATGACCTGTACGAAATTGTTGTGGATATTCTTCTTGTCGATGAGATAGATGTTCCGGCTTTCCCCGTTGTCCCTCTTCAGGACCTGGATGTAATCTTCCTGTATTCTGGCGGTCTTGGCTACAATATCATCGTTCTTGTTGGCAATGCACTCGTTGAAGAAGTGCTCCCATTCGTTGTCAGTGAAACGGTAGTCGTTCAGCTTCTCCAGACTTGTGCGGAGATTGGATACGAGGTCCGCCTCCGTATGGATCGGCAGATACTCATAGCCCTGCTCCCCAAGGAGCCTGATGAACTCCTTCTCCAGCTCTGCCTCGCTCTGGTACGCCTCGGACGTGCTCACCGCGTGCTCATATTCCGAGACCACAGTGTATTCTGCACTTTCTGCAATGATATTGTATTGGGACATATGCTATTTTCTTTTTTCAAGTCTTAATCTTAACTCATTCAGCACCTCACCCTTGTATTTGAACCATAGTGTTCCCTGGACAGGGTGGTCAAAGTGTTTCAGTTCCCGTGCAAGGGCTGACAGGGATGTTGTCTGTCCCTTATAAAGGATGTGCCTGTCATCAAGGACTGTCGCCACGACTGACTCGTCTTCAACGAAGGTAACCTCGCTGCCAAAAGGTATATTGCAATCTGAGAACCTGAAAGGACCTCTCTTCGATTCTGCTCTTACGTCTTCAGCTATCTTCTCATCTTCCACCTCATGTCCTTCCGGTTTCATTTTCTTCAACCTGTCAGTGGTGCCGCTGATCTTGGCAATGCAATCCAGAAGAGAGTAGGCATCCTCTGCCGACGTTGCATAGAACTCCTTGACCCGCTGTTTCCCGTCAAAGGTCTCAATGGTTCTCAAATCGGGGTTCAGGCTGTCTATCAGCTTGTGGAGTTCCTTATCAGTAAGATTACTCTCCACCTCATAGATGGCATGCACCCTGAATGCAAAAGGAATGGTTTCACTCCTGTTGAGTTGCTTCAGTCTCTGTTCAATATCGGTGGCATACCCGATCTTGACGTAATCAGGAAAGGAAGGATTGGTCAGAATGTAGATTACTCCTTTATGTTCTTTCTTTGCCATATCTTATGCCTCTTTTCTTTTGAAGGTCAATAACTTGTCACGATAAAACTCATACTGCTGCCTGCGCTTTTCCATTTCTGCCGGAAGACCCGAAGTCAGGTCGTTGGTGAGGGTGTCGAAGCGGTCAAGGATGGCGACAATGCGCTGCTGCTCGGCGAGTGGTGGAATGGGGATTCTTTTTTGTTTTACTTCAGTTGAATTCATGTTAGGGACACTGCTCTTTTTTACATCAAAACCAATTGTTGAAAGAATATAAAACAGGTATTTTGTTGATACTTTTTTACTCAGAGGTATAAGTACTTTCAATCTAATTATCGGAGTGAAGTATGCTGAGTGAAAAAATACGGCTCCTGTATTCGCTCCAATTGATGAAATACATACGGCATCTTGAGTAATTTGATATGTCTCTGAATATCCATAAATATCCTTACCGTTTCCCCATATAGGATATTTAAAATCTCCTTGTGGTGTATCTCCTTTGATGCTATCAACAGGGACTTCTCCGCCAGTGATGACATTACATATCTCCCCAATCTTCATCCACTTTATTTCTTGCCCCCCCCTATTTATATCCTTGAAATTCAGCAAATTATCGCGATAAAAGTTGTATTGTTGCTTTCTTTTTTGCAGTTCTGCTTGCAGTTCTGCTTGCAGTTCTGTAAACGTATCTAACACTCTCACGATCTCTTCCTGCACAGGAAGTGGCGGCACGGGGATTTCAAACTTATCGATACTTGATATATGAACGTGCGGAACACCTCCACCTTTCTTTGTCGAATATATTTTCTCTTGAATACTGGTCAAGACATAATAGACATACTTGGTATTCAAAGTTTCATTTCCCTGTATTGAAAAGGCGTCACAAACAAAAATGGGTTCATTCCAGTATTGAACATAGCCAGCACCAGCCCCACTTCCAGCAACTGTAATGACTTCCCCAGTTCTATTTGAAGCGTTGCAATAAAATGCTGGTTGCCTTCCGCCAGAAATGACAGGGATATTCCCTTCTTGCATTATACCTTTTGTTGCAGATGTCCCCCGTTTCATTATGGTAACTTCTCCCAGTGCCTTATACTCCACCCCATCCGGACAGTACTGCTGTATTAACTTTTCTAACTTGCTCATATTTTTTCTGTCAAGTATTGCTTTTTCCCTTTAATTGCTTACCTTTGTGTCGGAGATTTTCATGTGAATGGTTGAGGGGCTCGTCAAACTTATTTTAAAAAGCATTCGCCCACGGGTGAGTGCTTTTTGCGTTTTAGAGATATACTGACGGAAGTACTCTCAAAGGCCGCTCTCAGCTCTCAAGCTTACAAATCATTTATGCAACATGAAAATATCCATTATCATCAAGTTTGACGAGCGCCCTGACACAGAGTGCAGAGTAGCTCACAAACCTATTTTTGTCAGAGGCCATTTCAGAATGGTCGGAGGCAAAAAGGTTTACGTGAAGGCCCACTACCGTAACCGGTAGGCGGACAGCCTTGTCTGAACGCCGTCAGTATCGGAGCCGCTCCCCACCCGAGCGGCTTCGTCATTACCTTCCACTCCGAAATAGCACAATGACATTATATCTCAATTTCGTTAATTATCTTGTCAATCTCCGCTCTCAGCACATTCTCCCGTGACACGATTTCCGCAAGTTCAGCATTGAGCTTCACAATATCCACCTTTTCTCTGGTGTCCTCCTGCTCAACGTATGTGGAAACCGACAGATTGTAGTCGCTCTTCGCGATCTCGTCATTGGCCACCAGCCTGCTTACATACTGCACATCCTTTCTCTCCGTGAAAATCTCCAGTATGTGCCGGATGTTCTCGTCGGTGAGCTTGTTGCTGTTCGTGACCTTGACACATTCCTTGGAGGCGTCGATGAACAGTGTGTCGTTGTCCTTCTTGGCCCTCTTCAGTACCATGATGCAAGTCGCGATGCTGGTGCCGAAAAACAGATTGTCCGGCAACTGTATAATGCAGTCAACATAGTTGTTGTCAATGAGATACTGCCTGATTTTCTTCTCCGAGCCGCCTCTGTACATCACGCCAGGGAAACAAACGATTGCCGCAGTTCCGTTGCTCGCCAGCCACGCCAGCGAATGCATGATGAACGCCAGGTCCGCCTTCGATTTCGGCGCAAGCACACCTGCCGGTGCGAACCTCGGGTCATTGATCAATGTGATGTCGTCGTCGCCCTTCCACTTGGTGGAGTACGGCGGATTCGAAACTATCACCTCGAACGGCTCGTCATCCCAATGCTGCGGCGAAAGCAGCGTGTCTTCGCATGCTATGTCGAACTTGTCATAGTCGATGTCGTGCAGGAACATGTTGATTCTGCACAGGTTATATGTCGTGAGATTGATTTCCTGGCCGAAGAAGCCTTGGCGGACATTGTCCTTTCCCAATATCTTCGCGGCCTTCAGCAGCAATGATCCTGAACCGCATGCCGGGTCGTAAACTTTATTGACCTCCGTCTTGCCGACTGTCGCCAGTCTGGTAAGTAGTTCGCTCACTTCCTGCGGGGTATAGTACTCTCCGCCTGACTTGCCGGCATTGGATGCGTACATGCCCATCAGGTATTCATAGGCGTCACCGAAAGCGTCGATGGTATTGTCCTGATAATCACCCAATTTCATTGACGCGATTCCTCTCAGGAGCTTGACGAGTTTCTCGTTCCTCTTGATGACGGTCGCGCCTAATTTGTTGGAATTCACGTCGAGATCGGCGAACAGCCCCTTGAAATCGTCCTCGCTTGCGGTGCCTTTGGCTGAACTTTCGATGGCTTTGAAAATGCTCTCGAGTGTCGTGTTCAGATTGTCGTCTGTGTCACAGACTTTGCATACGTTTTCGAAAAGCTGTGACGGCAGGATGAAAAATCCCTTCACGCTCACCATCTCCTCTCTGATGCCATCTGCCACGCTATCTTCCAGATCCGCATAGTTGAAGTCCTTGTTCCCGGTTTCCCATTCGCCGCGGTTGATATACGTGGTGATGTTCTCGCTTATGTATCTGTAAAAGAGCATTCCCAGGATGTAGGACTTGAAGTCCCATCCGTCCACGGACCCTCTCATCTCATCGGCTATTGCCCAGATGGTCCTGTGAAGCTCCGCACGCTCCACTTCCTTCTTGTTGTCTGTCATTGTAAGTAGTTACCTTGCTTTTTCGTCCGGCTCCCTTGTCCGGCTCCCTTGTCTTGCGTATATGCCCAGCTTCTTTGCTTGGCTTTTTCGTCCGGCATTCAAAGATAACAAAGTTATTTCAAGTTTCTCAACTTTCCTCCGACTTCTTCTGAGTTTCTTCGATTTTCCCCGCATCATTTCGCTATTCTCTGCGCCTCTTTTCTCTCTTTTCATTCTCTTTTCAGAGCCTCTTGGTGTTCTCCGCATCGCATCTTTTTTCTCTTCTCTTGTTTCTTATTCACCTTTTTTTCTCTCTTGTTCTCTTTTTTTTCTTAGTCACCTGACATTCCACGCATATCTTTCTCTGCTCTCCCATTATCCTCTGATAGATTCTGAACAGTGCGATAAACCGCTTTTCCTGATTTTTGTTGCCGCCGGCTGTGCAGTTTGTCCGTGGAAACCCGCCTTTCTCCGGACAAGTTGTTGATTTTGAACTGCACCCCAAAAGTTGGACACAAGTAATCAGT
>ULYL01029606.1_pt1 | contig 22729 bp, 25 predicted proteins | sample 1962211 | NCBI WGS metagenome assembly ULYL01 (sample SAMEA4835864, study PRJEB28245) | human gut metagenome | biome: gut microbiome; material: fecal sample | place: Denmark | collected 2008
TTTCTATGTCGAGGAACGCGGAATATGAAAGAATCCCGAATCAAAAAATTAAAAATAGCGGTTTGGCTGCCTCTGCTGGCGTTGATCATCGGAGCGATTTTCGTTGCGGATCTGGTGCGGGACGTGCGCGTTGAAAACGAAAAACATGCGGAGAAGCTGGAGCGTATGAACGCCGAAACCTGTTCCGAGCGCATGCACGGCGAACTGAACAATGGCGTTTTTTTGACAACGGCGCTGGAACAGTTTATTATCAGCGAAAACGGCAACGTAAACTACTTCGAAAAAATCGCCGACAATCTGATGACGGGTAGTCAGTCGGAATATTCCGGCAATTCGTTCATCCGGTGCTTGCAGCTGGCGCCGGGCGGTGTGGTAAGCCGCATTTATCCTCAGGAACACAACGAAGCGGGCATGATCGATTTAATCAACGATAAAGACCGCGGCTTTATCTGCCGCTATGCGCGCGATAACGATAAACTGATTATACAGGGGCCGTACAATCTCGCGCAGGGCGGAAAGGGCATCGCCATCAGAAAACCCGTGTATCTTACTACGGGCGACGAAGCGCCTTCGGCGGAGAATTTCTGGGGGTTCGCCATCGCGATTATCCGCGTACCGGAAATTTTTGAAAATTCCGTTGTTACGCTGGAAACTTTCGGGTATCATTACGAGCTGATTTGCGAATCGGTGATCGACGGCTACGAAGCTCGCGCAACGGTGTACGCTTCGGAAACGGCGCCCGTTTCGCCGCAGACGGCTTCTTTCATCCTCGGCGGCAATAAATGGACGCTGGGCGTGTCGCTCGCCGATGGGCGATATGTGGTCGGCAACGAGCTGCGGGTTGCGTTGGTGGGCGGCATTCTTGCACTGTTTGCGGCGGCGCTTCTGCATCTTGTTCTGCTGCTGGCGCAGAAAACGTACAGATATAAAAATCTTGCCGGCACCGACGTGCTTACGGGGCTTTTAAACCGTGCGGGCTACGAAACGGCGCTTACGAAATATCTGCGCGAATTTCCGGGAGAACCGTGCGTGGAAGCGGTGCTGGACGTAGACGATTTTAAAATCGTGAACGACTTGTACGGGCACGGCATCGGCGACGGCGCGCTGAAACATCTTGCCGGCGAGCTTGTAACCGCGTTTCCCGAAAATTCGATTATCTGCAGGCACGGCGGCGACGAATTCAGCGTTGTGTTAAAAGGGCGCACGGGCGCGGAAGCCGAGGAGGAATTGCGGCGTTTCACGCAGGCAAAGCGGTCGTTTACGCACGGCGGAAAGAAATATAATTATACCGTTTCCATGGGCTATGCCGAATACCCGTTGCAGGCGAAAAACGCTTCGGAGCTGGCAAGCAAAAGCGACGTGGCGCTGTACGAGGCGAAGCTGCGCGGCAAGCACAGCTGTTTCTCCTATAACGAATCGCTTCATTCGGAAACGCGTTCCAAACTGGGCTTCGCTCTGCACGAGGTATCGGAAAATCTGCCCGGCGCGTTTCTCATTTACAAGGCGGATAAAAACGACGATACGATGCTGTACGCCAACAACGAGATGGTGCGGCTGGCGGGGTGCGATACGCAGGAAGAATTCATGAATTTCTGCGGCGGGCGTTTTAAAAACCTTATCCGCGCGGACGAACGCGAACGCGTGGAGGCAAGCATCTGGGAACAGATCGATTCGCAAAAAGACTTCTGCAACGATTACGTGCAGTTCCATTTCGCAACGAAAGACGGCGCGTACAGGCATGTGTTCGATCACGGCAGAATCGTAAACAGCGTGAATTACGGCAGAGTGTTCTATGTGCTGATTACCGACGCGGAATTTTTCAGAAGCCACTATATCGAAGAAGATAAGTAAACGGATTTCCGCAAAGCGGCTTTTTTTGCCGCTTCGTCGGCGCTGAGGGGCGTTAATTTCTCGTCGGCGCGGCGAGAGTTCGGCGGCAAAAACGAAAGTATGAAAATTTTCAAGTTCAACTTCACAAAACGTTGAAAAAATCGATCAAAACCGTTGACAAAAACAAACGGATTTGTTACAATAGCCTTAGTCGGACGGAAACGACTTCGTTTCCGTTTTGCCCGTGCGTTTTTAAGCGCCGAGGCGAAATATCAAAGACGGAGAAACAGAAATATGATAGTTTACAACGCGGCGCTCAAAGCCTTCCTGCTCGGCGGAAAAAATTATTCGTACGCCATGTACGTAAATAAAATCGGCATGCTGCAAAACCTGCATTTCGGCGCGAAAATCAAGGAAAGCGATCTGGATTATCTCACGAAAACCGTCGGCGCGAACGGCGTTCCCGGCGAAAACGAAATCAACAAAGATTTAAGCTATAATTCGCTGCCTGCCGAATGCGGATTTTTCGGGCACGGCGATTTCCGCGAACCCACCGTGCTGTATACGCGGAAGGACGGCGCTTCGATGTCCCGCCTTAAATACGCGTCGCACAAAATCGTAAAAGGCGCGCACGAACTTAAAAACATGCCGCACGCTCGCGGCACTAACGCGAAAACGGGCAGCGCGGACGGCGCGGAAACGCTGGAAATCACGCTGAAAGACGATTCCGCCGCGGTGGAAGTGGTATTGTACTACACGGTGTACGCCGATGCCGACGTCATCGTGAGAAATCTCGAAATAAGAAATATCGGCGAAGAATCGCTGGATATCGGGCGCGCGTATTCGTTCTGCCTCGATTTGCCGCGGCTGGAAGGCGAAAATTATTCTTCGCTTCGCCTCGGCGGCAACTGGGCGCAGGAACGCATCCCCGAAGTGGCGCCCATCGCGCACGGTATCACGAAGCTTTCCACGCTCCGCGGCGCTTCCTCGCACGTAACCAACCCGTTCATGGGTATTTTAAAGGGCGAATGCAGTGAAACTTCCGGCGAATGTTACGGCGTGCAGCTGATTTACAGCGGCTCGTTTTCCATCACCGCCGAACGCACGAACTACGTGCCTCTGCGTATTCAGGGCGGCGTGTCCGATTTTAATTTCTCGTGGAAACTTTCCGCGGGCGAATCGTTCGAAACGCCGCAGGCGGCGCTTTCTTACAGCGGCGAGGGCTTGGGCGGCATGTCCCGCGCGCACGCCGATTTCCTGCGCATGTACGTCATCAATCCCGCGTTCGTCTACGCGAAGCGCCCCGTGCTCATCAACAACTGGGAAGCCACGTATTTCGATTTCGATAACGAAAAGCTGTTCCCGATCATCGACGAAGCGGCGAATCTCGGGCTGGATATGTTCGTGCTGGACGACGGCTGGTTCGGCGCGCGCAATTTAGACGACAAGGGCTTGGGCGACTGGTTCGTCAACGAAAAGAAGCTGAAAGGCGGCTTGGATACCATTATCAATCACTGCAAAGAAAAGGGCTTGAAGTTCGGGCTGTGGTTCGAACCGGAAATGGTGAACGAAAACAGCGACTTGTTCCGTGCGCATCCCGAATACGCGGCAATCAAACCGGGCGAAACGCCCACCCGTTCGAGAAATCAGCTCACGCTTGATTTTTCGAAGAAAGAAGTGGTGGACTGCGTTTATTCCATGATTTCCGCGCTGCTTGAAAAGCACGATATTTCCTATATCAAGTGGGATATGAACAGAAACTTTTCCGAATATTTCTCGCAGTGGCTTCCCGCCGATCGGCAGGGCGAATATTCGCACCGCTATATCTTAGGCGTGTACGACCTCGCAACGCGGCTTACCGCGGCTTTCCCCAACGTAATGATAGAGGGCTGCGCGGGCGGCGGCGGCAGATTCGACGCCGGCATGCTGTATTATTGCCCGCAAATCTGGACGAGCGACGATACCGACGGCTTCGAACGCGCCAAAATTCAGTGGGGCACTTCCATGTGCTATCCGCTTTCGGCGATGAGCTGCCACGTATCCGTATGCCCCAACCATCAGACGGGCAGAATCACGCCGTTCAATACGCGCGGCGTCATCGCTTCTCTCGGCGCTACGGGGTACGAACTCAACCTTTCTGCGATGAGCGAAGAGGAAAAGAAGCAGGCGAAAGCGCAGGTGGAAAACTACGCGAAAATACAGGACCTTGTGCTGGAAGGAGATCTGTACCGCCTTTCCAGTCCGTTTACAAGCAACTATTTCTGCGAAATGCTGGTTTCGAAAGATAAATCGAAGGCATACGTGGCGATGGAAAGAATCAAGGCTTCGCCCAACGAAATCGCGGCGCCCGTATTCCTCACCGGGCTGGATAAGGAAAAGACGTATTTCATCGAAGAGCTGGGCGTTACGGCAAGCGGCGGCGTGCTTGCTTCCCGCGGCGTGCTCCTGCCCCGCGGCGGCGATTACGAAGCCTGGGTATGGCATATTACCGAAGTGAAATAAAAACGGATATAAACGGCGGTTTGCTTCGCGGCAAGCCGCTTTTTTTGCATATAAAAGGCTATAAATAGCCGCTTTGCTTGACAAAGCGGCAAAAATCGCATATAATAAAAGCAGGAGAAAGAAAAATTATGTATAAAACAAGCGAACTGTTCGATTTAACGAAAAGCGCCGCGGGCGGATATTTAGCAAAATTCGAATACCCGTGGCAGGCGCTGGCGGGGCTGAAAGAGGAAATTCTGCGGATAGGAGGCGAGCTGGATAAAAACGAATACGCCGAAGTTTCGGCGGGGGTATGGGTGCACAAAAGCGCGAAAATCGCGCCCACGGCGTATCTCGGCGCGCCGTGTATCGTGGGCGAAAATTCCGAAGTCAGGCATTGCGCGTTCATCCGCGGCGCCGCGCTGGTGGGCAAAAACTGCGTGGTGGGCAATTCCGCGGAGCTGAAAAACGCGGTGCTGTTCGACGGCGCGCAGGTACCGCATTTCAACTACGTGGGCGATTCCGTGCTGGGGTACAAATCGCATCTCGGCGCGGGCGCGGTTACCTCCAACGTCAAGTCCGATAAAACGCCCGTGGCGATGAAACGCGGAGAGGAAACAATGCAGACGGGCTTGAAAAAAGCGGGCGCGTTCGTGGGCGATTTCGCGGAAATCGGCTGCAACGCCGTACTCAATCCGGGCACGATTATCGGCAGAAACGCCACGGTGTATCCGCTTTCGCGCGTGCGCGGCACGGTGGAAGAAAACTGCATTTTCAAAGCCGAAGGCAATATCGTAAAAAAGCGCCGGGCGGGGGTATAAACCGCTGAAAAAAAGGGAAGATTTGTTTTATCCGATAAAAAATCGGCCCGCGGGGGCGGGAAAGGAGAAACAAACATGAACCCTTTTAACGAAAAACCGATGAAGCTTGAAGACCAGTTGCAGGACTGGAAGCGCCTTTATCCCAAAGCCTACGATAAAAACGAAATTTCGCCCTATTCGAAAACGCGCGTGATTCTGATGAACGGCACCGAATTCGAAGCGAACTGGTTTTCGCATCAGTTCGCGCGGCATACGGATAACGACGAACTCCGGCGCGATCTGGCGCTTTGCCGCGAGGCGGAAAAGCAGCAGCAATTAAAACTTTCGCTGCTCAAACCGAAAAACGAAAGCGTGCTCGAACACACCATCGGCTACGAACAGCTGGCGGTGGATTTAACGGCGGAACTTGCGGCGCGCGCGGAGGACTGCAACGTGAAAAAAGCGCTCGATTTCGCGCTGCTCGAAGATTTCGATCATCTCTACCGCTATGCCGATCTGCTGGAAATGGAACAGAAAATCCACGCGGAAAATCTGGTGGGCAAGTACACGGAAATCATGCCGGGGCGCCCCACGGTATCGCACCACCGCTACCCGAAAGACAACGTTCGCACGCCGATTAACGTAAAAACCGCCGAGCCGTTCACGGTGCTTTCGGCGATGATCATCACCGCCGCCGAACAGCAGACGATGAATTATTATATGAACGTGGCGACTTTTGCGAAAACCGAGCTTGCGCGCCGTTTGTATCAGGAAATCGCGCTGGTGGAAGAGGAACACGTTACGCAGTACGAATCGCTGAACGATCCCGATGCCACGTGGCTTGAAATGCTTCTGTGCCACGAATACGCCGAGTGTTACCTCTATTATTCGTGCTATATGACGGAATCCGACGCGTATCTTAAAAAACTCTGGGAAGAATATTTCGGATTCGAAATCGCGCATCTGCATAAGGCGGCGGAGTTGCTGCGCAAGTACGAGCATAAGGATTGGCAGCAGGTTCTGAAAAGCGGCGAATTTCCTCAGCCGCTGTCCTTGCACGAAAATATCGATTACGTGCGCGGAATCCTTTCGTCCACGGCGCAGTACACTTCCGTGCGGAACGATTATAAAAACGTGGACGAGCTGGATAAAAACGCCGATTTCTTCCGTTTCCAGCGCCTTACCAACAAAAACGTCGAAAACGCGCCTTCGCACAAAGTCATCGAAAAGCACGTTTCTCTCTACGGCGCCGATTATCGCTTTCAGAAGAAAGCTTCGCCCGTGCCCGCGCTGCGCAGCCGCAAAAAGGACGATCTCACCGTCGGGCGCGTTGCCGGGGCGGCGGAATCGGTCGGTTTTTCCTGCAACGTACGGGGCGGCGGCGCGACAAAATCCCGCCCGGCGCGTTCTTCTGCAAAAAGCAAAAAATAATTTCACCGAAAATTTTTGTTTTTTCTCTTCGTTTCGCTTGACAAATTTTAAATTTTGAATTAGAATAATTCTAAGAGAAGCGCAATAAACGGAAAGCGTTTCTCAAAGAGAAAAAATTACAAGCGAGGAGAAGAAAAAATGGAACAGAAATTTTATATTTGCAAACATTGCGGAAACATCGTGGCGTTCGTAAAAGAAAGCGGCGTGCCCGTAACCTGCTGCGGCGAAAAAATGCAGCGGCTGGAAGCGGGCGTAACCGACGCGGCGAAAGAAAAGCACGTACCCGTAGTGCATAAAAACGGCAATCTCGTAACCGTTTCCGTGGGCAGCGTAACGCACCCGATGGAAGAAAAGCACTATATCGAATGGATTTCGCTGCAGACGAAGCAGGGCAACCAGCGCAAGTGTCTTGCGCCCGGCGAAAAGCCCGAAGTAACGTTCGCGCTTGCCGAAGGCGACGAGGCAGAAGCGGCATACGCATATTGCAACCTTCACGGCTTGTGGAAGAACTGAAACGGAGGGCGGCGGAAATGTTTATCGCGGACGAAATCGAATACGTAGGCGTGAACGATCATCGGGTGGATTTATTCGAAGGTCAGTACAAAGTGCCGCACGGCATGAGTTATAATTCCTACGTCGTCAAAGACGAAAAAATCGCCGTGATGGATACGGTAGACGCGCATTTCGCGGGCGAATGGCTGGAAAATCTGCAACGCGTTCTGGGCGGCAGACAGCCCGATTATCTCGTCGTGCAGCACATGGAGCCCGATCACTCCGCAAACGTCGCCGTGTTCATGGAAACTTATCCGAACGCGCAAATCGTCGCTTCGGCGAAGGCGTTTGCCATGATGGGGCAGTTTTTCGGCACGCAGTACGAAGATCGCCGGCTGGTTGTGGGCGAGGGCGATACGCTTGCGCTCGGTGCGCGAACGCTGCATTTCGTCGCCGCGCCCATGGTGCACTGGCCGGAAGTCATCGTAACGTACGAAGATAAAGATAAAATCCTGTTTTCCGCCGACGGTTTCGGCAAGTTCGGCGCGCTCGATTCCGACGAAGCATGGGCGGACGAAGCGCGTCGCTATTACATAGGCATCGTCGGCAAATACGGCGCGCAGGTGCAGGCGCTTTTAAAAAAGGCAGCCGCGCTCGATATCCGCACGATCTGCCCGCTGCACGGTCCCGTCCTTACGGGAAACCTCGGCTACTATCTCGGCCTTTACGATACGTGGTCGTCGTACGCGGCGGAAACGGAAGGCGTTCTCGTGGCGTATGCGTCCGTGTACGGCAACACGAAAAAGGCGGCGGAAACGCTTGCGGAAAAACTGCGCGGACTGGGTTGCCCCGCGGTGAAACTCGTCGATCTCGCGCGGGACGATATGGCGGAAGCGGTGGCGGACGCGTTCCGCTACACGAAAATCGTGCTGGCTTCGCCCACGTATAACGGCGATGTGTTCCCGTTTATGCGCACGTTCGTCGAACACCTTACCGAGCGGAATTTCCGCCGGCGCACGGTGGGCGTTATCGAAAACGGTTCGTGGGCGCCCGTGGCGGCGAAAACGATGAAGCAAATGCTTGAAAATTCGAAAGAAATCACGTTTGCACAGCCGACGGTAACCGTCCGTTCGTCGATGAACGCGGAAAACGAAGCGCAACTGTCGGCGCTTGCCGAAGCGCTTGCGAAGTGAAAAAATAAAGCGACGAAACAAGCCTTCTCCCGCGGGAGAAGGCGTTGCCGCTTTCCGGCGAAAAACGAAACGGCTTGCGTATCGGACGGTTTGTTAAAATAAAGTTTCTTTTCTGCCGTATCGACGAAAAAAAATTCCGTTATTTCGAAAAAATGGCGCGAAAAAGAGTTGACAAGCCGTCTTTAATATGCTAAAATGTATTTGCGCACCTTGAGAGAGGGTGTAATTTTTTTGTATGGAGTTTCGATATGGCAACCAAAACGGCAAGAGCCAAAATCACGTTTGAATGCACGGAATGCAAACACAGAAATTACGACAGTATTAAGAATAAGAAGAACGATCCCGACAGATTGACTCTGAACAAATACTGCCCGTTCTGCAAGAAACACACCGAGCATAAAGAAGCGAAATAAGCCGGTGCGCTTCGCCTTTCCGCTTTTCTCTGCCGCCATATCGGCCGCGGCGGGACGTTTTGGCGGAAATACTACTATACAGGCGTTCCCGTCGCGTGAAATCCGCGAAAAAACGGCAGGCGCCCGCAATACAGAGGTACGTTATGGCAAACGCAAACAAAGCAAAAGAGAAAAAACCCGGTTTCTTCCGTCGCGTCGGCGCGAAGTTCAGAGAGGTATTTTCCGAACTGAAGAGGGTAACCTGGCCCAAATTTTCCACCGTTGTAAAAACCACGGGCGTGGTAATGGTGATCGTATTCGCGTTTCTCGCGGTTACTACGGGCGTAGACGCTCTTCTCAATTTACTTTTAAAACTTCTCGTTCGTAAGTAAGGAGTACCCGGTATGGAGATGCAGGAACAACCTAAATGGTATATTCTTCACACGTATTCGGGCTACGAAGCGATGGTGAAGGACTCTTTGGAAAAGCTCATCGAGAACAACAACCTCGGCGATTACATCACCGATCTTAAAATTCCCATGGAGCAGGTAATCGAGGAGAAGAACGGCAAGCGTAAAGTGGTGGAGCGCAAGCTTCTGCCCTGCTATGTGTTCATCAAAATGATTTACACCAACCAGATCTGGTACTACGTAACCAGCACGCGCGGCGTTACGGGGTTCTGCGGCCCGCAGGGGCGCCCCATTCCCATGAAAGCGGAAGAAGTGCGCAAAATGCGCCTGGAAGAGTTTGTATCGGACGCCGATTTCAAAGTGGGCGATTCCGTTTCCATCGAAGAAGGTCCGCTCAAAGGCTTCATCGGCACCATCAAAGAACTTTCCGACGCCACGCAGAAAGCGAAAGTTACCACAAAGATGTTCAACCGCGATACCGACGTCGAGGTGGAATATATACAGATCAAGCGCATCGACGCGCCCATTCCCGAAACTCCCGAATACGAGGAAACGGAAGAAAACGGCGAAGAGAACAAGTAATCTTTTTGTTCGCGGAAACAGCGCGCGCTTGCAACTATTCAATTATGTCAAATCAGTGGGAAAGGCGGATAAAAAATCTCAAGCCCGCCTTGTTATCACCACGTAGGAGGATACAGTTATGGCAAAGAAAATCACTGCGGTTGTAAAATTACAGCTTCCCGCAGGGAAAGCAACTCCGGCTCCCCCCGTAGGCTCCACCCTTGGTCCCTTCGGTATCAACCTGCCCGGATTCACGAAGGAATTCAACGCTCAGACCGCCGATAAAGCGGGGTTGATCATTCCCGTCGTCGTTACGATTTATCAGGATCGTTCGTTCACGTTCGTCCTGAAAACTCCGCCCGCACCCGTTCTTATCAAGAAGGCGCTGGGGCTGGAAACGGCAAGCGCGAAACCCAACAGCGTAAAAGTGGGCAAGCTCACCAAAGCGCAGGTGGAAGAAATCGCGAAAATGAAGATGCCCGATTTAAACTGCACGTCGCTTGAAAGCGCGATGAGCATGGTTGCGGGTACCGCGCGCAGCATGGGCGTAACGGTTGAGGAATAAAGGAGAACGGCAATTATGAAACACGGAAAAAATTATTCTGACAGCGTAAAAGCGTTTGATCTTACCAAAACCTACGAAGCTTCCGAAGCTGTGGGCATCGTTCTCGAAACGGCGAAAGCGAAATTCGACGAAACCATCGAACTTCACGTTCGTCTGGGCGTAGATCCCCGTCAGGCGGATCAGCAGGTTCGCGGCGTGCTCGTTCTTCCCCACGGCACCGGCAAAACGAAGAAAGTGCTCGTTATCGCGAAAGGCGCGAAAGCGGACGCGGCTGCGGCTGCGGGCGCGGATTACGTCGGCGCGGAAGAGCTCATCGCGAAAATCCAGAACGAAAACTGGTTCGATTTCGACGTAATGATCACCACTCCCGATATGATGGGTATGGTTGGTAGAATCGGTCGTGTGCTCGGTCCTAAAGGCTTGATGCCTAACCCCAAGTCCGGCACCGTTACGATGGACGTGGAAAAAGCAATCAAAGAAGTGAAAGCAGGTAAAGTGGAATATCGTCTCGATAAGACGGCTATCATTCACTGCCCCATCGGCAAGAAGAGCTTCGGCAAAGAAAAGCTTACCGAAAACTTCACCGCGCTTATGGACGCGATCATCAAGGCGAAACCCGCCAGCGCAAAGGGTACGTACGTGAAGAGCGCAGTGCTCGCATCCACGATGGGCCCCGGCGTAAAAGTCGTTGCGAAAGCGTAACGCAAAAAACATTTGAAAAAAATTGTGCGGTTCCCGCGAAAAACGCTTGACGAAATTCCGCGGGAATGGTACAATAAATATCGTTGAAAAGCCGAAGAAGGCAAGCACCGCAAGGTTTAATGGAATTTATTTCCGCTCGCTCAGGCGCTGAGATAAGACGAAGAGAATTTTCGCCTGCCTTGCGCCGATTGTACGGCGCGGGGCGGTTTTTTTTGCCGCAGCGCGTTTTTCAACGTCCGGCAGTAAAAAATCACAAGGAGGTAAAACAATGTCGAAGAATATCGAAGGAAAGAAGCAAATCGTTGAAGAAATCAAGGAAAAGATCAACGCCAGCAAATCGGTTGTTCTTGCCGATTACAACAAGCTCACCGTTCTCGAAGTTACGGCGCTCAGAAACAAATTCAGAGCGGCGAACTGCGAATACAAGGTGTATAAAAACACGCTTGTAAGAAAGGCGTTCAACGAACTCGGCGTAACCGATTTCGATAACGATTTAAACGGCACCACGGCAACGGTGTTCTGCGCCGACGAAACCAGCGGCGCCTCTATTTTCGCCAAAGCCGTTAAGGAAAATCCCGCTCTGGCGGATAAGATCGCCGCGAAAGCCGCTTACCTTGACAACCGTTATCTCGGTAAAGAGGATGTAAAGGCGCTTTCCGCAATCCCTTCCAAGGAAGTGCTCATCGCGAAGATGCTCGGCTGCCTGCAGTCGTCCATTTCCAAATTCGTTTACGTACTCGATTCCATCGCAAAAGCGAAAGAGGCGTAAACCGAAGCGCGAAAGACGCGCAAAAATGGTACGAAGTACCGAAAGAAGTTACGGCAGGGCGCGCCGTATAAAAACAATCGCGTTACAAAAAAAATCATAATTTTAAACGGAGGAATCAAACTACCATGGATGTACAGAAACTTATTGAAGAAGTAAAAGGTATGACCGTTCTTGAACTGAACGAGCTTGTTAAAGCCCTTGAGGCTGAATTCGGCGTAAGCGCTGCCGCTCCCGTTGCGGCTGCCGGTGCTGCCGGCGCCGCGGAAGCTGCTCCCGCTGCCGAAGAAAAGACGGAATTCGACGTTGTTCTTAAGGACATCGGACCCAACAAAATCGCGATCATCAAAGTTGTTCGCGAAGCTACGGGCCTCGGTCTTGCGGACGCGAAGAAAGCGGTTGAAGCTATGGGCGTAATCAAAGAAAACGCTCCGAAAGCCGATGCGGAAGCGTTGGTTGCGAAGCTCAAAGAGAACGGCGCTACGGCTGAACTCAAGTAAGCTTTTTACAGCACAGAATCCGAAGGGCGTTCCGACGATACCGGAACGCCCCGATTTTTTTTCATAAAAACAAAGGTTAAAAGTAATGTATTCGTTCGTACTCGCGTTAATTTATATCGCGTTCGTTTCGCTCGGCTTGCCCGATTCGCTGCTGGGCGCGGGCTGGCCCGTCATGCACGTCGAACTGAATGTTCCCGTTTCGTATATGGGTTTCGTTTCCATGGTAATTTCGGGCGGCACCATCGTTTCCAGCCTGTTTTCCGATAAACTCACGCGCGCGTGGGGCACCCGCGTCGTAACGGTTTCCAGCGTATTTTTAACGGTGTTGGCGCTGTTCGGTTTTTCGTTTTCGAAAAAATTCCGGCATTTGCTTGCGTTTGCCGTCCCGTACGGGTTAGGCGCCGGCGCAATCGACGCGGCTCTGAACAATTACGTGGCGCTGCATTACAAGGCGAAGCACATGAGCTGGCTGCACTGTTTCTGGGGTGTGGGCACCATCGTCAGTCCGTTCATTATGGGTTACGCGCTTGAAAAATCGGTGTGGAATACGGGCTACCGAATCGTGGGCGGCTTGCAGCTTTGCATTGCGGTGCTGCTGCTTGCCACGCTGCCCGTGTGGCGGGTAAACGAAAACAAACAGGCGGCGCAAACGCAGAAGCGTTTAGGACTCGGCGGCGCCCTGAAAATCAAAGGCGTGCCCTTTCTTCTCGTGGGATTTTTCGCATATTGCGCGGCGGAAGCCACGGCAATGCAATGGGCAAGCACGTATTTCGTGCAGGCGAAAGGGGTATCGGCGGAGCGCGCCGCATTTTTGGCATCGCTTTTTTATATCGGCATCACCGTCGGACGGTTTATTTCGGGTTTCATCACGGGCAGACTGGGCGACAAACGGATGATTGAACTCGGCACGGGTATTTTAACTTGCGGCATCGTCTTTCTGTTGCTGCCCGTGCATGGCGAAACGGCGGCGATCGTAGGATTTGTCGTTATCGGACTCGGCTGCGCTCCCATATACCCCTGTATCATTCATAGCACGCCGGGCAATTTCGGCGCGGAAAATTCGGGTGCGATTATCGGTATCCAGATGGCAAGCGCATACGTCGGATCAACGTTCGTGCCGCCGCTGTACGGCGTTCTCGGCAGAGCCGTAGGATTTCGGGTGATGCCGCTGTATCTTCTCGCCTTCTTCGCGCTGATGATCGCTATGGTGGAACTTACCTTCCGCCTTACAAAGCCTTCCCCTTGCCGGCGGAAAATTTAGCAAGCAAAATTTTTTTCGGCAAAAATGGGAAATCTTTCCTACTTAAAGCCTTCCCTTTGGGGGAAGGCAGCAAAGCGTAGCTTTGACGGATGAAGAAAAGCTCACTTTTCTTTTTTGTTTGAAAAATTGCCTTCGTAAAGGCTTCCCCCTGGGGGGAAGCTGTCTGTGAAACAGACTGATGAGGGGCGTAGCCCGTTTTTGGTTTTCTGAATATTTTTGATAAAAAATTTCTGGAAATCAAGGGGCGGTTTCATTTACGATAAATAATTTTCAAAACAAAGGGGCGCGCCGAATGGTATTCGGCGCGCCCAAAGCTATTTAATACTAAAAATAAATTCACCGATACTCATCGGAAAGCCCCAGCAGATAATCCGACGAAACATCGAGAAAGCGGCATAAAAGATACAAAGTTTCCACCGAGGGAACGCTCTTTCCTTTCTTATAATCGCTGATACATTGTTTGGAAACGTTCACCGCCGCCGCCACTTCCGTCTGCTTTTTTCCGCTGATTTTTAAAATCTCATTAAACCTTTCTACAAATTTCATGATATTATTATACGAAATTAGTAAGTTTTTACTTGACAGTAAGTTATAAACGTACTATAATAATATTACAATGGTAAAAATCGTAAAAAGGAGAAAGAAAGAATGTATTGTAAAAAGTGTGGCGCGCAGATCGACGACGAAGCCTACGTATGCGTGCATTGCGGCGCGTTGGTACGTGAATTGCCGCAAGAAACAACGTTTGCGCAGAACAGCGCGGTGCAAACGGGAAAAAAGACGAACGCAATGGCAATAGCCGGTTTTGTATGTTCGTTTTTCTTCGCGTTGCTCGGGTTGATTTTCAGTATTATCGGAATGAAACAATGCAAAGAACGCGGCGATAACGGCTACGGGCTTGCGAAAGCGGGAATGATTATTTCAATCGTTTGGATGGTGCTTGTATTTATAGTAGCGGTTGCAAGATAAAAAGGAGGCAGAAACATGTATTGTACAAAATGTGGGAAAGAAATGCCCGACGACGCAGTGATTTGCACGGGTTGCGGCTGTTTATTGAATAAAGAAGCGAAAAAACTGATTTCCGAAAATGTTTATTTAAATTCGCCGCGTGTTGCGCAGGACGAATGTTATGAAAATCGCTCGAAATCAATCGCGAAAATATTTTTTATTATTTCGTTGGCGTTGATAGGACTAGCTAAGTTTTTTATGTTGTATAACCGTATTTTTATGTTAATAATTTCAATTTTAGCCTTGGGTAGTACGATTACCGGGTTTGTATTTTCAAGAAAACAAACTTCCGAAGCTTTAAAATTGGTTTCGGCAATGCTTCTGGCTGAAGCTATCGTGCCTTTTTTGGAAGTTTTGTGGCGTTGGATAATTATTTAACATTTTTTGAAAATTGAAAAAGTTTGGATAGAGGTTTTAAAAATGTATTGTAGTAAATGCGGAAAAGAAATGTCAGATGACGCAATTATATGTACAGGGTGTGGGTGTTTATTAAACAGACAACGCGTCAAAGTTGTTTCGCAGAACGATAGACATACATTATTCGAAGAAAATCGAGTACGGCAAAAGCAGGACACAAAATCTAACGAAAGCATTGAGCTTGAAAAAAATAATGATTCCAAAACAGCATTTTTGTGTTTAATAATAACGATAATTTGTTTCAGCCTCACGATTTTATCATTTTTGTTTGCGCTGGCAAGTTTAGAGTTATATTTTGTAAACAGTATTCGTATGATACTTTGGTTAGATCCGTCGAAATTAACTTGTTCTTTTGTATTCTCAGCTGTTACATTGGTAGCAAGTATAATCTCTTTAGTTTTTGCGTTGAAAAAAAATACGGGCAAGGAAATGAAATTATTAGCAATTTCTTCTTTGACTTTAGCGGTAGCTTTTGTCCTGGGAATTTTGAAACTCTGCACAGTGTTTGCCTGGTGATGTTATGAAAAAACTCCTCGATAAATCATATTCGAGGAGTTTTTTCATGTAAATTAAGCATTTTGTATGCATGCGAAAATGTTTATCGGCGCGCTCCGTTTTTTTCGTATTTTTTCCGCGAATCTTCTTCCGCGAAATTAAATTCTTCTGAATTTGAAATAATTTTTATCTTTTGCGGCGGCGCAGCCTTCGGCATACGCCTTGATTCTCGCCTTTCCCGTTTCGTCCGCCCGTCGGTACAAAGTAAGCAATTCCGCTTCGTCGGCGGAAGGGTACACGCCTGTTTTATCGGGCAGTATTTTCACGTTTCCCGCCTCGTCCGCGCGCCCCGGCAGATAGTCCACAGAAACTTCGAAAAAATCGGCAAGCGTAATCAGCACGTCGTAGCCGGGGTTGGCTTTGCCTGTTTCAAACTGCGAAAGCGTGTTCGCCGCAATGTGGATTTTTGCTGCAAGTTCCTTTTGTTTTAACCTGTATTCCACACGCAATTCTTTAATTTTTGTACCGATTTCCATAGATTCTTCCTTTGAACATTCTGTATTACAGAATAATTTTAAAATAAATTATGTAATATCGGTTGACAATTCTACATTACAACGATATAATGTAAGTACAATTCTATAATATAGAATAAACAAAATCGAAGGAGAGAGGAAAATGTATTGCAGAAAGTGCGGGAAAGAGATTAACGACGACGCATACGTTTGCATTTATTGCGGCGCGAAAGCGCACGAAACGCCGGAAGAAAAACCTGCAAACACGGGGTACGCCGGTGCGGGGTATGCAAGTTACGGTAGCAATAACACTCAGCCGCCCGTAACCTACAAAAAAACGAACGGCATGGCGATTGCCGGGTTTGTCTGCGCGTTTTTGTTTCCGCTGTTGGGGTTGATTTTCAGCATTATCGGAATGAAACAATGTGAGGAACGCGGCGACGACGGTTACGGACTGGCGAAAGCGGGCAAAATCATCTCGATTGTGTTTATGGTTTTAAGTTTCGTCCTCGGCATCATTTACGGCGTGGCGATTGCGGCGATTATAGGTAGTGGAAAGTATTAAACCGCCTGAACTATCGGATCGGAAGCTTCGGAATTTTCCGAAGCTTTTTTCTTTTTATTACGGCTTCTTTCGCGCAAACGGCGTTTCATGTCCGGCTTGTTTGCGCGCATTTTCCGCCGAACGGTCGGCGGCGTTTTGCCCGGACAGGCGGCATGGTTCCGCCGCCGACAGCCTCCGCCGGAAAACGCGGCGCGTCCGCAAAACAACAAAATTCCGCAGGGTAAAACCCCGAATCGGGCGCAAAAAAATTTTAAAAAAAATTTCGCGCGAATTTTGTTCAAACGGTTGACAAGCAAAAAAAAATATGGTATTATTTTTACTGTTTTTGAAAAAGACGGTTAAAAAACGACGGCGGAAAAATCGTACGGCGCGGCGGAAAAAACAAGCCTTTCCGGCACGGAAAACGCGGCTCGTCCGTTACGTTCGTTACCGTTCGGGAAGAATAACAGGCTTTATTTGGCGTTTTTTTGCGTTGCTGCGGCAATGCTAAAAAAAAACGCCTTTTTTCGTGGAAAATTCCTCCGCAAGCCGTCCTTTCAGCGCAATTTTTTCATCGCGTTCCGCCGGGTAAGCGGCGTTCATCATCCGAAATCAATTCAAGGAGAAAAACATATATGACAAAATTCATCTTCGTAACAGGGGGCGTCGTGTCCGGCTTGGGGAAAGGCATCGTAGCGGCTTCGCTGGGCAGACTTCTGAAATCCGCGGGCTATTCCGTGGCGGTGGAAAAGTTCGATCCGTACATGAACATCGATCCGGGCACGCTCAATCCCGTGCAGCACGGCGAAGTGTTCGTAACGGCGGACGGCGCGGAAACCGACCTCGATTTAGGGCATTACGAGCGGTTTATCGGCGTGAACCTCACGAAAGATTCCTCGCTTACCAGCGGCAAGCTGTATTCCACGGTGCTTAAAAAAGAGCGCGCGGGCGAATACGGCGGCAAAACGGTGCAAATCGTGCCGCACGTAACCAACGAAATCAAAAATCATATCCGTCTTGTGGCGAAAAAATCGGGCGCGGATATCGTCATCACCGAAATCGGCGGCACTACGGGCGACATCGAAAGTCAGCCCTATCTCGAAGCGCTCCGCCAGTTCCGCATCGAAGAGGGCGATGGAAACTGCGCGTTCATACACGTCTGCCTGCTGCCGTATCTCGCTTCGTCGGGCGAATTCAAATCCAAACCCGTGCAGCACTCCGTGCGCGAACTGCAGGGCTGCGGCATCCGCCCGGACGTCATCATTCTCCGTTCCGATAAGGCGCCCGAAGAGGACATCATTGCCAAAGTTTCGCTGTTCTGCTCGGTGCCGGAAAGCGCCGTAATTCCGTCAACCACGGTAAAATGTCTGTACGACGCGCCCCTGATGCTGTATAAAAACGGCTTGTACGCCGCGGTGGCGCAAACGCTCTCGCTGGACGGCAAGTGCGATTTAAGCGGCTGGAAGCAGAAAGTGCAGGCGATGAAAACGGCGAAGGAAAAGGTAAAAATCGCCATCGTCGGCAAATACGTCGCGCTTCGCGATTCCTACATTTCTCTGGTGGAAGCGGTGCGCCACGCCGCGGGCGAAAACGGCGTGCAAGCCGATCTCTTGTGGGTAGACAGCGAAACGGTTACGAACGCCAACGTAAAGAAGAAGCTGAAAGACGCGGACGGCGTCATCGTTCCGGGCGGCTTCGGCACGCGCGGCGTAGAGGGCATGATTGCGGCGTGTAAATACGCTCGCGAAACGGGGCTGCCGTACCTCGGCATCTGCCTCGGCATGCAGATTTCCGTCATCGAATTCGCGCGCGACGTCGCGGGCATCAAAGACGCCACCAGCGGCGAATTTTTAAGCGAAACCAACGGCGAGGGCAGCGCGGTCATCGATATCCTGCCCGAAAAGAAAGGCAAAAAAATCGGCGGCACGATGCGCCTCGGCGAATACGTATGCGCCCTGAAAGAGGGTACGCGCATTTCGGAAGCGTACGGCGGCAAAAAACAAATCCGCGAACGCCACCGCCACAGATACGAATTCAACAACGATTATCGCGAAACGCTGGAAAAAGCGGGGCTTGTTTTCGGCGGCACTTCGCCCGATAACCGCATCGTGGAAACGGTGGAAGTGGAAAATCATCCCTTCTTCGTGGGCGTGCAGTTCCACCCGGAATTCACCTCCACGCCGGAAACGCCCAACCCGCTGTTCTGCGCGTTTATAAAGAGCGCGAAAGAAAAATCGCAAACCGCTTCGGAAAAATCCGCGGAATAATTTATCCGCCGCGCTCCCGCGGCGCCCCCGCAAAAACGCGGCAAAAACGCCGCAAAAACGCGCGCGGGCGGCAAAAAAAAACAAATAAAAAGAAAAAAACGGGCGAAAAAGCTCGTTTTTTTTGTGCTTCGCGGCAAAACGGCAATAAAAAGCGGTTTTCTGCGGCGTTTGCATACGGCATTGCTTGACTTGTCTGCGCCGTTCTGTTATAATATATGCGAAAGGAAAAAGGAGTACGGCGCGTGAACAAAAAAGTAAGAAATCATCTTCTGAATATCGTATTCGTTCTGGCGCTGCTGGGGCTTACGGTTTTCATTCTTTTAAAAAGCAACAAAGAACTTTCGTGGAACGACGTGCGCGCGTTTTTCGGCGGCTGCAAGCACGGTTATATCGTTCTCGCCGTGTGCTGCATGCCGGTATTTCTGCTTGCCGAAGCGTTCAGCCTGAAAAACATCGCGGCGAAATTCGGCTACAAAACAAAATTCGTTTCCGCGTTCGCGTATTCTTCGGCAGACGCGTATTATTCCGCGCTTACGCCTTCCGCCACGGGCGGGCAGCCCGCTTCGGCATATTACATGGTAAAGGACGGCATCGACGCAGGCTCCACAACGTTTATTCTCGTATTCAACCTTCTGGGCTACACGGCGGCGATTTTCGTGCTGGGCGTGGCGGCGTTTCTTATTTCGCTGTTCACGTCGGCGGGCGGCTGGGTGTTTTTCTCGTTCGGTACGCTTTCCAAGGTGTTCATCGTCATCGGCGTGGCGATGCAGGCGTTTTTAATCTGGCTGTTCGTGGCGTGCCTCAAACATCCGGGCGCGGTATTAAAAACGGGCGGCGCCCTGATTAAGTTGCTTGCGAAACTCCGCCTCAGCAAAAAGCCGGAAGCGTTGCGTGAAAAATTAAGCGCCATGGTGGAAAAATACCGTTCTTGCGGCGCGCAGATCAAAAAACACAAAAGCCTGTTTTTGCAAACGCTGTTGTTCAACGTATTGCAGCGCGGGGCGCAGGTTCTTATCACGGCGTTCGTCTTCAAAGCCGCCGTGCCCGAAACGGATATGTTGCACGTGTTCGCGCTGCAGTGTTTCGTACTGCTCGGCTACAATTCCATGCCGCTTCCGGGCGGTTCGGGAATTTTCGAACTTTTGTATCTCAACGTGTTTTCCACGGTGGCGTTGTTCGATAAGCCGTTTCTGGTGGTGGCTGTTATGGTAACCCGCGTCATATCCTATTACGGCTGCATGATTTTCAGCGGCGCCGTAACGCTGGTATACCACGTTTTGCAGAACGGCGGAAAAATCAGATACGCGCAGACGTTGGAAGGCATTGCCGAAATCAAGCCCGCGTATTCGCCCGATTTCGAAAAAAGCATAGAAGAGGAAGCGGCGGCGCTTTCGGAAGAAAGCAAAAAAGACGGCGGCAAAAAATAACCGCAAAAATAGCCGCGCGAAAAAAGCCGCGCGCGGAAATTACAGAAAACAAGAAAACGAAAGATAAACAAGGGAGCGAAAAAACATATGAAATGCGAAAGCAAAAAGTTTGTAGGGTTCTGGCATTACGGAGTCGTTCTTACCTACCTGTCGGTGATTTCCGGCGTGGCGGGAATTTGCTTTTCCATCGGCGGCAACAAACAATCCATGCCGGAAATCGGCGTGTTGTGTCTGCTGTTATCCGGCTTTTTCGACGGTTTCGACGGCGCCGTGGCGAAAACGCGTAAAAACCGCACGAAGCAGGACGCCATGTTCGGCGAGCGTATCGATTCGCTTTCCGATTTAATCGCGTTCGGCGTTGCGCCCGTGATGATCGGCTTCGGCATGCACATCAACCGCTGGTACTGCATGGCGGTGTATTCCGCGTACATTCTCTGCGCGCTCATCCGTCTTGCGTATTTCGACGTAACCGAAGAAATCCGCATGCAGGAAGAGGGGAACGCGCGCCGTAAATATTACGAGGGCTTGCCCGTAACCAACGCGGGGTTTATTATTCCGTGTTTCTTCATGGCGGCAACCTGTTTCGAAACTCCCGCCATTCAGGCGGCAATCATGCTTTCGGGCTACGGCTTAATCGCGCTTGCGTTCGTCGTGCGTTTCAAAATGCCCAAACTCACCATAAAAAAGCTTGTTGTCGTCATGGCGGCTTCGGTACTTATTCTCGGCACAATGGCGATATTAAAGGTAATCGGCGTGTTGCCGCACGTCATTCTCCGCTCGTGGGAGAAATAAGCGATGGAACAATCTTTCGCGAAAGAACAAACGCCCCGCGAAACGGTTTCCAAACAAGAAACCGCGCCAAAAGGAATTTTAAAATTCCTGTATTACACAAAATGCGGGGCGTTTTTTTTAAAACCGATAACGGCGCGTTGGGTTTCCAAAGTCGCGGGCAGATACCTCGATTCCCGCTTTTCGCGTCATAAAATCAAGGGCTACGTCAAAAAGCACCGCATCGATATGTCGCAGTACGAAACGGAAAATTATCCCTCGTTCAACGCGTTTTTCACGCGGCGTATCCGCAAGGAGCTGCGCCCGTTCGATACCGCGCCCGAAGCGTTCGTCGCCCCGTGCGACGGCAAACTTTCGCTGTACCCGATAGCGGACGGCGCCCGTTTCAACGTAAAAGGCTTCGATTACACGGCGGCGGAACTTTTAAAAAACGCGGAACTGGCAAAAAAATTCGAAGGCGGTTATTGTTTCGTATTCCGCCTGTGCGTAGAAGATTATCACCGTTATTTTTACTTTGACGACGGCATGAAAAGCGAAAACACGTTTATCCGCGGCAGATTACACACGGTGCAGCCCGCGGCGCTCGGCAGCCGGCGGGTGTTTACGGAAAACTGCCGCGAATATACCGTCATCGAAACGGCGCATTTCGGCTTGGCGGTACAGTGCGAAGTCGGCGCGATGATGGTGGGCAGAATCGTCAACTATAAGGGCGCCGGCGAAGTGAAGCGCGGCGAAGAAAAAGGCAAATTCGAATTCGGCGGCTCCACGATCATCGTGCTCACGCAAAATGGCGCCGTGTTGCCGGACGAAGAATTTCTGAAAAACACCGCCGAAGAAAAGGAAACGAAAGTAAAATGCGGCGAACGTATCGGCGTGGCGGCGCGCAGATAAAGTAAGAGAAAAAGATGGAAAAAATACGCGACGTACTCAAAAAACACGGCTTTACGTTCAAAAAAAGCCTCGGACAAAACTTCCTCACCGATGAAAACCTGCTCGATTCCATCGCCGAAGCGGCGGGGATAGGCAAAAGCGATACGGTGGTGGAAATCGGCTGCGGCGCGGGCACGCTCACGTGCGCGCTTTCGAAGCTGGCGGGCAGAGTGTACGCGTACGAAATCGACAGAGACCTTCGCCCCGTGCTTGCCGAAACGCTGGCGGGCTGCGAAAACACGGAAGTAATTTTCCGCGATTTTTCCAAAGAAAATCTCGGCGAACTGTATCGTGAAATCGGCGAATACACCGTTGTCGCCAACCTGCCGTATTACGTAACCACGCCCATCGTAACGCGGCTTCTGGAAGAGGGCGCAGGCGTCAGGGGCGTGTGCGTCATGGTGCAGCAGGAAGTGGCGGAACGTTTCGCCGCCAAAGAAGATACGCCCGAATACGGCGCGATTACGGCGGCAATCGCGCTGCGCGGCACGGCGAAAATCGTAAAAAAAGTGGGGCGGAATATGTTTTATCCGGCGCCCAACGTCGATTCCGCGGTGGTAAAAATCGATTTCACCGAAAACGCGTTGCCCGTCAAAGACAAAGATATGTACAGAAAAACGGTGCGCTGCGCCTTTCTGAACCGTCGGAAAACGCTGGAAAACAATCTGATGAAATCTTTCTCTTTTTCCCGCGAAACGGCGGCGGAAATTTTAAATCGCGCGGGCGTGGAAGAAAAAGCCCGCGGCGAAACTCTCTCGCCGAAACGCCTCGCCGCTCTTTCGGATATTCTTTGCGAATACGCGAAGTAAATTATGCCGATAATAAAACGCCTTGTGTCGAAAAACGGCACAAGGCGTTTTGCGTTTCCCGAAAAATCAGAAAACAAAACTTAATAATTGTTCCCTTAATCAAAATAAAAATCATCGTTTTTCATTTTCCTTTCGTCAAACCGA
>ULYL01054915.1_pt1 | contig 22704 bp, 8 predicted proteins | sample 1962211 | NCBI WGS metagenome assembly ULYL01 (sample SAMEA4835864, study PRJEB28245) | human gut metagenome | biome: gut microbiome; material: fecal sample | place: Denmark | collected 2008
CGCGAGCCGTCCGAAGACCCCGCCGTCGAACCGCGACGACGGGAATCCCGCACGCCGCTCATATCGAAAATCGTGGAATTATCGTCGTAATACACCACTTTTTCTTTCTGTTTTTTCGCGGCGTTTTTCCTCCTGGACTTTTTCGACATAGCTTACTCCTGCGGATAGCAGTGGCACGCTACGAAATGCCCCGGCTCGTATTCTTTATACGCGGGCGCAATGTGTTTGCAGATTTCCATGGCTTTCGGACAGCGTGTGTGGAATTTGCAACCGAGCGGCGGGTTGGCGGGCGAAGGAATATCGCCTTTCAGCACGACGCGCTGCGTTTTTTCATCCGGATTCGGGTTGGGTACCGCGGAGAACAACGCGTGCGTATACGGATGCATCGGGTTATCGAAAATTTCTTTTTTCGTACCGAATTCCACCAGAGAACCGAGATACATAACGCCGATTTTATCCGAAATGAATTTTACAACCGACAAATCGTGCGAAATGAACAAATACGTCAGTTTCCGCTCTTCCTGCAAGCTCTTCAGAAGGTTGATAATCTGCGCCTGAATGGATACGTCCAGCGCGGAAACAGGCTCGTCGCAAACCACCAGTTCGGGGTTCACGGAAAGCGCGCGCGCGATACAGATACGCTGGCGCTGTCCGCCCGAAAATTCGTGCGGGTAACGCTCGTAATAATAATCGCGCAGACCGCAGCGCTCCATCAAATCGAGCACATAGTCTTTTATTTGTTCTTTCGGCACAAGTTTATGCACTTTTACGGGTTCCGACAAAATATCGCCTACCGTGCTGCGCGGGGGAAGCGAAGAATACGGGTCCTGAAATACAATCTGCATCTTCGTGCGAAGCGGGCGCATTTCTTTCTGCTTATAATTCGCGATGTCCTCGCCCTTGAAGAAAATCTGCCCCGCCGTGGGTTGATGCAGCTTTAAAATCGCGCGCCCCATCGTGGATTTACCGCAGCCGGATTCGCCTACGATACCCAGCGTTTCGCCGGGGTAAATCTTGAACGAAACGTCGTCCACCGCTTTCAGTTCGGAAAGCGGCTTGCCGAGCACCGTCTTTTTCAGAGTGAAATATTTCTTTAAATGGCGCACTTCCAGTATCGCGTCCGGGTCGGGCGGAAGCGCGCTGTCCTCGGCGATTTTCCGATCGCGCAATTCCTGTTCCTTGCCGAATTCCGCCTGATCGTCGAAATTCTCGAATTCTCCCTCCGGTTGCGGCTGCGCCGCGTTTGCTTCCGGATTGTTCATTTGCGCCGCCGTTTCTTCCGCCGCAAGCGTTTCGTTTACGGGCGCGTTCGCTTCTTTCTGCTCGACTTCCACTACATGTCGCGGACCGCGGCGCAGTGCGTCCGTTTCAAATTCTTGTTTTTTCATCTCAATCTTCCTTCGAATCGTATAAATGGCACGCCACGTAATGCGTGGGGCTCACCTGCACCATTCCGGGATATTTTCCGGAACACTTCTTCACGCACTGATCGCATCTTTCCTTGAAGTAACAGTAGTCCGGCATATCCACGGGGTTGGGAACATTGCCCGGTATATTGAAGAGGCGCGCATCCTTCGATTTCATCGTGGGCTTCGATTTCTGCAAGCCCTGCGTGTACGGATGGCAGGGATGATGGAAAATTTCCGAAGCCGTTCCCTGTTCGATAATCCGCCCTGCGTACATTACAACCACATAGTCCGCCATTTCCGCGATAACGCCGAGGTCGTGCGTGATGAGCAGAATAGAACCGTTGATTCTCTTTTTCAGGTCGTTGAACAATTCAAGAATCTGCGCCTGTATGGTAACGTCCAGCGCGGTGGTAGGTTCGTCGGCAATAATCAGACGGGGTTCGCCGGCAAGCGCCATGGCTATCATGACGCGCTGCCGCATACCGCCGGAAAGTTCGTGCGGGTACGAAGCATACACGCGCTCCGCCATTGCGATGCCCACCATGTTCAGCATTTTGACGGAACGCTCTTTCGCGAATTGTTTCGTTGCGTCGGGTACGTGCAGAAGCGTTACTTCGTCCAGCTGCTCGCCTATCGTGAACACGGGGTTCAGCGAAGTCATCGGTTCCTGAAACACCATGGACATCTGTCTGCCACGCAGGCGGTACATTTCGTGAATGGGCATTTTGGCGATGTCGTACACCACCTCTTCTTTCTTGTAAATTTTCAGCCCGTTCTCGTCGATTTTCTGCTTCGGACGTTTCAGCGCCACGCCGTGCGCGTCCAGCTTTACGTTGCCTTTTTTATCGAGCACTTCTTCGTAAACCGGCTCGCCGTTTTCGTCCGTTTCGTATTCGGGGATGAATTTGCCGTTCTTATCCCGCATATAATCGATGGCTTTGAAACGGATAGAGCCCTCTACGATCTGTCCCGAAGGACCTTGCAGCAGGCGCATGATAGACATGGAGGTAACGGATTTACCGCAACCGGATTCGCCCACCACGCCCACAGTGGAATTGAGGGGGATATTGAAGCTGACGCCGTTTACGGCTTTCACAACGCCCTGATCGGTAAAGAAATACGAATGAAGATTCTCTACTTCCAGAATGTTGTCGGGATCTTTCAGCTCGGTAGTGTAGGCAGAAGGCGGTACCTTGCGTTCTTTCTCCTTTTCCAGCCTGCGCATTTCCTGCTGGTTGGCTTTGGCGATTTCGCGGACTTCCTTGCCCGTAAGATAATGCGTGCCCGACGAGCGCTTGTTCGGCTGTTCGCCGTCGGCGCCGTCGTTGTTTTTCTTTTTGAATAAATCGGTTAAGCCCATCGTTATCTCCTCTGCTTCGGATCGAGCGCGTCGCGCAAGCCGTCGCCGATAAAGTTGAAGCCGAGCACGGCGATGATGATGCAGATACCCGAAGGCACCCATACGTTGAAATTATTCTGCAGAATATCGCTGCGCTTCGATATAATTTCAATCATCGTACCCCACGATGCGTAAGGAATTCTCACGCCGAGGTTCAGATAAGACAGCGTGGATTCGTACAGAATCATGCTGCCGAGCGAAAGCGTCATCGATACGAGTATCTGCGGCAGAATGTTGGGAATCAGGTGTTTGAAAATCTTTCTCTTTGCCGAATACCCCATCGCTTCCGCAGCCACCATATATTCCTGTTCGCGCAGGAAAAGAATCTGACCGCGCACAAGCCGCGCCATGCCGGGCCACGAGAAAACGGATAACAGCCCCATCAGCAGGTAGATGTAATATTCCTGCGGCACACCGTTCGAATCGAGCACCGTACCGATAATCAGCATCAGAGGAAGCGTAGGCAGACAGATTAAAATATCGCAGATACGCATGATGACGTTATCCACCACGCCGCCGTAATACCCCGCCAGTCCGCCGAGAATAATGCCGAGCGCCGAAGTTAAAAACACCGCCAGAAAGCTGATGGTAAGCGAAAGTCTGCCGCCGTACATCAGTCGCACGAAAATATCCATGCCCTGCTCGTCCGTTCCGAGAAGGTGATCGGCGGAAGGTTTCGCCAGCGCGTTGATACCCTTTTCCGTTACGATAATCTGCACGAAACTGCCGACGACTTCGCCTTCGTCGTTTTTCACATACACGATCTGCGGCGTGCCGTAATCGTTCGCGCCCGTACGGTCGGTTTCCGTTTCGCCCCACTTGTGGTACACTACCGGACCAAGCCAGCAGAACAGGAACAGCGCCGCCAGCATCACGATGCCCGCAATCGAAAGTTTCGAGCGGAAGAACCGCCGCATTACCATGCGCATGGGCGACATCAGTTTTACGTTTTTATCCAGCGGCTTTTCTTCTTCCGCCGCGTCAAGCACGGCTTCCGCTTCTGCCGCCGCTTCCGGAAGTTCTTCATCCATGGCAAGCTTTGCTTCCACGTTGTTTTCCGCTTCTTCCGCCTCCGAGAGAACGGAATTCAGTTTTTCGTCTTGTTTTTTCTCTTCCATTTCCGTTCTCCTTTACGCAAGTTTCACGCGCGGGTCTACAACGCCGTACATCAGATCGGAAAGAAGCATGCCCAGCACCGAAAGCGCGGCGAGGAACATGTTGTACGTCATGATTACGGGAATATCGCCCTGCGTCATCGCGTTCAGCGCGTATTTGCCGATACCTTCGAGGTCGAATACCGATTCGGTAATCATCGCGCCCGAAAACAATCCGGGAACCAAGCCCGCAAGGCTGGTTACGAGAGGAATCAGCGTGTTTTTGAACGCGTGCTTGTAAATAACGGTTCTTTCGCTTAACCCTTTCGCTCGCGCCGTACGGATATAATCGGAATTAAGTACTTCCAGCATGTTCGTACGCGTCATTCTCATTCGCGAACCGATGCTTAAAATTACAACGGTGAGCACGGGCAGGAACATGTGCCAGAGATAATCGCCGAATTTTTCGATGCCGTTCATGGGAACGCCCGCCGTTTTCATCTGCCCTACCGGGAACCAGCCAAGCTTGTTGGCGAAAATATCTTTCAGAAGCTGCCCGAAGAAGAACGAAGGCAACGAAATTCCCACAAGTACCAGCACCGTAACCACGTAATCGCGCACCGAATACTGATGCGTCGCCGCCGTGATGCCGAGAGGAATCGCGATTAAAAATTCGAATACCGTACCTACCGCCGCCACGATGAACGACGTGCCGATTCTGCCCGGATCGAACACTTCCGAAAGAACTTCGCGCTGGTTTATGAAGCTTTTGCCGAAATTCAGATGGCAAATATTGCCCAACCAGCTGAAATACCCCTGCACGATCGAGCCGTCCAGACCGTACGTTTTATACATCTGTTGCTTGAATTCTTCCGTAACCGTTGCGCCCGAAGTGTTCAGCGCGAGGATCTTCGCTTCCACGAAGTCCGTCGGCATGCACCTGAGGAGCGCGTAAAGAACGAACGATACGCCCAACAGGATGAGTATCGCCGCCCCTATTCTTTTCAAAATGTATTTGAACATCTTTTACACCAACTGCCTGTAAATTTTCCGTAATCTTCGCACACGGATTTTTTAACGCTTTCACCCGACCGTGCCGAAAAAGCACGGTCGGGTTGTTTGCGAAAGATCGTCTGATTACTTTTTTATTGCCGGACGCTTATTTTACGAGCTCTAATTCCCAAACTTTTTCAAGGGGAGTAGAGTATGCGTTCACTTCCGTCTTGAAGCCCGTAACGTTCTTGCTGTTGTAAGCGTACAGGTTCTTTCTCTGATAAACGGGCATTTCCACCGCAAGGTCAAGAACCAGCCTCATCGCGTTTTCGTACATCGAAGTACGCTGCGTTTTGTCATCGATAGCGCGCGCGTCGTCGATAATCGTGCTCAGCTTATTGATAACGCCGTTTTCATAAGAATACTTCGTGGTGTTCGCCTTGATTTCGCGATAGCCCCACGCATATACGGAGGTTGCCAAAGAGTTCTTATGATATACCTGATACATATCGGGATCGATCGTGGAGCCCCAGGCAGCCGCCCATACTTCGAGAGATCCCGTGGAAAGCTTCGTGAGCGCCTGCGAATCGGCTTTCACTTCCACGTCCCAGCCGCAATCGTTCAGAATTTCCGCCGCCTGTTTGAATACGCTGTAAGTGGGGTGTTCGGTGATGGAAGCGCCCGCAATCGTGAAGCGGATTTTCAGCTGTGAATCGTCTGCGGAAACGTTTGCCGCCTGCATATATTTCTTCACTTTCGCAATCGCCTGTTCCTTTCCCGTCCACATCGTGTAATCGTGTCCGTTCGGCTTGGAGTTTCCGTTCGCTTCTCTCGGGTACGCCCAGCTTTTATTGGACATAGGCCAGTCGATGACTTCGCAGGTACCCGTGGAATAATATTCCGTAGCCAGCGAAGCCTGCATAGCGGCCATAATGGCGCGGCGTACGTTTACGTTGGGTACTTTGCCCGCGTTGATACCGATATAGCCGTAGCCGAGCTGCCATGCTTCAAGCTTTTCGAAACCGCTGCTCTTCATGCCGTCAAGGCGTTCTACGTTCGCTTTCGTGAACTGCGGCGTTACGAAATCCACCGCGCCGCTCTGCAACGTATCAAGCGCGTTGGAGGGGCTGACTACCTGAAACTGCAGTTTCTCGGTTTTTACTTCGCTATGCCAATCTTTGAAATAATCGTTTCTCTTGAAGTAAACAACGTTGCTCGACCAGAAATCTTTGCCGGCGGGATTTGAATCGTTTCTTTCGTTGGTAGCCTGATACGCACCTGCGCCCATAGGAACTTCCTGATGCTGCTGCGACTGAATCACGTTGCTCTGGAAAGAAGCCGTAGCATAATCCACGCCGAATTTATTTTCGGCAATGTTGATTTCTCTGCCGTTGGGATGCGTTGCGTCGGCGCTGTAATAGTGCGCGGGCGCCACGGTAAAACCGAAGTTATAAATGGCTTTCGGGTCGGTGCCTTCGATGGTAATCTGAAGTACGTCGTGCTTGGAAGAATCTTTCGGCGTGCCGTCCTCGTTGTGTTCGTTCGCTACATCATAAGGCTTTCCGTTTACGGTAACTTTCGAAGTCGTCGTGGTGTGCCCCAGCGAAACGATACCTTCGATGTTGGGAAATACCAGCGTAGCGGAATCGCCCATCGTATTGCGCAGCATGATTTCCTTTGCTTTCGCGGCAAATTCCGTGGTCAGCGTACCCGCAGTACCCCATACCTGCAGCACGTTGTGCAGCTCGTAGGTAACTTTATCGGTGTATACGCGGTTAATCGCCTTTTCTTCCGTATCGTACGAACCCACTTCGCCGTCGAAGCCCGTAATCTTCAGCTTATTGTCTCTGCCCTGTACCTGCTCGTACTTGGGGGTGATATAGCCTTCGGAAAGGAAGAATTTGAATACGTCGTTGGAAAGCAGGTCTTTCCATTCGCTGTAAGGCATCGTGGTAAGGTCGTACGATTCTTTCGCCGCCTTGAAATCCGCTTCCAGTTCTTCTTTAAAGGTCTTTAAAGCCAGATTGTAGTCGGCAAGCAACTGCGCGTTATAATCGAAGTTTGCCTGTTCCGATTTGGAAGCCACAGCCGTCTTATAACCGTTGGATACCGTACGCTTTGCAATCGCGTCTTTCATATCCGCTTCGGAAAGCTGATACTCATTCTGCGAACCGGCGATTTTTCCGGCTTCCTGATACGTTTCGATCAGTTCTCTGATACGGGTGGTTGCGTATCTGTTGGCATTTGCCGACAGCTGCGATTCCGCGTCGCTTCCGCCCGAAGAAGATTTCTGCTGCAATCTGTATTCGGATAAGCCCTTGATTTTGATGGAGTACATCGTGGAAGAACCCGTATATACGGGGTCGAGATACTCGTACATATTAAACAATACGTCGTTCATCGTAAGCGGTTTGCCGTCCGAGAACTTGATGTTGTTCTTCAGTACAAACGTGTAAACGGATTCCGCCGTACCCGATTTTACTTCATAATCGAGCACCACCGTAGGCTCGTCTTTGCCCGCAACGGTGTTGCCGTCGCTGTCCGTGGAAAGCATTCCGATCTGCGTCATACCCACAATGTCCTGATCGGTGCCGGACGTAGCGTAGAACGGATTGAAAAGTCCGCTGAGTTCTTCCGTCATCAGAACGATCGCGTCGCGCTTGTTCTTCTTGCAGCCCGCCAGCGAAACCAGCGTGCCCGCGCTCATCGCGCCGCACAGCGCTATCGCCAGCGCTCTGTATAAGCCTTTCTTCTTCATTATTGCATTACCTCCGCTATTAAGAGTTTTTTACCTGTTTTTTTCTTTTACGAATCCTGTTTGTAGGGTTTCTGCGGCGTTGCCGTCGTTTTTCCCGTTTCGTCCCACGTAATCGTATAATATTCGTAGTTGCGTTTCTGCTCGGCAGAAACGGACAGGAACGTAAGTTTTATTTCTTTCGTCGTTACGTCGATAACAATCGTTTCGGGAGCGAAATAGTAATAGCTGCAGCCGATTGCCTCTTCGCCGTATACTTCCAGCTCCGTTTCGCCCTCCTGCGTAAGCCCGGTAACGTTACCGTTCGCAAGAAGATTGATTTTATAACCGTTTTGCAGCTGAACCAAGCCCAGACGGAGCTTAGCCCCCGCAATCGTTACGTTTTCGATATCCGCATTTTCTTCGATGTTGCCGCTGAACAAGCCGTAACCCGTATCGCTTTCCCGCGACGTGGCGGACGCAAAGTCCATGGTAACGTTTTCAAACCGGAGATTTTTCAGCTCCGCGCCGGCGGCAACCGCTCCGAACAGACCGCCGTTCGGTGTGGTGCCGGAATACTGCGCTTTTACGTTTTTCAGCGTAACCGTGCCGCTTGAAGCGTACATTTTACCGGTAAACGTATTTGCCGCAAGTACCGACGGCCACAGAGTATCCTTGAAATCGAGATCGCAAAGAAGCTCGTAACTGCCGTTCGTTTTGGCGTTGGCTGCCAGCTGTTCGGCGGTGGAAATTCTGAACATTTCCTCGTCGTAAAATTCTACGTACACCTTCTGAATTCTGTTTTTCGGCAAAGCCGTCGTCGTATCCAGCGTACCGTTATGCGTAATTTTATCCGTATACTTCTGCGTGCAAGCCGCGTCTGCGTATGCCGCTTTGAAGGTTTTTCCCGATATCGAAGGGAATTCTTTTGTCGCGCCGCTCTTATACGTGGAAACGTAGTTCATCGCGCCGTTGCCGCCCTCCCAGCCGGGCAAAGATATTTCGCCCTGATCGGAATAGCGTTCGTCGGTGGTACTCAGCACGTAATCGAAATACGATTCGCCGTACTTTTCCCATTCGCCGTTTTCGTTCTTCGCGTAATAGTAGTACTGATAATACGGCACCCAGCCGGCATACAGCGTTATGTTCACTTCGCCGTCCGATTCGGAATATTCGATTTCGTCCGTTTCGAAATCCCAGTAATCGGAATACGAATAGGCGGGAGTAACCGATTCGGCAAGTTTTGCCTCCGCCTTCGAACGTTCGTAAATGTATTTGTTCGTAGCCGTATCTTTAATCAGGTCGCCGTCGGAAGCTTCGCCTTCATAGAAATACTGCCCGTCGTATACCACTACGGCGCGCTCTTCGCCTTTGCCGTCCGTCAGCTTCAGAAAGTACATATCGTCCTTTTCGGTAAGGGCGTTGCCGTTTTCGTCCACCACCGCGCCGCTTTCGTCTTTCATCAGCTCGCGCGTTTTATACCAGCCCGCCAGCGAATGTTCCGTTTTCGTAAGCGTTATCTTTTCCGATGCATTCGTACTTGATGTAAGCGTCGTCGGATCAACTAAACTGATATGCTTCTTACCATCGGATGACGCAATATATTGCTCATCGTCCGGATTGTACATATGCATAATTTTGACATTTTCCGTTCCGATAAACTTGCCGCCGTTCGCGTCGTACGTTACGGAAATTTTATAACCCTTCTCGCGGTAATCGTCCACAGCGGACTTTTCCGCGCACCCGGCCACGGCAACGCACGCCGCCGCGATGCAGGAAAGGCTTAAAATTGTGCAGATTTTCTTCTTCATAAGCTCTCTCTTTTCTTCATCGGGAAACCTGCCGGTGCAAGCTTCCCGATACTATCTTGCTTTAATCTTTCTTTTCGCCGTTATCCGCTTCGTTTTCGTCGGCGGTATTTTCGTCGTCTTTGGCTTCCGTTACGGTTTCTTCGCCCGCAGCCGACGCCGTAGCTTTCTTTTTCGTATTCAGTACAAACACGATAACGAACGCCGCACAGCCGAGCACCGCTACCGCCGCGCCGATGATAAAGCCGTAATTCTTATTCGAATGATTGTTATCGTCGGGATCGGGCTCCGGTGCGGGAGGATTCAATCCTTTCAGATACGCAATCGTAGTTTCCGCGCCGGTCAACGTTTCTATGTTCGTAACAAGCGCCTGCTGTTCCGCGTTGAGAAGATTAAACGCTTCGCGCGCGGCAACCACGGCTTTTTCGTCCTCAAGCGTAATGCTCTTATCAAGCGCCGCAATCATCGCGATGACGTTCAACGTTTCCTGCGTTGCCGCGTTGTTGCCGTCTATCGTCGCCGAGAAATACTGCCCGAAAATAAACGAATCGTAATTCTGTCCGTTCGCGGGACGAACCATCACCAGCGTTTTATTGCTCGTGCCGATTCTGTCCACAAACGTCGCGCCGTAATAGAACAGTTCGCCGTGCGACGCGCTTGCGTTCCACATATAATACTTCGAAACGGAAACGTTGCCGGATCCGCTGTTATAGGGCAGGTTTTCCGTTGCCGCGTACGTCGAATCGTATTCTTCTTCCAACGCGGGAGCGTCGTAACCGAGGAACACCGCCACCGAAAGATTGTTGCACCCGTAGAAAGCTTTATCGCCGAGCGCCTTTACCGTGGAAGCAATCGTTACGTGTTTGAGATTTTCGTTGCCGGCAAACGCCGTCGCGGAAATTCTCACCGTACCGCTTTCCACCGAATAATCGGTTGCTTTTTTCAGCTTCGGATACGAAACCAGTTCCAGTCCGTTCGGAACGCTCTGATACAGAACGCCGTTCACAACTTTCACGCTGTTGCCGACGGAATAATTTTCGTTGAGTTCTTCGCCGATTTTCTGTTCGCCGAACGTAACTTTTTCTTTCCTGCCGAAGGTTTCGATGTCGCAGCCGTAGAACGGGTTTTCACCGAGCGTCGCAAGATTTTCGCCGAACGAAACTTCTTTCACCGCGGAGAGAGCAAACGCGTAATCGCCTACGCTTTCCGCCGCCGCGAGGTTCACTTTTTCAAACGCCGCGCCTCTGAACGCATAAGCGCCGATTTCCACGGCTTTATCCAGATTTGCAACGTCCGTAAGGCTGTCGCAGTTCATGAACGCGCCGGTACCGATCTTCGCGCCTTCTTTCAGCGCTACGCTTTCAAGCGGAGTATTCGCAAACGCCTGCGCGCCGATCACGTCGATGTGAGATAAATCCACGGAAGTCATCTGCGCGGAATAGAATGCCTGCGCGCCGAGCTCCGTAATCGTTTCCGGCAACGTTATCGCGGAAAGCGCCGTAGCTCCGGTAAAGGCATAGTCGGGAACCGCCGTCAGCTTATCGCCGAACGTAATCGAAGCAAGTTTCTGATTGTAAGCGAACGCGCCCGTGCCGAGTTCGGAAACGCTCGTCAGATTTGCCGCGGCAAGCGGAGCCGCCGCCGTGGTGTAAATATAGCCGAGAATTCTCTCTTTGCCGTCCACGGATTCAAGACGGTACGCGGGGTAAACCGAGTTGTCGCTCACGCGCACGTCCTGTCTGCGAACGCCGGAGAACGCCGCTTCGCCGATTTTTTCAAGAGCGGAAAGGTCTGCCGTAGCCAGCGACGCCGCGTTATAGAACGCGTATTTGCCGATCGTTACGCCCTCGCCGTTGCCGTCGCCCCAGACAATCGAAGTAAGTTTCGCATTGCCCGCAAACGCATAATCGCCGATCGCTACGTTTTTGCCGATCGTAAGCGAAGTAAGCGAAGACACGTTGCCTTTCAGCACGTCATAAGAATAATACGTGTATCTGTTCGTCGTCGCGCCGTTGCCGTCTTTCACTTCGTATTCGTACGTTTTATAATAACCGAGAGTGAATTGTTTCGTACCCTCGAACGAATAATCGCTCATGCGGGAGTAGAACGCCGCTTCGCCGATCGTTGCGCCGTTGCCGATCGTTACGCTTGCCAGTTTATCGTTCAAAGCAAACGCGTATTCGCCGACAACTACGTTTTCGGGAAGATTCACGCTTGTAATTCTGGTAAGCGCAAACGCATAATTGCCGATATTTTCGGTTTCGGACAAATCGGGCGTTGCGGAAATCTTCGTATTCGCAAACGCGTACGCGCCCACCGTCGTCAGTTTGCCGAGGTTCAGCGTCGTCAGTTCCGTGCAATCGGCAAAGGCATAATCGCCCACGCTTGTAACGCCCGTTGCCGTCAGCGCAAACAGCGAGGAGTTCCCCGCAAACGCGCCCGTGGAAATCGCCGTGATGTCCGCAGGGAGGGTTACTCTGTTGCCCGCCTTGGGAGCCGCCGCAATCAGTTCCGTGCCCTTGCAGATATATTTTCCGTTTTCTTTCGTTTCGAGATACGAATTCGCGGAGGACAAATCGAATGTTTCAACGCTTGTTCCGGCAAACGCGTATTCGCCGATGACGGAAACGTCCGCGCCGAGGCGCACTCTGTTCAGGGCGGTGCAACCGCGGAAGGCATAGGCGGAGATAACAGCCGCGTTGATGTCGATGGAAGTAAGATCGGTGCAGCCCGCAAACGCGCTCTTGCCCACTTTTACTTTCGCCGCTTCGAATTCTACGTTAATCAGTTCTTTGTTGTTCGAGAACGCGCCGATACCGATCGACTGCGCCGTTTCGGGCAGCGCCACCGTATCGAGTTTGCAGTTTTCAAACGCATAGTTTCCTATGGAAACCATCTTTGCCGCTTTCGGCTTGCCGCTTTCGTCATAGCCCAGCGTATCCGCCAGCGCGCAACCGGAAAACGCGCGTTCGTTAATGAATTGTACGTTTTCGAGATTGATTTTCGCCAGCTTCGTGCACCCCTGGAAGGCGCCGAGCCCGATCAGGTTCAGCGTGGAAGGAAGCACCACTTCTTCCAGCGCCGTAAGCTTCGCAAACGCATACTGTTCGATGGTGGTAACGCCTTCGGGAATCACTACTTTCGTAATCGTGTCGTCGCCGATCGCCGATTGTTTGGTATGATACGGCGATTCTTTATCGATTACGTCGCCCGCGCTGAGGTCCTTTTCCACAAGCTCGTACCCGGAGAACGCAAACGCGTTGATCGTGGTAATGCCGCGGTCGTCGGGAATGATTACTTCGCCGCCGAGGCCTCTGTACGTGTTGAGATAAATGCTGTTGAATGCAAACGGTTCTTTCACCGTAACCGCAACGGTAAGCATGTGCAGCGTAGATTCGCCGTTGTAGGTAACCGCCGCCGTAATCGTGGTTCTGCCTTCTTTCTGCGCCACAATCGTGCCGTCCTCGCTCACCGTGGCGTTGCCGTTACTGGCGGTAAATTCCACCTTCGTAAGCGCCGGATAGTAGGAATCGAGGATATATTGCAGCGTAACGCTTTCGGAAGGATACATCGAAAGTTCGTACACGCCGCCGAACGAATACGTGCCGCCCGTCGCGCCGATTTCTCTTTCGGAGGACGAAAGCGAATAGTACGCTTTGTTCGTCTTATATCCGGTCAGATCGAATTTGTTCACCGTCTGCAGCGAATACGATCCGTCGTACCCCTCTTCGCCCTCGGCAAGAACGTGCACCGTAGCGGTAGCCGTTACTTTTCTGCCGTTCGCGTCGTACCCGGTAGCCGTAAGCACCGCGTCGCCGCTCTTCTTGGCGATAATCGTCTGGTTTAATACGTCCGCCACGTCGGCAGCCGACGAGGTTACGTCCAGCGTCTGAATCCAGCTTTCGTTCGGGAAGATATTCAAAGCTTCCGAAAGCGGCTTCGTTTCGTTGGGGTTCAGCTTAATCGTTTCCTCGGCGAAATACATTGCCAGAATTTCATCGGGCAAACGAATCTCGTACGTGGCGAGGTTCATCGCATAGTCGTAGCAGGAAGCCACAAACGTATTGCTGTGTTCGTTTTTCACGTTCAGCGATTCTTTCTTGATCTGCGCCACGTAATCGGTCAGTTCGAGAGTTACCACCGAAGTCGTGTTGAATTCGGAATATACGGGCGTAACGTATTTGCCGAAGCTCTTCATCGAGAAGAGGTAATTCGGATCCTGCGAGGTAGTAATCTGCCCGAAGGAAGCGCCCATCGTATAATGGTTATCGTAAATGCTGATATCCGCAAACAGCTTCGTCTTTTTCGTTACGGAATCGTATTCCGTACGGTAAGCTACGTCGGTAACGATCGGCGCTTCGAAGTCGATATACAACGGGAATTCAAACGTGTTGCGCACGTTGTTCTGCTCGTCGTCGGCGCCGTAATCGATGTACGAAGTCATCTTTACGAGATATTTCGTGTTGTTTTTCAGATTGTTTTCCAGCGCGCTGAAATCGAGATCGATCGACGAACCGTAAATCGAGCCGCCGCCGTTAAACGCCTTGCGCACGTTATATTTCGATTCGGAATAAATCTCTCTGCCCGTCGCCGCGTCCGTAATAGTGATATCCACTCTCTTCGCGTTGCGCAGAAGTCCCGCCGTTATCGAACGGATTTTATTCACGGAACCGTTCTCGCCCTCCTGATTGGAAATGGCGATATGCTCTTTGTTTGCCGCAATCGGCGTAGCCGAAGGATCCTGCGTGAACGCATACGCGCCCAGCGTGGTGATATAATCGCTGTACAAGCCGCCGATAACGCGCGTCGCATAAGCGTCCGCCATCAGCTTATCTTCGGCGTCGAGTCCTGCGTTCAGCTCGTCTTTGTTGGTATCGTAATATTCTTCGTCGAACATCGGGGCTTCCGTCCAGTCGCCGAAGAACGCAAGCATGGGCACGTTCAAAGAAACGCTCGTACCGCTTGCCGCTTCCATCTTCACGAATCCTTCCACATACATGCCGTGTTTGAACGATTCGTTCATATACTGCTTATCCGCTTCGGAAAGCGTGATTTTCAAAGTTACCGTGGCGCTGCTTCCCGCCTGCACCGTTACGGCGTTGCCGTTCTGCGAGCCGTTGCCCGTTACGGAAACCACCTGCGTCTGCGTGCCGGAAAGAAGATAGCCTTCCTGCGTAACGGTGGTATCGCCGTGCGAAGTGTAAGTTTTGCTTACGCCCTCGGTAATCATCACGGAATCGACGTTGTAAGAAACCGTCTTGTCGCTGATGTTGTTTACGGCGAACGTCATTTCGTATACGCCCGTCTTGTTTTTGTCGTCGCCGAGTTCCAGCTTGGTTTTATCCATTTCGGAACCGTCGGCGTTATAGGTGGAAATATATGCCGCCGTGGTGGTGGCTTTCGTGATGTTTACAAGTCCCGCGCCCTGCTTTCTTACGGCATAGGGCAGCCCGTTCTTGTTCAGCACGATGTCCGCGGTGGACATCATCAACTGGTTCACGCGCTTCGTAACTTCCGTTGCGGCAAGCGTATCGTTGCCGAACACGCCGGAATATCTCACGTACTGGCGGATGAGCGCCGTAGCGCCCGCCTGGTTGGGCGCAGCCATCGAAGTACCGGAAAGTCTTTCGTACTTCTGCCCGGGAACGGCGGAAAGAATTTCACCGCCGTGCGCCGTGATTTCGGGCTTGATTTTCAAATCGGAAGTAGGTCCCCACGAGGAGAAATCGGACATAAACGGACCCGCCGCCTGCGATTTGGAGATTTTCAGAATGCCCGTTTTGCTTGCGGCAAGTTTTTCGCCTTCGTCCTGCGAAAGCGAGCACACCGCGCCGATGTTCGCGCCTACCGCCATCGAGATATTCCCCGAAACGTTGTTATAAATAATGATACCCGCGGCGCCCTTTTCTTTCAGAGCCACGCGCACCTTTTCTTCAAACGAGGAAGTACCGCGCTTTACCAGCACGATTTTGCCCTTATAATATTCGTTCGGCTCCATATAATCGGAAGATCTGCCGATGCCGGGAATGGTTACGTATTCGAAGTCGTGTTCCGTAACGTCGTCGCCAACCGTTTTCAACACGTCGTTCACGAAGCTCTTCTTCGTCTGCGCGTCGGATGTGGAAGCCTCGGTGAAATAAATGATTGCGCCGTTGTGTACCATGTAAGGGGTTTTTACGCCGTCTACCGAAGCCACGGAAAGCGCCGCTTCGTACGTGGAAGGCGAACCTACCGTACCGGAATCGGGGTTGGAAGTCAGTCCGTTGTTACCGTTCTTTTCCGAACCCATCGTAGCGTTGTACGAGTTTGCGGCGGAAGCAATCAGCGAAATGCCCGCGGCGCGCACCTGATCGTACACGTCCGCCACTTCCTTTTCGTCCACTTCGCGCGTGAAGCCGCAGCCCGAACCGAGCGACATGTTGATTACGTCCACGCCCAGCGTTACGCAATCTTCCAGCGCCGCCAGCAGCCACGAAGTTTTCGCGCCCGACTGCGTATCGGAGAACACTTTCATGATGGCAAGCTGCGCGTTCGGCGCAACGCCCGTAATCGTTTCGTCTTTGCCCGCAATCACGCCGGCAACGTGCGTGCCGTGTTCCGAACTGATGGGCGCCACGTCCGCGTCTTTATCGGCGTAGTCGTACGCGTAAGGTACCTTTCTGCTTACGTATACGTCCTGCGCGGTAAGCCCTACGGAATTTTTCGCCGCGGCCGTGCGGCCGATATTTTCCGCCACCGTCGAAAGCGTGAACGCTTCGTCGGATGTGGTGAAATTATCTACGGAAAACGCCGTATGCGTATAATCGAGACCGGTATCGAGCACGGCGACAACAACGCCGTCGCCCTGATATTTCGAATTCGAGCTGTCGAAAATACCCGTATCGTACACGTCTACGTCGTTGGTAACCACCTGCGTTTCGGCGGGCGCATACACGTCGCCCACAATCAGCGTGGCGTCGGAAGATAAAATCTTGTTTGCCTTTGCGAAATCTTTCGCTTTGATGGTAATTTCGAAACCGCTTAAAACGGTATCGTACTTTTCGCCGAGCTCGTATTTCAAACCGGATTTATCCAGTTTCGCAATCAGCTTTTTGCGCTCGCGTTCGGAAGCGCGCGCGGTAGCGCGGGCTTCGCCCGTGGTTACGTATTCTTTCACCGTACGGGAATTATCCGAATTTTCGTAAGCGTCCAGCACGGAATCCGCGTTCATCGAAACGATAACGGAAATTTCCTGCGAAGAAGAAACGGCGGCAGGAAGTTTATACGTTACGTTCGCGTCGAAGTAATCTTCCGTATTCGTTTTCACCAAGCCGTCCACGCGGGAAACGGCGAGATCCGCGGAAGCGGAACCGTCGCCGAATTCTTTCCCCAAGTTTTCGAAAAAGAATCCGCCTGCCGCGCCGAAGCCCATTGCCAGCGCAAGGATTCTTATGGAATATTTTTTTGCTTTCTTAGTCATCTTGTCATCCTTATACGTAGCCCGATCGCCCGCCCTGCCCGCAGAAACGTTTTCGCATAAAACCCGTTTCCGTCCGCCGCGGCGGCGAAGCGTTATATACCGTGTGATTATAGTTTCATACAATACCGACAATATTATATACAAAAATCTGAAAAATGTAAAGCGACATTAGCGGTAGTATGCCAAATTTTCTGTTTTTTACATAAATAAAGAAAAATTTTTCGGATTTATCTCTGCCGTCCGCGCGCGTTTTGTTTCTTTCTCGCAAAATTCGTTCATTTTCGGCATTTTCCGGAAAATTCGTTCCGCGGCGGAGCGCTTTAACGCAGCTCCGCCGTGAAAATACAGATTTTTTATTCGTTTCCTTCAACGATTTCGGTAATCTCGGCGGTATCGCCCGTTACCTTAACGCTGAATTTCTTGCCCGAAGAAGCGGTAGCCGTGTAAACGCCCGTCGATTCGTCAACCGTGCATTCCGTAATCACATACCCCTTGCCGTTCAGCGCCAGCAGCTTCACGCCGTCTGCGCCTATGTCGACAAACGATTTGCCGTCGTTTTTGCCGCTTTCCGTGTAGTACGTGTGCATCGCTTTTTCGGTAACTTTCACGCTTTCGAAGAACGTCAGCCCGGTTTCTCCTACGCCCGCCGTTTTTTCCGTAAGCATGATTTCGAAATACGTCGTGGAAGTAATTCTCTTATTGTCGTCGTATTCTCTCACCACGTACGTCCAGGGCTCCGTCGCGCCCGTACGGAACAGCGTATCCGCCTTATATTCCGTCTTGCCGTCGCCCTCGCCCTTTGCAAGCGTAAGCGATACGTACGAACCCTTGTTGTAACCGCCTTCGGAAGCAACCACGCGCTCTGCCGTTACGGCGAAATCGCCGTCTTTCAACGTTTCGAGACGCGTAATCATCATCGAATAGCCGCTGATGCCGTACTGGTTCATCTGCTGCATGTACAGGCGATAATTCTTACCGTCCTTCGCCACGAAATCAGCGGTGTACATGCCGTTGTTCAGCGTGTAATTATCGTCGATTGCAAACAGGTTGCCCTCGGAATCCGTATAGCCGCTCGCTTCCGTGAACGCGGATACGATATGGCGATGTACTTCGTCGCCCTTTTCGTCGAATTTAATCTGAAGGCTCAGCGTTCCGGGATTGGCAATCGGAGAAGCGCTCCCCATCATCGAAGCCAGCGCGCTGTAGAACGAGTAATTGAACGACGAATACGACTGAATCAGATTCAATCCGCTCACCGAGTAATGGTTCACGGATTCGGCGCCGTTGTATTCCACCGAAATATCGAAGCGGAAAGAGTTGAACGTAAGGTACATCTGATACTTCTGCTTGCCTTCGCTATCGAGAAGCGGGTTGCCGTCCGCGTCTTTCAACGCCACACGAGATACCGTGCACGATCTGTTTACGGTGTGTTCTTTTCCGGGAATATATACGGGACCGTTTTCGTCCTCTACGGGGTTGCCCGCATCGTCCGTTTTCTGCACCTTTTCGTGATACGTAAACCAGATGGTACCGGAAACGGAGAATTCCGCCGTGCCCGTCGGAGCGAACTGCAATCCGGCAACGGGAACTTTGCCGCCTTCGTCGCCTACGTCGCTGAACTTGAGAGGATACAGATTCTTCGTTGCTTCCGCACGTTCGAACGAAAGGTTCCAGCCCTCGTTCTTGTAATACGTCTTGCCGTCCTCGTCGTACACCAGCTGTGCGGGCGTATCGCCGTTTTCGTCGAACGTAAACAGGTTTTTCGTCTTTTCGTAACCGTATTCGTTGGCGCCGGAAGCGTTGGTTCTGCGATACAGGTCAACGCCCTCGTTCGTTCTCTGATAATAATATCTTGCGCCGTTGATTGCCGCCACGCCGTAAGACGTGAAAAGCATCGCGTCGAGGTCGGAGGTATAATAGCTGAATTCGTTCGCGTATTCGCACTTGTAAACCGTCTTAGCCGTTGCGTCATAACCGTATACGGAAGCGGCGGAGCCGTTCGAATTCGTATAGTAGAACAAGCTGTCGCTGATCATTGTGTACGAACCGGTTTCTTTCGTGCCGTTCGCCGCGTACTTCACGGCGCCGCCCAGTTTATCGAGAACGATCAGCGAGAAGTCGTCGGGGTTCACGTACGTTGTCGCAACCGTTTCCGACTGATAAATCACAAAGCAGGGAATCGTGGAATTACCCGACGACAGCCCTCTGATGACGCCCGTAACGGTTTTGGTTTCGCCGTTGTACGTCCAGGTGAACGTGTATTCGCCGTTATTGCTCGTATAATCTACGTTTTCCGCCACGTAAATTTTGTTTTCGGAAGTGGATTTTTCTACGTCGTATACGGAAAGTTTTCCGTAGCCGTCCATTTCCGCCGCCAGTCCGGTCAGCTGCTGATTATCGATGAAGAAGTACGTGCCGTATTCGTTGCCGCGGATTCTGAACGCGTTATTTTCCGTAAGGTCGAAATAATACGTATCGCCGTCCGCCGAATAAAAATACAGCAGATTTTCTATGCCGCGCACCAGGCTGTAAACGCCGCGCACGCTTGTGCCGTTCGGAGCCACGTATTCGGCAAGCAGTCCGTATCCGTCCAGATTCAGATTGCCTTCCGTCGCCGAAGTAAATTCCCCGTTCAGCTTTTCGTTATATTTGTAAATATTGATCGAAGAAGAACCTTTCACGCGCAGGAATCTGAAAGTGATTGCCTTATCGTCGTCGGTTTTTCCCGTGAATACGCACACATACAGGGAAGAATTGAACGGATCGCCTTCTTCGGTCTGTTCAAACGTACCCTTGTACGTCGTGGTAACTCTTTCTTCGCCGGAACCGGTAATCACCGTATATGAGGCGCCGCCGCCCGCCGAAGTGCCCGTGCCGTCGAACGTAAGATACTGCGTTCTGTCGGCAGCACCGTACTCGTTTACGAGATAGGAAGAATAAGGAGAAGTCCAGAGAACTTCGAACGTACCTTTCTCTTCGTCGATTTTCACGTAAGCGGTGCTCTTGCCGTTCGTAATCGCGGTTACGTGCGTGCTCGTACTCGTGGAATAGGTACCCGAAGTAACAATGCCGTCGTTATCCAGCACCATAATGCTGCCGATTTTCTTCAGCGTAACTTTTGCGTTGGAAGAGGCATAAACCTTCTGATAGTTTTCCACTTCCTCGCCGATCGTGGTTGTATACCAGTAATACACGCGATAGGAAGTGCTGGCTGTATCCAGGCAAAGCACAGCCGTTTTCAGGTTGGTTACGTCGTACAGCCCCATACCGCCCGTTACTTCGTAGCTCTTCGTAGCCGTATAGGTGTACAGTCCGTCCGTTTCCGTGCACGTGCCTTCGGAAGCGATCACATACGATTTCGCCGTCGATACGTATTCGTAAATGGAAGCCGTACCCTCGGCTTTATCGTTCAATACGAAAAGCGGTCCCGGCTGCGGCTTAGAGTTGTCGGCGCTCAGGAAATAATATTCGGCGTAATCCGCAGGTTTTTCGGTAAAGCTGTACTTCGTAACCGTCGTCGTCTTGCCGTCGGAACCGATTTCTTCTTCCGTGCGGGAAGTAATCATAAAACTATACCGCACGTCGTTTACGCTCATCCCCACCATCGTGCCCATCGCGGAAGAAGAAGTTGCGTACAAGCCGTCCGTAATTACTCCGTCCGCGTTTTTATACGAAAGGTTGTAAACGCCGTCCATCGTAATGGTCGCGCCGTTCTCGCCTTCGATCGTGCGGTCGTATTCGGCATTATAGAACATCCAGCCCGTTTTACCGTTGTAATCGAACACGCGCAGCGTGTACTGCGGCAAACGGTAAGAATTATACAATGTGATTTCGCCGTTTGCCATCTTGTAATAGAACTGCGAAACCTGCGGATTCTCGGTGGTGCCCGCGTTCAGCGATGCGATGCCGAACCCGTTCAGCGAAAGCTGCATGTATCCGTCGGCGTACATCGAGCTTAAAATCAGCGACGAGCCGTTTACTATATGGCGGTACATCGAACCGATCTCTTCGTCGTTTCTCTGCACGAAAACTTTCGCGCCGCTGTTTAAATTGCCGCGGAAGAACGTAAGCGTTTTGCCTTCCAGTTCGCCGTCGGAGAACGTCGCCACAAAGTAGCCGTCCTTGTCCAGCAGATACTTACCCTCGGAAGAATGATTGAGTTCGCCCTCCGTGCGGATATATTCCAGCGTGTTGTCGTTTTTAAACGTAATCGTTCTGGTGTCGTCCGTTTTGCCCGTCGCGTAATCGAACGCGGTAGCCATACCGGAACGGCTGTCGTCCAGATACGCAAACGCGTCGTCGCTCACCAGTTTTCCGTTCAGGTTAAAGCTTCTGCCGTTGAATTCAAAGCTGGAATTCGAAGCTCTGTACGTGCCCTTGAAGAACTTGTCGCCGCGGCAAAGATAAATATCGGAACCCGTCTTATCGAAAAGATACAGATAATCGCCGCCGCCGAACATATCGGTGTAGCCCTTTTCCCATACGGCAAACAGATTCATGCTGCTTTCGGGCGCCACTTCGTCGGAAGTTTCCTCCGCCTGTTCCTCGCCGTACAGCGCATGTTTCATCGTATCGGCAAGATAAGTTGCCTCGCCGTTTTCGCGCGTGCTCCAGCCTTTGAGAACATACCCTTGCGCCGTGAAATCGCAGGGCACTTTCATGCTCTTGCCGTACAACAAATCCGCCGTTCTTCTCGCCGTGCCCGAACCGTCCGGATACGTTACTCTGTATGTAACCGTAAACGTTTCGCGGTCGAAATACAGGCGCATTACGTTCTCCGCCGCATTTTCCGTCAGCGTGATTTTCGCAAGCGTGCCGTTCTCGCCGTCTTTCTTTACTTCTCTGAATCCGCGCAGACGTTCTTCCGCGATCACCGTCGTACCGGGATAATCGGAATATTCAAGCGCCTGCTCGTCTTTATCGTAGCCGTCCTGCGTAAGATTCTGGCGGTAAATTTCCACCTTATAGCTCACTTTATATTTTGCGGTGAGGCTGAGATCCCCCTCCGGCATCGTTGCCGCTTTGGAGATTTCCTTGTCGTTTTCGTCGAACCAGGCGCCGAATACGTACCCTTCCTTTACGGGCGTATATGCGGCAAGCAATCCGGAAAGATTCGTGCCCGCCTTCGCTTTGAAGGAAGTAACGGAAAGCGTTCCGCCGTTTAAGTTCAGCGTTACGGTATAAACTTTCGCCCATTTTGCGTAAAACGTAAGGTTTTCCTGCGCGTCGCCGATTTTTTCGACGGGGTCGCCCGACAAATCTTCCGTGGTATACCATCCCTCGAATTCGTAACCTTCGCGCGTAGGTACGGGCAAAGAATATTCCTCGCCCTTCTTCACTTCCGCAGCGGCGATTTCCGCGCCGCCGTTCACCGCGAAAGAAAACGTAATCTTATCTTTCGCGCAGGAAGCCGCGCCCAGACAGCCCGCCGCAGCCAGTACAAATAAAAATGTGCGCAAAGATTTTTTCTTTGTTTTATTCTTCATGTTGCAATCTCCTTCTTTGCTCATCGTCAGAATCGTTTCGAATCGTATCGTCCGGACGTTTCCGGACTTTTCATATCAACGGAAAAAATCGATTTTCTTACCCTCTATCATTTCCGTTTCGAATATTATAAAACTTTTTTCGCTAAAAATCAACAAATTTCACCGCGCTTTCGGCTTTGTGATAAAATTTTCACGCTTGAAACAGTTATTTCGTTTTTCCCCTGTCCCGAGGATAGTCCTCGCAGGGCAGAGGAAGTTCGTTTTATGCCGCTTCCCCGGTCTGTTCCGTCCATACGGCGTAAAGCGTTGTGCCCGCGGGCAG
>ULYL01023142.1_pt1 | contig 22567 bp, 23 predicted proteins | sample 1962211 | NCBI WGS metagenome assembly ULYL01 (sample SAMEA4835864, study PRJEB28245) | human gut metagenome | biome: gut microbiome; material: fecal sample | place: Denmark | collected 2008
CACATCAGAATTCTTTTTCTTAAGAATATCACCTTCCGTAACATTTAGTACACTTTTTTCTCTTTCTATTACACACAGATTGTTTTTATAGACATTTTTAACTTTATGCTTGACAAACCACGAAATTATTGCGATAATGTGAAGAACACAGCGATGTGTTTGTTTTAATTTAAGAACAAAATGCAATGACCGGGAAAATTTACCTGCCCCAGCATCCAGAGAGACGGCGTAAGGTGCAAGCCGCCAACAAGCAGGCAAAGAAGCTCACCCGCGAGCAGCTTCTCTGAACCAAGTAGGAGCAGACGCTTCCAGCACGTTACGCTGCCGATTCGCTAATCGGGAAAATTAAGTACAACTTAGGGTGGTACCGCGAAAAAACTTCGCCCCTATCTGCAAGCGCAGATAGGGGCTATTTTATTTCATGTTACACTCTTTCTAACTTAAAAATTTTACAGGCTGTCTAGAAGAGCGTCAGATGCGAAGAAGCGCGACGACGGCGTACATACCAGTACTCCTAGGAGCGCTTCTGAAGCAGATGGCCCCTTATAGGCAGCCCCTAAAGAAAGAAGGACTATCTTATGGGAATGACAATGACGCAAAAAATCTTAGCCAAGCACGCTCACCGCGACAGCGTAAGCGCCGGCGACCTGCTTGTTTCTCAAGTAGATTTAGTATTAGCTAATGATATTACCGGTCCTCCGGCTATCAACGAATTTGAAAAAATCGGTAAACCGGTATTTGATAAAAACAAAATTGCTCTGGTTCCGGACCATTTCTCCCCCTGCAAGGATATCAAATCCGCAACCATGTGCAAGCGTATGCGTGACTTCGCCCGCAAGCACGAAATCAAAAACTACTTTGAAGTGGGCCAGATGGGTATCGAGCATGCACTGCTGCCTGATAAAGGCCTTGTTGCTCCCGGCGAAATCATCATCGGCGCCGATTCCCACACTTGTACCTACGGTGCACTCAATGCTCTGAGCACCGGTATGGGCCAGACCGATATCGGCTGCGCTATGGCCAGCGGTACCTCCTGGTTCAAGGTTCCGCAGGCTATCAAAGTCAACCTGACCGGCAAGCTGCCGAAATACGTTAAAGGCAAGGACATCATCCTGACCATCATCGGTATGATTGGCGTTGACGGTGCCCGTTACCAATCTTTGGAATTCACCGGCGAAGGCGTCAGCGAGCTTTCGATGGCCGACCGTCTGACTATCTGCAACATGGCTATTGAGGCCGGCGGCAAAAACGGCATTTTCCCCGTTGATGAAAAGACCATCGAATTCTTAAAGAAACGCGGCGTAACCCGTGAATGGGAAGCAGTTACTGCGGACGAAGACGCTGAATATGCCCGCGTACTCGATATTAAGCTCGACGAGCTTGTTCCTGTAGTTGCTTATCCGCATCTGCCGGAAAACACCCATCCTGCCAAGGAAGGTCATGCAATCAAAATCGACCAGGTTGTCATCGGCTCCTGCACTAACGGCCGTCTGGAGGATCTTGAGCAAGCTGCCGAAATTCTCAAAGGTCACAAGGTTTGCGACCATGTGCGTATGATTATCATCCCGGCAACCCAGCAGATTTATCAGGAAGCTATGCACCGCGGTTACATCGATACCTTTATTGATGCCGGTGCTGCCGTTTCCACTCCGACCTGCGGTCCCTGCCTGGGCGGTTACATGGGCATCCTCGCTGCAGGTGAGCGCGCTGTTTCCACCACTAACCGCAACTTCCGCGGCCGCATGGGCCATGTCGACAGCGAGGTTTATCTGGCAAGCCCCTATACCGCTGCAGCCAGTGCAATCACCGGTTATATCACCAGCCCTGAGGAGGTAGTAAAATGAGCAAAGTTTGGCGTTACGGCGACCACATCGATACAGACGTTATTATTCCGGCAAGATATCTGAACATTGCCGACTTCAAGGAATTAGCAGAACACGCTATGGAGGATGCGAAGGAAAACCTGGAAATTAACTTCGCTGCCAACGTACAACCCGGCGATTACATCGTAGCAGGCAAAAACTTCGGCTGCGGCTCCTCCCGTGAGCATGCCCCTGTAGTATTAAAGGTTAAGGGCATCAAATGCATCGTAGCAGACAGCTTTGCCCGCATCTTCTACCGCAATGCGATTAACATCGGTCTGCCGGTGCTGGAAATCGGTGCCGACGTAGAAAAGATTGAACCCGGTGACGAAATTGACGTTGATATCAACAAGGGTGAAATCAAAATCCTCAATAAAAATATTACGATCAAAACAAAACCGCTGCCGGAATTTATCCAGCATATCGCAGACTGCGGCGGCCTGATTAATTATATTAAAGGAGAAAACAAATAATGAAGATTTGCTTACTGCCAGGTGACGGCATTGGTGTAGAAATAGTTGATGCAGCTGTAGAGGTTCTCGACGCTGCTGCCAAAAAATTCGGCTTTGAAATTGAATATGACAAGCAGCTCATCGGCGGCTGCGCAATCGATGCAACCGGCGTTCCCCTGCCGGAAGCAACCATTGCCAGCGCTAAGGCTGCTGACGCTGTACTGCTCGGTGCTGTCGGCGGACCGAAATGGGATAATGTTGCTCCGGATATCCGCCCGGAAAAAGGCCTGCTTGGTATCCGCAAGGCTTTGGGCCTGTACTGCAACCTGCGCCCGATGACCGTTTCCAAATTCACGGCGCATCTTTCTCCGCTGAAAACGGAACGTGCAGAAGGTGCCGATCTTTTAATCGTGCGCGAGCTTACCGGCGGCATCTACTTCGGTGAACACAACGAAGCGCATCTCAATGCTGACGGTGTTGAGGAAGCAAGCGACGTTGAGCTTTACACCCGTCCGGAGGTAGAACGCATTGCCCGTTTTGCATTTGAAGCTGCCAAAAAACGCCGCGGTAAAGTAACCAGCGTTGATAAAGCCAATGTATTGGGCTCCAGCCGCATGTGGCGTAAAATTGTTGCCGAAATGCAGGCAAAGGATTATCCTGAAGTCGAGCTGAACAACTTCTATGTTGACAACTGCGCTATGCAGTTAGTGCTGAATCCGAAGCAGTTTGACGTTATTTTGACCAACAATATCTTTGGCGATATTCTCAGTGATGAAGCCAGCACGATTGCAGGCAGCATCGGCCTGCTTCCGAGCGCCAGCCTCGGCGACGGCACTGGCATGTACGAGCCTATCCACGGCAGCGCACCGGACATTGCCGGTCAGGGCATTGCTAACCCGCTGGCAACCATCCTCAGTGTTGCTATGATGTTGCGTTACTCCCTGAACCAAAATGAAGCAGCAGACGCAATGAAAGCAGCTGTTGACGCAGTTATGGAGCAAGGTTACCGCACTCCGGACCTTTATGCAGAAGGCCTGAAGAAGGTTTCTACCTCTGAAATGGGCCACCTGGTTGCTCAGGAACTGCTCAAATAAAAATATCGGCAAACGCCATCCCCTCAGCGTTTACCAAAGCATTTCTACCCGTAAGCCTTCCATTTGGGGCTTACGGGTAAATTTTCCAACATTTAAGCATTATTATATTTCGATTTTTTTGTTTTTTGGATTTTCTCGCGATTGTTATGGTGTATTATGATGCAAACTTCAACTGAAAATATCGATTCCGTATACACTAATAGTGTTTCAGGCAATGCTACAGCCTTCCGTCAAGGCTTGCACGATGGTATCCCCATAGGATTGGGTTATTTTGCCGTTGCCTTTTCTCTAGGAATTATTTGCCGCACATCCGGGCTTTCTGTATTCCAAGGCTTTCTGACAAGCCTGCTCAACAACACTTCAGCCGGTGAATTTGCCGCTATTACCCTCATAGGTCAAAACGCCAGCTATACCGAAATAGCGCTTGTAACCCTTATCGCCAATGCACGCTACATGCTGATGAGCTGCGCTCTTAGCCAAAGGCTCAGCAGTGCACAAGGCTTTATACATCGTCTGGCTATGGCCTTCGCTGTAACAGATGAGCTTTTCGGTATAGCTATCTCCCGTCCCGGTGTTTTAAATCCATACTATTACTATGGAGGAATGGCAATAGCCATTCCGGGCTGGTCGATTGGCACAGCCTGCGGCATTATCGCCGGTGCTGCGCTGCCCGAGCGTATTGTCAGCGCACTGAGTGTAGCACTGTTTGGCATGTTCCTTGCTATCATCATGCCCCCTGCACGCGAAAGCCGTATCATTTTAACTGTTGTAATCACAAGCTTCATCGCCAGCTTCGCAGCAACATACATGGAGCCGTTGGCGCAGCTTACCGGCGGTACACGTACCATTATCCTCACTGTAGTCATCGCAGCGGCTGCAGCCTGGTTCAGGCCGGTACAGTCCCAGCAAAAGGAGGATTAGCAGATGGAACACAATATTTATATTTATATTGCAGTCATGGCAATTGTTACCTACGCTATCCGCGTGCTTCCGCTAACACTCATCCGAAAGGAAATCAAAAATCCCTTCATCCGTTCCTTTTTATATTATGTCCCCTACACGACGCTCGCAGTAATGACCTTTCCTGCTATCCTGCAGGAAACTCAGACACCTGCTGCAGGTGCTCTTGCCCTCGGCGTCGGCGTTGCCACCGCCTGGCGCGGCATGAGCCTTTTTCATGTGGCTTGCTGCTGCTGCGCAGTAGTGTTTATCGTAGAATTTATCATGGTGCCGTAAAGTGCCAAAAGCTACCGGCTCAGGAGATTTTTCTCCGGGCTGGCGGCTTTTTGTATTACTGTAATCAACGTGCGTTTAATCCCAATTCATTAATTAATGCGCGCTGCAAAAGATTAGAAAAATTGATATCGTTATCAATTGCCATATTATTAAGCCATGCAGGAATCGAGAGCGTTTTCTTCACTGCCTTAGCATTATACTTTTTATCATACGCCAGCTTATCAAAAGCAACCATCATCACAAACTGACTGCCTTCCAGGTTGATTTCATTTGGTTTTGATGCCTGAGGATATTCTTCAGGCTTTTTACCTTCCAACATCAGGCCAATCACTTCCTGCACCATCTCCAAAGCTTCTTCCAAGGAATCTCCTTGTGTATTGCAGCCGGGAATATCCGGAACATAAACAGAAACGCCTACTTCCTCAGGTGCAAAAATTACGGGATAAAAATATTTTTTAGACATGATGCGCTCCTTTCTTCTCCTTATCGTTTTAATCCAGCCTGCTGTGAACGTACCCCAGCCTATAGAGGCGGAAGCTTCCTGCTTCAGCGAGAACAGCACCACTAACTCCGAAGAATTATGGCGACTTACACTCTCTCCACAGGCGTAGATTCCCGTGCGACCCACGGTACTTTATGAGTTACGCTAGGCAGATATTCGCCTAGCTTCTTCTCTAATATTTATTGCAGCGTTCTTGTCACGGTTATGATGACTGCCACACTTAGGGCAATCCCATTCCCGCACAGATAAGTCTTTGGTGTCATTGTTCTGGTAGCCACAGACATGGCATAGCTGACTGCTTGGATACCATTTGTCTATCTTGATAAGTTGCTTACCCTGCCATGCAAGTTTGTATTCCAGCATACTTGTGAACATGCTCCAGCCATTGTCGGATATGGATTTACCAAAGCTGAACTTGCCACCCTTCTTTCGCTTCGCCATGGCCTTTACGCTAATGTCCTCTATGCCAATCACATCATAGCGGTCTGCAAGATAACGAGCTTTCTTATGCAGGAAGTCACGGCGTTGATTAGCAATTTTCTCATGGAGTACAGCCACTCGCAGTCTTTGTTTATCCCTGTTACGGCTCCCTTTTTGTCTCTTGGAGAGTTTCCTTTGTGCCTTGACCAATCTATTTTCGGCTTCCCGTAAGAAATTTGGATAATCGGCATTGTCCTCATCGGAAGCAACATACAGCCCGTGCATAGCAAAATCCAATCCAAGAAAATTCTTCGGTATGATGGGAAGTATTTGGTTTTCATACTCCACCAAAATGCTGATATAGTATTTTCCTGACGGAGTTTTGCTTATGGTTACAGTCTTTATGGTGCTATTCTCCATCAATAGACGATGCAGACACAGCTTTACCCAGCCTATTTTAGGCAGCTTGACTTTGTTTCCCTCGATTCTTACAGAGCCATGTTGGTTGTTCGTAGAATATGAAGCATGACCTGTTTTCTTCGACTTGAAGCTTGGCTTGCCAAAATGCTTCCTATTGCTCCAAAAGTTGTTATACGCCTTGTTCAGGTTTATTTGGGCATTAGCGAGAGCAAGGCTGTCAACCTCTTTCAGCCAAGGAAATTCTTTCTTGTACTGTGCAGGTGTATTGTTCAGCCTCTTGCCTGTTTCCTTATAGTAATCAAGACGATCTCCAAGCATCTTGTTATAGATGAATCTGGCACAGCCGAAAGTCTTGGCAAACATAATCTTCTGTTCAATTGTCGGGTAGAGCCTGTATCGGTATGCCTTATTCACTATAATCACCTGCCTTGATTTTCTATGTATTTACGAATTGTCTCAATAGGAGCACCGCCTGTCGTCAGCAAGCAATAGCTTCTTGACCAAAACATTTCTTTCCACAATTTACGCCTAACTTCTGGAAAATCTTTTTTGATTAGCCTAGAACTGGCACTTTTGTAAGCGTTGATGAATTTCGACATCTCTGTATTAGGATGGGCACGAAACATGATATGTACATGGTCTTGATCATGGTTCCATTCTTCCAATGTGATGTTATATGAAGAGCCTATGCGAACAAATATGTCTTTTGCATATTGGCTCATCTGGTCGGAAAACACCTTACGACGGTACTTTACTACCAGAACAAGATGGTAGTAAAGTAAGAACACTGAATGGTTATTATTGTCTAATTTCATAGTATAATCAGCCCTTTCACTTCTATGACTGATTATATTTTAAAATATTTTTGATGAGAACAATTATTGCTCTTCACATAAACAAAACCATTTTGTAAAAGCAATCTGATCATTTCTTTAGGGGTTAGTGGCATGAACGCAACCTCCTTTAATTTATTATACTACGTAATATTACGTATGTAAAGAAATGCACGCTGCAACAAAAAAGTCTTCGCACATATCTAAATATGCACGAAGACCAAAAGATTATTATAAAATTTTTACCTCACAGTAGCCAATGGAACATGCCGAAATAAGAGAAAACACACAACACGGAAACGCCCAGCGCAGAAACGCCGAACATTTTCATAAACAGATTCTGCTGCTGCTTCTGATTAGCATTAGCGGCCGAAGCATATGCTGCCAACGCCAACGCACCGCCTGTAGAAAGCGGACTGATGGCAGCGACATGTGAAATCGTTGTAATAGAGGAAGCCAATTCGAACTCATTCACCCCGCCAAGCTGCTGGGCAACATGCGGCACAGTCGGCAGCAGCGTAGGCATAACAACACCGCTGCTTGAGCTGAACCAGCTCATAATACCGGAGGTAAGTCCCATAACAGCGGCAGCACTTTTAGCGCTCATCAGCGAAACAAGCACATTGGAAAGCACCTCAATACCGCCGAGATCTATAATCAGCTGCATCAAAACACCGACACCGGTAATCAGCAGCAGCGTATTCCAAGGAATATGCCTGATAGCTTTGCTCTCATCGGAAACACGTAAAAAGGACAATACCGCAGCAACTGCAAAGCTGACCAGTCCGACATTAATACGCAAAAGCATAACCATAAGCACCATCACTACAATACCGGCAATAGTCGTCAGCTGCCTTTTGTTAAAGCAGGGAACTTCTTTTTTCTGCTCCACAGCAGCAGAACGCAGCTTATAGCCTCCCAACAAAATATAGATAATAACGGCATAAATAGTAAAGGAAAGAATTCCATTCATAAGAAAATCATTTTCAATACCTGTCAGGCCAAACTCTGCGCACAGATTCGCACCGATAATGCCGGTAGCAGCAAGCGGTGATAAACCACCGGCGCAAGAACCCAAAACAGTTAAGGTTGAAAGCAACACAGGACTGATTTTCATTTCTGCTGCCAAGGACATGGAAAAAACCATCATTATCGCCATAGTCGGTACAGAGCCGGGACCAAGCGCAGCAAGTATAATTGAGAATACATAAATGATGATCGGAATCAGGTAAACACGCTTACCTGCCAAGGAAATAACTTTTTGTGCCAGTAAATCCAGACTGCCGTTAATCTGTGCCAAACTGAACAAATAAGTTACACCCAAAAGCATCAGAAACAAAGAAGCATTGAAGCCTTTAATAATTTCCGCATCACTGATGCCTGCCATACGTCCTAAAAGCAAGGCAAAAGCTATGCACAAAAGACCCGTATTCATTTTACGGATAAAACCAAGCATTATCGCCAGCAGTAAAAAACCCAAGGATAACAGAGCCATCGGAAACCTCCAAAAAATTTATTTGAGAGTGTATTTGAGAGTGTAACAACGGTAATATTAAATATAACAGAATTGCCATTTATATAATAACACTAAGGAATTACTTTGTAAAACGGTAGTTTTGTTTATATTATTCTTGTTTGGCATTAAAGTTATTCCATATAGGAATAGTCTTTTTATTGTCGCCTCTGTGCAGATATATGCTATGCTATTCCAACTCTTTAAAGTAAAATAGTTTATTTCCTGCAAAATAAATGTTACAATAAATAATTGAGAGAAGATTAGACAGGTTTCATGGCTAAGCTGACGCCATGACCTTGATGATGGAGATGATTGCTTTGCCAAATTATGCAGATATCAACGGACGGCCGATGAAGAAGCTGCAAATAGAACAATACCTGCGCAAGCTGCAGCTCAACGATTTCGAACCGGCTGTTAATTTAGCAACCCTGACTAAATTGCAGGACGCGCACCTCAAATATATCCCCTATGAAAATTTTGACTGTCTTAACGGCAAAATTACCTCGCTCAAAAGACAGGATATGTTCAATAAGGTTATCATGCACAACCGCGGCGGCATCTGCTTTGAGCTGAATGGTTTGTACAACTGGCTTTTGGAATCCCTGGGCTTTGATGTGACCAGCTATTCCGCCCGCTTTATCGATAAAATGGAAACCTACCAGCTGCGCCGCCACCGCGTAATGTGTGTAGCTTTAGGCGATAAGCGTTATCTTACCGATGTCGGTGTGAACAGCGAAAGCCCGCGTGTGCCGCTGGAAATTACTGAAGGCCTGATTCAAAGCGACGGCATCAGCCAATACAAATTTACCCGCAGTGAATTTTGGGGCTGGCTGCTCTGGCAGAAGGAACGCGGCAAAATCTGGAAACGCCTCTTTGGCTTTACCGAAGAGCCGCAGATAGACAAAGACTTTATTACCGCCAGCTTCTGGTGCGACGCACATCCAGACTCACCGTTTATTAAAAGCAAAAAGCTGTCTATTTTCCGCGAGGACTGCAATATTACCATCCGCGGTAACTATTTAAAATTTTACCTCGGCGGTCGCGTTAAGTACCGCTATAAAATTAACACAGGTGCTGAGCTTAAGGAAATTCTTTGGGAGTATTTCGGTATTAATGTAGAATACCGGCTCAAGGATGACGGTATAGAATACTAAGCCCGGCAGGAGATTTATAACATGCCTGATTTATTTTTTCCCAGTTATACAAAAAAAATACTGTCTGCTTTGAATGCTGCCGGCTATGAAGCATATCTCGTCGGCGGCGCTGTGCGTGACCTGCTTTTGGGCAAGTCACCGGATGATTACGATATCACCACCAATGCTCTGCCTGAGCAGGTTTTGGCAGTTTGCAAGCAACATGATTGGAAAACTGTTGACCAATTAGGTCACAATTTCGGCTGCGTAGTCATCGTTATCAACGGCGTTGCTACCGAAGTAACAACCTTTCGCGGCGAACGCTATAACGACGAAGATATGCATCGCCCTGCCGCAACCTGGTTTTGCAGCAGTCTGCGCGAGGATTTGAGCCGCCGTGATTTTACTGTTAACGCTATGGCGCTATCACTGGACGGCACATTGTATGACTACTTTGGCGGTCAGCAGGATTTACAGCAGAAGATTTTACGCACTGTAGGTGACGCTAAGCAACGCTTTCATGAGGATGCGCTGCGTATGCTGCGTGCCTGCCGCTTTGTGGCACAGCTTGGCTTTACGTACGAGCAGGCAGGCTGCGAAGCACTGCCTGCCTGCGGTGCGCCGAACACACCCTACTACCTGCCGCATGGCTATAGCTTTCCGGTAGAACGCTGCGCCGGTCTTTCGTTGGAGCGTATACGCAAGGAACTGGAAAAGCTCCTTACATCTGAATATGCAGGCAAAGGCCTGATGCTGATGATGGCCACAGGCCTTTTAGGTGCAAACTGTCATGCCCGCGAAAACGGCAACGATACTGTCATTCCCATTCTTCCGGAAGCACTGCATCTTTTAGGTCTGCACCAAAATCCACGCTTCCATTTATATGACACCTGGGAGCACACACTGCTGGCGATTGACAACAGTCCGCGCGATTTAACCATCCGCTGGGCGTTGGTGCTGCACGATTTAGGCAAGGGTTTGCCGAATGTACGCAAGCTGAACAAGGAAGGACAACCAAGCGATCCCGGCCACGAAGCAGAAAGCGCCAAAATGTCTAAGGCTATCCTGACACGCCTAGGCTATAACAAAAGCTTCGTACATCTGGTAACCTGGCTGGTAGCGCAGCATATGCGCTTCGCGCCTATGCTGCTCACCGGTGAGCGCACCCTGCTGCGCTGGGTGCGCAGCGAAGCCGCCAACTCCGGCTTCCGTACGCAGGCAGAGCTGACACAGGCCTACAAACTGCTGGTCGAGGTTTTTCTTGCGGATATGGGAGCAACCCACGCCCGCGAAAACGAGCAGCTGATGGCCGAAGGTCGCCTTTTAGGCCGTCAGGTTGTAGAGTTGGTACGCACACGCATGCCTGTATGCAGTAAGGACCTTGCTATCGGCGGACGTGAGCTGTTGGAGCTTGTTCACCAGTCCGAAATCAAAAGTATTTTATTCTATCTGTTGGAACGCGTACAATCCGGCAATCTTCCCAACGAAAAAGAAGCTTTGCTCACAGCAGTCCATAAGCATCTTAAGCGCAAAGCTACAATCAGTTCAGGAGACAACGTATGAAAACAAAACGCATTTTACTGGCCATTGTTTGCCTGCTAGTCATTTTAGGTGGCCTTAATTATCTTTTGCAGCAATCCCCTATGCCCATCGGCACTCCCGGAAGCACACCTGTAGGCGGTGCCGCACAATTCGTAGGCAAGCACGATATCAAGGATTCACCCTATTTTAAACATCCTGATTTTTATAATATGCAATCTGACGAGCATCTTACTATTTTGCCGAAATTTGTCACTACGCAGCAAATCACTCATTATACCTGTGGTCCGGCCGCTGCCAATATGGTAGTAAAATATTACAAAGGCAAAACGCTTGATGATGAGCTGGCCGTTGCCAAAATCATGGGTAGCAGCAAAACCGTCGGCACCAACACCAAGGGCATGGTAAACTACTTTGAAAAAATCGGTTGGGAGTTCCATTCCTCCATCAAAGATAAAACTCCCGACAACTATAAGGATTTCCTTAAATTTGTCGAGAGCAATCTGAAAAACAACACACCTATTATTGTAGAAAACGTCGATTGGGGCGGGCATTGGCGTGTCATTATCGGTTATGACAGCATGGGCACCGCACACCAAAGTGACGATGTGCTTATTATGGCAGATCCCTATGATACTACCGACCATCTGCAGGACGGCTACAGCATTGTGCCGGCAGAACGCTTCTTCTATATGTGGTTTGACCATCAGCTTTTCCCGCAAAGTGAGCAAAAACACCAATGGCTGACTGCTAAACCCAAAGATTAAAAAGCACTCCATAATGTTTTTTCCAAAACAAAACCGTTGCCGCATTTTCCTGCAGCAACGGTCTTTTATTTTATATGTATAAACTTTTAGCTTGCAGCTTCCTGCTCCACTCCGCGCACACGCGTAAAGTACGAATACAAGGCTAAGGCCATAAGCACGCAACCAGCAAACACAAGCACATAACGCGAGCTCATAAAGCTGCCCAAGGCACCGCCAACAAGCGGTCCTACAACACCGCCAAACTGCTGCGCGCTCGTAACTAGGCCAAAGGCCTTACCGCGCATATTAGCAGCAGTAACACGCGTCAGGTTAGCATTGATATTAGGCACAGCACCTGCCAGGAACAGGCCGTAAACAAACTGAATAGCTGCAAACTGCCAAACAGTATTGATGAACACCTGGAAAAGGTTAATAAAACCGGCAATAAAGGTTACAATACAGAAAACGCGCACATAACCGAAGCGTTGGCCGCGTTTTCCCCAAAACGGTGCCGCCAAAATGCCGGTAATGCCGGACAGCGAGAAAACTACACCGGACATCTTGATAGCAGCATCACCCATATCATGCATCAGCTCGCCTACGTACAATGTAATCAGCGGCTGAATCAGCATTACGCAGGTCTGCACTACAAAGAACATAGCCATAATATACAGCAGGCCCTTGTTATGCAAAGCATTCTTTAAATCAGCCAGCAGATTACTTGCTTCGCGCGCGCCCTTATTCAGTACGGACATATCCTTAACGATAAACACTACGGCACTAGTTGCAATAAACAAGGCCAGACTGCCTACATAAAATGAAGCACGCATGCCAAACCAGCTGCTCAGATAACCGCCCATCAACGGTCCCATGATTGTGCCGCTGGCTACCGCAGTCTGCATCAGTCCCATACCCCAGCCCATACGCTCCTCCGGTAAGGATGAAGATGCCATCGACATGCAGGCAGGCACAAAGCCGGCAACAACACCGCACACAATACGCACCAGAAGAAGCTGATAGACATCCTGACAGACGCCTGTAAGAAAATAGGTCAGCGCCAGGCCATAGCCGGCACGAATCGCCATCTTTCTCTGCCCGACATGGTCAGCCAAAGCACCCCAATATGGTGCCATTACGGCAGAACCCATAAAGGTTACGGCAAAGGTAATACCTGCCCAGAAGTTAACATCAGGCTGAGCAACATGCAGCTCACGCAGCAGATAAACAGGCAAAAACGGTATGCACATAGTATAGCTGGCGCAGCATAAAAATACTCCCAGCCACAATACAGGCAAATTTGCCTTCCAGCTGCTTTTGTTGTCAGAAGTAAAAGCTTGTATTGACATTTTATCTCCCTCTCATCTCTCTAATTGCTATTATAACACATTGCAGGCAGATAGTCACAGCAGATAAATGCCGAAGCTTTTTCTTTCTAGACAATAGATACACTTTTAGCGTATAATATTGTTTAGATTAAATTCGTATTGTTAGCGATAGAATAAACCGCTGGCAACTTTATCAGCGTAAAAATCAAAATGCAGACCTTGAGCCTGTAAAGGAGAGTGCAGAATTTGAAACCTTATAGCATGCAAGAATTAGAAGAATGCGGCTTTTTATCAAAAATATTCGGCAGCAAGCCTACCGAAAACGGCTGGAAGGAGCTCAACAATCTGTTGGCTGCAGCACCCGACGCTTTGGCTGTCAGTGCCGATGATGTACATCACGCCCTGAAAAAATGGGGCGTAAAATTCAACGATGATAATTTCAACCAACGCAGCGGTATTTACCGCAAGCTGGCGGATGTTATCTTTACCGAAGTACAGACTAAGGAAGACCGCCTTTGGGCGCAGCTTGCACACTTAGCAGAAATTTTGGAGCTGCCGCCGCATCTGGCAAAGCAGGCTGATAAGGCAGCAAAAACAGCTGCTTATTTTGTCCGCTGCCGCGATTTGCTTGCAGGCACCGAAAAGCTGGATATCAAACAATTGAATGACTTATTCGGCTATGACTACGAAGACAGTCTTTCCATGCGTAAGCAGGTTTTCCAAGCACACTTCAATCAGAAGTTTGACGAAATCAGCAGCGCGCAGCGCTATACTCCGGAAGAAGAAGCTTCCCTGCGTGCCGACTGCGCAACTCTGGATATCCCTTACGAATTAAAGAATAATATTGTCAGCGCTCTGGAAAAATACCGTAGCCTGTGGAATGCAGAGCATATGCCTTTAGGCGATATCAAGCAGGATGCCTTCCCGCTCAACCCTGGCGAAATCTGCCACGCCTATACCAACTGCGGCCTTTGCCAAAACAAAATGATAGAACGCGAAGACAACTACTATGAGCTGACACGCAAATTCCGCATTGATGAAACAGTTGCCTTCAAGGGCGAAAAAATTGAGCATCCCAAATTTACCGAGGAAATGACTATTATTGAAGAGCTTGGCATGTTCTTCCTTACTAACCAACGTTTAGTTTACATCGGTAAGAAAAATGCCTTCCATATCCCGCTCAATGTTCTCAGCGGTGCTGATTTTGACGGCATCAACATTGTAACCTTCCATCACACCGATGGTACCGACAGTATCTTTAAATTCAGTGACGAGGCTGCCGGAGTTTTATACATTCTGTTCGAAAGAACCTTAAAGGCTGCTAAAGCTTAAAACCGCATACATACAAAATACCCCTGCAGAAATTTTTCTGCAGGGGTTAAATCTTTATCAGCTGTAAAATTTACAAGACAGCTTAAGCCGTCAAAGAATTACATGCACTCTTTGATTGCTTTAGCCATACGTTGGATACCTTCAACAATGCGGTCATCCGGCATATTGGAGTAGTTGATACGCATGCTGCGGTCAGTCTTCTGATTCGGATAGAAAGCATCACCGATAACGCCGGCAACCTTCATCTCGATGCATTTGTTGAATACTTTGCGTGCGCTTACGCCTTCAGGGAAGGTCAGCCACAGGAACAGACCACCTTCCGGATGAGTCCATTCGGTGCCAGCCGGGAAGTATTTCTCCATGGATTCAAGAATCAAATCACGACGATGTTTGTACAGAGCGACGATTTCTTTAACGTGCTCGTCCAAATCATATTGTTCCATGTAAGCATCTGCAACGCCTTGGTCAAAGTTAGAGGTGTGCAGGTCAGCACTTTGTTTGATTTTTACAAACTCGCTCAGCAGGCTATGCTCTGCAGCAATCCAGCCAAGACGCAGGCCCGGGCAGAAGATTTTGGAGAAGGTGCCCAGGAACATAACCAGGCCTTTGGTATCCATAGATTTCAGGGACGGCAGAATAGTACCTTCATAGCGCAGTTCGCCGTACGGATTATCTTCGAGTACAGGCAGGTTGTGTTTGTTAACAACTTCCATGAATTTTTGACGACGTTCCATGGACCAGGTACGACCGGTCGGGTTTTGGAAGTCAGGAATTACATAGATAAATTTGCAGTTCGGAGTTGTTTCCAAGATTTTGTCCAATTCTTCCGGAATCAGACCACCGTTATCGGTCGGAACCTCAACAAATTTCGGTTGGTAAGCGTTGAATGCGTTCAAAGCGCCGAGGTAGGACGGGCTTTCGCACAGAACAACGTCGCCGGGATCCAGGAACAGCTTGCCTGCGAAGTCCAGGCATTGTTGAGAACCGGTGGTAATCAGAATGTCATCGGGATCAACATTGGTGTGGTATTTATCAGCCATGCGTTTAGCAATTTTTGCACGCAGGGACGGACGTCCTTCGGTAGTTGCATATTGCAGCAGTTGACGACCTTCCTTCAGTACCAGGTCATGAGAAACCTTGGCAATTTCTTCTACAGGGAACAGTTCCGGTGCAGGCAGACCGCCGGCAAAGGAAATAATATCAGGCTGAGCAGTTAATTTTAACAGCTCGCGGATTTCAGAAGCTTGCATACGCTCCATACGTGTTGCGAATTTCATGTTTAAAAACCTCTCTTCATTGGAAACTATATTATTTTACCGTAACACTTATTGTAGCACCACAATCTAAAACAAACAAGCAAAATACCGTTTTCGATTAATTCTATTTGTTTTTATGGTAAATTATGTTAACTTGTTAACGGTTTACACGGAATTTTGTTTGTTTTAACATTTCAGATACTTCAGTAAGCCATCCAGACCTTCCATGATATCTTTATAGGTTACTTCAAAGTCACCCGTATACCAAGGGTCAGCAATGCTTGCACCTTTGCGACCGGTGTAATCCAAAAGCAGGTGTACCTTATCCTGCGTATCTACACCGATGACTCTACGCAAATTACGGATATTATTGCTGTCCATCACCAGCAGCAAATCGTAATATTCGTAGTCACGCTTCGTTACCTGTACTGCATGCTTGCCTGCGACGCTGATGCCAAGCTGCGCCAGCTTGTTACGCGTACCATAATGTACGGGATTACCGATTTCTTCCCTGCTCGTCGCTGCCGACGCAATCTCAAAATCAGCGGCAATGCCGCGTTTTTTTACAATGTCCTTCAATAAAAATTCTGCCATTGGGGAACGGCAAATGTTGCCATGGCAGATAAAGAGAATTTTATGCATTGGTGTGTCCTTTCTAAAACTTAAGAATTAATTAGAGCCTTATTTAATCCGTTTCTGAATATCTTCAACAGATGGCAGTTGCTTTTCCAGATCATCCGGCAGGCTACTGGTTATTTTGTATTTGCTTACACCAATCGGCTTTGAAATATCCTTGAGTGAATATTCTGCAACCACATTGTTTTTGCTTTTGCACAGAAGCAAACCAATGGACGGATTATCCTGCTCTTTTTTCAAAATGCCGTCCACGGCTGACAGATAAAAGTTTAGCTGACCAGCATATTCCGGCTTAAAATCACCAGTTTTCAATTCGATAACTACATAACAGCGAAGATTCAGGTTATAGAACAACAAATCAATGTAAAAATCATCGCCGCCTACGTTCAGGTGATACTGGTTTCCCATAAAAGCAAACCCTGTTCCAAGCTCCAGAAGGAGCTTTGTGACATCCCTAACAAGTGCCTGCTCAATATCCCGTTCGAGCATATCCTCCCGGAAAGGAATAAAATCAAATACATATGGGTCTTTCATTGTCTGCACCGCAAGTTCACTTTGCGGAGACGGTAAACGGTGATCAAAATTTGTAACTTTATCTGCCAGAACCTGCCGCTGATACAAACCGCTTTCGATTTGATGAATCAAAACATTGTGAGACCATCCATTTTCAGCCGTTTTTTCAATGTACCATATACGCTGTTGTGGGTCTTTGACTTTTTCCAAAATTGCAATATTATGGGACCACGGAATTTGTGCAGACACTGTCTGCACAAATTCACGATCTGGATAGATCTCAGCAAATTTTGCCATGTATTTTAGATTACGAACAGAATATCCCTTACTTTCTGGAAAAGCAATCCTAATATCAGTGGCAAGATTGTCAATAAACTTGTTGCCCCATGATTTATGTTCATTAATCACACAACCTATATCATGATAAAGGAGCAACATATCTGCATTCGCATGAACTGCTGCACGGTACTGTGCAGCCCTAATTTCGCTCTTGATATTTTCGATAATGGAGAGATACTCAGTTGTATTCATTAGCACACTCACCGCCTCGCTTTCACATAATTCTTATCATTATTTTCTCTATATAAGATGCTTCAATACGCAATCCTAAAATAGTCCAAATATGCCTTATATCTATCCTGTGCAGCAAGGCCGGTATCCGTCAGATAAGCGTTTTCTTTGCCCCACTCCTGCAAACCGCGATAGTAAAACATTTTCAGATTATCCTCTATAATAAACGGAACAATATTATATTTCAGGCACTCTTTAAACATAATCAGCCTGCCAACGCGTCCGTTGCCATCTTGAAAAGTATGCATCCGTTCAAACTTCACATGGAAGTCTAGAATATCTTTAAACGTCTTACTCTTTTTCGCATTATATTTTGCCAAAAGTGCTCGCATCTGCTCGCTGACATCTTCTGGCAAAGCCGTATCTCTGCCTCCAACCTCATTCGGAAGCTTTTTATAATCACCGACAGCAAACCAACCCTTACACGCATCACTCGTGCCGGTTTTCAAAATAAAATGCAATTCCCTAATCAGCTTTTCTGATAAAGCAGTCTTTGCCTTATCTATAAGCAAATCAATACAGCGAAAGTGATTAGCAGTTTCAATAACATCATCTACATTCAATACTTCATTTTCTACACCAATCGTATTAGTTTCAAAAATGTAGCGCGTCTGCTCATGCGTCAGGCGGCTGCCTTCCATATGATTAGAATTATATGTAAGCTCTATTTGCGTCTTATGATAAATACCACCTGCATATCTGCTTGCTTTTTCTTCCTGCAGGATATCCAGCAGGGTACGTTTACTTTTAATCCGCTCAGACCTTACTGCATCAGCAGGAATACGCCAGGTTCTTCCCTCACGCACTGCTCCTATAATTTTTCCCCTGCGCACAATAATTACGCACACTGCGCTCAGAGAGCTGCCACTTTTTTGCCATCTCGGCTACAGAACTATACTGCATCTGCTCACCTCCAGGATGTATTCTTCGGGATACGGTTCTTCTGCTTCTGCATTTCAGTCGTTTAGTTCCGGAACAGGGACTTCCTGCCATGTTACGTAGGGAAGTGCCGCAAGGTCTTCTTCCCAGAGATTCATAAAGTTATGAACGCTTCCCGATGGAAACATATTGTCACAGTAGCGTGGGAAAATATCTTTTGGCACTATACCGATAGTTTCTGTACCTTGCAATCTTTCTTTCAAGAGTAATCTGTCGTTAAGCTGTACTGGATAGCCTAGCCTTTTGATTGCAATGTAACAGTTGATAGTCTCAAGAAATCTGTTCTCACTTCTACCATCTACAATAAAATAATAGCCCTGCTCGTCTTCGCATACATACAGACTTACATGCGTTGAATTTCCGCCACGCATAATCTCCCAAGGATGTCCGCCGTATTCTCTTTTATGGAGCCATTTGTGAAAAGCTATTGGATCGTCTAAAGGAACTTCTGAAAGACCTTCGTCGCGTCCGTCTGCGTTTTTGTAGTACTTTGACTTTGCGTCATCCTCCATCGCCGCACGACCATTCTCGATGTAGCCAGCAAGACAAGCATTGAAAAACATTCTAGCGGTCATATCGTGAAGCCTAAAGGATTTGTTTTCTTCAGAGCCAAACATGTCGGTTTCGTTAAGAAATTCCTTTTTATTCTTGAAGTCATCAAACTCGTCATAAACGGTTTTTTCTTTATGGATTGCCATATAGTAGTCTTTGCGACAAATAGTTCCTGTTTTAAGGTAGTAGGGAAGTTGCTCAATAATTTCCTTTTTATATGTGCCATCTCTAAGCATCATGATATGTTTAGCAACGGTATCTTTAAGATTTTTTATAATAGCGTTATAGGTTTCTACAGAGCAACGGAAGCATTTGATTTTTGCCTGCGTATCCATTGCGTCAGCTTTTGGATCGTAGGAAGCAATAAGGTCGTTGTCTATATAAACGAAGCTTCTACCGTCAGTGAGAGTGATTTCTTTAATCTGATAGAATGAGTATGGGTCAGAATACTTTTCATATCCGTACTGTATATCCTCTTCTTCCGCATCTGGCTCTTCTTCGAGCAAGTCTTTACGAAAAGTCTCATAGCTAGGATTTTCAACTTTTATCAACAGAGTTTTGAGTTCATCTTCTCCTGGTTCATAGAGAGGATTTGTGATGGACTTCAGTAGCGCCAAAAGATTAAGCCTATTGTTGAACGGATTATCCTTGAAGTTTTGTTTAAGTGTGTTGAGCTCATAGTATTGCATTGCCATTCCTCCCTGTATAATATATCTGCGAGCTTCTTACTTACAAAGCCTTTTGTCCTTTTTTCGCAAATAGGCAAGCTCTGCTTCACCTTAAGAAAAATGCATAGTTATCTTCCTTAATATTTATACAAGAACTCCTCCAAAATCACGAACAACTACCTCACTGCTACGACCATCAATAGTTTTTCCTGTAGCTTTTTCTATAGCATTCAAAAGCATAATAGCACGTTTAATAATATGATTTTGAAAATCGTCTGCCCTACAGCAATTTACATCAATCATATGTGAACGTAAATACTCATTAAGAACGTCTTTTGAAACAAGTCCTTTTTTCTCAATTTTAGCAATGTAAATACTAGGCGCTACACCACCAATTTCACGATTCGTAGAATAGCTTATAGGAGTTTTATTTAATACAGAGTTCCACTTACTTTTAGGATACTCTTGTTTTGTGCAATAATCCTTTGGAAAAATATGATGGATATCTATAGCATCCGATTTATATGCTGTAAAGTCCATTTCACGACCACTAATAAAGTCTCGACTATGATTCTTTAATATTAACGCCATCACACCTTTATATGCAGCTGACTGCCGTGATTGCATTGTTAAAAGTCTTCCAGGATTAAAGTATGATTCTTGAACTGTTTTAGGAATTTTTGTTAAATCAGCTATCCAAGCCATCACACCTACTACATCATTAACATAACGTGTTTCATTTGCTCCTCCATACAATTCGCCAAATACACCACACCAGTACCACTGCTTTAATTTGTCTTTGACAGATGTTGCTTTGATTTTCTTATCAGCACCTAACAACGTACACAAGACAGCAAGCGGTATAAGCTGAGTGGTATAAGGCAAATCTCGACTAGAAAATATTCGTTCTTCTTCTAATATTTTTTCAGCTTCAATAAACCCATTACATAACGTATCTGCATACGTTTGATATTCATTCAACGTTAAATCCAAAACGTCTTTCTTTTTACAGCTAACAGTCCCACCTTTTTTATAAGAAGACAATAAGGTACATGCCGTCAAAAAGTCTGTCGCCGTTATTATCGAAAGTAAATCTCCACTAAAGTATTTTGCCTTACGATTATCCCAATCTTTTCTGAGCTCAAAATTGTCCATAGCAAATACAGCAGTAACTAACTCAAACACTGTCAACGATACTCCGCCAGTATTCACATTCTCAAACACCTGACAGACAGCTTCCTTAGGCGTATCTTTATCTAATGAAATAACCGGAATTGTATACTTTCCTACTGGAACAATAACTTTAGATACAAAATCCATACAAAGCTTCGCTGCCTCAGCATCATAATTATAATACTGCATGTAAGCCATCTGCCATTTATTATATTTTTCAGGACTCAAAATAATATTTAACGGGAACATCTTTTTCTCATATTCCTTAGCAAAGGTTGATAAATCTATATCTATCTGTCTACCAAAATCAGACGTTCTAATTCTATTTTCTGGTACAGATACAATAGCATCCATTCTATCAATATTTTTGTCAATTGCTTTCTCCATATCAATATAATAAAAGCGTTTAATTGCCTGTCCCTTATCGGTACGAGTATTGACAGCATTTTCACTAAATAATGATGTATAAACCGAAGTAAGGCGTTGCTGCCCATCTAAAATTACTTCATCAGGAATTTTATCTACCGAAGGAGACCCTTCAATCACCCTATATTTAAAATGAATACTGCTATTGCCATACTCCAAAAACATAGCTGCTCCAACTGGATAGCCATTAGTTATACTAGCTATCAATGCTTTGATACGATTGTCATCCCATACCCATCCACGCTGAAAATCTGGTAATTGAATCTTTCCGCACTGAATACTATTCATTAAATCTGCTATTTGCCTATCATTTGTCTTCATTATTGCTCTACTCCATTCTTATAATCATTTTAGCAATAAAACCTGATTTCATTATGAAAATCATACCAGCGATCCATAACTTCCTGCGAGCGAGCTTCAATAACGTCCATCAAATCCCGTAATATTCTATTAGGAATTTTGGAGTTATTATGGCATAGCAAACATTTCCCGCTCTGAGTAATCCAGACCTTAGTAGCATTAGCAGTCGGTACTCCATTGGTAATATGCACATGAACAGGCTCTAACGGTTCATTTTCATTAGACCAAAAATAAATCAAATAACCTGCGATTCTAAAAATTTGCGGCATTCCCCAATCCTCCCTGACGTGCAAAACGAATTATCAGATGCGCGGTTGATTTAATGATATCTTTTAATTGCGTAAGCTCAAGTTCATCAAAGCCTTCTATTTCCTTCCAATCATATTGCGGTAAAATACAATACGCGGATTTAAAACCCTGCATAATAGGCTTTTCCATATAAACCTTTACATACTCCTGACCATTTTCATCATACAGAATATCAGAATGAACTATTTCTGTCCCATCATTTAACTGCATAAAAGCATGCATCATTGCTATCAACTCCTTTAATACTCAATTCTGAAGTACTCGAGATATTCCTTATATCTATCCTGCGCTGCAAGGCAGGTATCCGTCAGATAACCGTTTTCCTTACCCCACTCCTTTAAGCCTCGATAGTAAAACATTTTCAGATTATCCTCTATAATAAACGGAACGATATTATACTTTAGGCACTCTTTAAACATAATCAGCCTGCCAACGCGTCCATTGCCATCCTGAAACGGATGAATCCTTTCAAAACACACATGAAAATCCAAAATATCTTTAAACGTCTTACTCTTTTTCGCATTATATTTTGCCAAAAGCGCTCGCATCTGCTCGCTAACCTCTTCCGGCAAAGCGGTATCTCTGCCGCCAACCTCGTTCGGAAGCTTTTTATAATCACCGACAGCAAACCAATCCTTACGCGCATCACTCGTGCCGGTTTTCAAAATAAAGTGCAATTCTTTAATCAGCTTTTCGGATAAAGCAGTCTTTGCTTTATCTATAAGCAAATCAATACAGCGAAAGTGATTAGCAGT
>ULYL01016836.1_pt1 | contig 22250 bp, 14 predicted proteins | sample 1962211 | NCBI WGS metagenome assembly ULYL01 (sample SAMEA4835864, study PRJEB28245) | human gut metagenome | biome: gut microbiome; material: fecal sample | place: Denmark | collected 2008
CTAATGATGCGCTTCGTTAGGTGTTAATGATGCGCTTCGTTAGAGGTTAATGAAGCGCTTCGTTGAACTGCGTTTTTTTTATTACATTTTCCTGTATTCGAACTTTATCTGGAAAAGTCACAAAGAGTAAAAAAAAGTATCTTAGGCTACTTTGAAAAGTCACCTAAGATACTTTTTTTATTGTTTTCTGTCAATAATCAGTTTGTTGTCTTTGTGAACCACAGAAAGATAATTAAACTCATTGAGATTGTCAACAAATTCCTTGATGCTTGCTTTTCTTGAAGCAATGAAATGCAATCTGTAGCTCATCAGAGAGTTGTTGCGAATCTCTACGTTAACATTATACCATCTTCCCAAATCCCTGACTACATCTATCAACGGAACATTATCAAAATAGAAATATCCGTCTTTCCACTGGGTGTAGCATTCCGTGTCAACGGTAGTTACTTCAATCTCCTTGTTCTCGTTGTATTCTGCATTTTGTCCCGGCTTCAGCATGACCTCCTTTCCTTCTGCATTGACAGCAACAGAACCCTTGATAAGCGTTACATTGACATCTGAGTGAGGATAAGCCTTCAGATTGAATTCTGTTCCCAAAACTTTGGTTGAGAGATTCTCGGTCTGTACGATGAAGGGACGGTGCTTGTTTTTACTTACCTTGAAATAAGCCTCGCCTACGAGTTTGACGGTTCTGTTCTCACCAGTAAATCGGGTAGGGAAGGTAATCTTACTATCTGCATTAAGAAGAACCACGGTACCATCAGAGAGAACCACCTCGTAGTCTTTTCCTCTTGGTGTAGAGATGGTTTTTGTTTCTGATTCCGTCCGATGGACTCTGATCTTAGAGAAGTCTGCTTTCGTACTGTTTACGATGATGCCTTCTTCTGTAACATTAGCCTTGATAGGTTCCATGTCCTCCTCCTCATCACCCATCAGAATTTCGTTGGGCGCATTATTTGATTCGAAAGCAAGCATACTATTATCTTGCTTAGGATATTTATTGAAGAGGAATATGATGAAAACCACAGCAGCAACAGAAGCGACAGCATAGAACACATTGCGAATATTAAACAGCTTTGCAGTTCTCTTAGGCTGATGTATTCTCTGCGAGAATTTCTTCCATTCTCTGGAGCTATCAATGGGGTGACTGGATTTTACCTTGGCAAGGCGATATTCCAGAATCATCCGTGCGTCATCAGCACTTTCCTCATCAGAGAGAAGTGCCTGGAGGTCGGACAATCTCGGATTGTCCGATTGCTCAAGCTTTTCGAGCAATGCATTAACCTCTATTTCTTTTATATCTTCCTTGCTGTTCATTTTTGTAAATCTATCAATAATAAAACGATTTTTATTGTCTTTTGGTCCCTTGTCCTTTCTTGTATTTTACAGAAAAAGCATTTCTTAACAGGGCTAAACCCTTCATGACGTTTTTTCGGATTCCGTCACGACTGAGTCCAAGAATTTCTCCCACTTCCTCATATTTCTTGTTTTCATAGTAACACTGTTCCATGATAAACTTAATGCGAGGTGGCATGTCTTCCATTACCCGTTCGATGACAGCCATTCTGTCTTCCTCTTCTTCTCCACTCCAGAGAAAGTCACTCTCGTTGTGAAGTGCTAAGTAAAGTTGGGCGTACTTGTTCTTTACATTCTCATGCTTGATGAAATCAAGGCTTCTTCTCTTGATGCCTTGGAAAAGATAAGCTTGCGTGTAAATAAGTTCCGGATCAAAAGATTCCCATAGTTCCATGAGGTAATCTTCCACGATGTCGTGGGCCTCTGCCTCATCGTTTACGATAAGAAAAGAGGCATAAAAAAGGCGAGAATAGTTTTCTTCAAACAATTCTTTGAAAATTTCTTCTTTTCTCTCCTTTTTTATGCCCATTGTATATCTTGCTTTTGATTTTGGTGGCAAAGTTACACATTTTTGCTCAAATAAGCAAAATATTTTCCTTTATTTTTCCAAATCATATTTTTGGTCATAGCCTCTATCCTTCAGTTGGATGCCTTCTTTCATCCATCTTGGTTCTTTTGTCTTCTTCAGATAGTAGTCGAAGAACTGCATCATGCGAATGGTCCAGTCTTTTTGAGCTTCGGTCTTGAGGACAAAATGTCCTTCGCCTTTATAATTGACCATCCATGCTGGTCGCTGCAGTCTTCTCATGGCGAGGAAAAGCGCTCTTCCCTGTTCGTATGCCACAGCTTCATCATTGTCGTTGTGGAAGATGAGGAGTGGAGTGCGAATTTTGTCCGCATTGATGATAGGAGACATCGCTTTGTATTTCTCCTTGGCATCCCAAAGTGTAGCACCCATTCTGCTCTGCGTATCCTCGTACATGAAGTAGCGAGGCAGACCGCTTCCGTTTCTGATGCCTAAGTATCCAGTCACCATATCTGTGATAGGGGCTCCTATTTGGGCGCAGTCGAAGAGGTCGGTCTTGGTAACAAGATAGGTAGTCTGGTAGCCAGACCAGCTATGTCCCTGCAAGCCTATCATGCCTTTCTTGGCAATTCCCTGTTCGATGAGCCAGTTAGTACCGCTAACAACTGCATCATAGCTGCTCTGTCCTGGAGTACCAATAGTGAAATGCACATCTGGCATGAAAACGATATAGCCATTGCTCATTGCATAGGTCACGTTTGCCATAGCACTGCATAATGTAGGCATGATATAGTTGGTCTTTTCTTCCGTGTGTGTCTCGTAGAACTGTACGATTACCGGATAGTCTTTTTTGCTGTCATAGCCTTCCGGCAGATAAAGCAGACCGCGGTTTGTCTTACCCTCATAGTTCTTCCATTCCACGATTTTGACGCTTCCCCAAAGATACTCCTTCTGCTGTGGGTTTGCATCTGTTATCTTCCTGATGTCTGTGAAGTTGGCAGTGCTGTGATACAAGTCAGGGAAGGTGCTCACATTCTGACGAGACCAAACGCAGTACTTGCGGTTATCGGAGAAAGCGTATATCCGATATGCATAATCTCCATGTGTCAGTGTTCTGATATTTCCCTTCATGTCTATCTGACAAATCGAATGACTCATGTCTTTCTTGTGGATTCCCAGCACATAGACCTTTTCGTTGGGTCCATATATCTCCTTGTCTATATTACTATAGAGAATTCTATAGGAAATCTGGTTCTTTCTGCCATAACCTCTTGTCAGGCAAGTAGTCTTTTCCTTACCATCGAGCGCCACCTTCCACCAGTCGTAGCCATCCATGACAAATACATATTTTCCGTCTGATGTCCAACCTGCAATTCCGTATGCAGGTGCTGGTGCCGGCTTGTCGTAGATCTCATCATATACAGGATAAGGAATATCAGCAGATACATTCTCTATCGAACCACTTTGGGAATCAAACTTGTTCCAGTTCTTCTTATGAGGATCATATAGCATAGCCCATCTTCCTGTAGGCGACCATTTAGGTAGGTCTCTGTATTCCTTGCCTATCATCTTGCTTTCTCCAGAGTGTATATCTACAGCGTAAATATCAAATGGAAGTTTCTCTTTCCATTCCTTCTCTTTCTTATACGGAGTGCCGTCAGTATAGAGCAGGTAATTCATATCCTTCATATCCCTGTATGGAAGAGAAACCTCTCCTTCGGCAGGAATAACCTTGACGAGCTGACGAGTTTTACGATTGAAGATATATTTCTCGTATGTACCACGCTGGTAAGAATGGGTTGTTTGTAGAGTAGGAACTTCATATTCATCCCAGGTCCACAGTTCCAGTTCAAAACTCTTGTCTTGGGTTCTTGTCTCTTTCTTTCTGGTAGGTCTTGGATGATTAGCATCCGTGAGTTCCAGCAAGACATAATCCTTATTCTTCATCAGGTTGACACGAGCAATCTCAGTGTTTTCCGGCAACTGGACTTCCCTTACGCAGAACAATGTATCGATAGATTTGTCGGCAAGACGGAAATTGCAAAAGATAGAGTCCTTGATGTCAAACTTGCCGATGAGAGCTTTCCTGTCGAATGCAAAAGATGAAGGCATCGTCATTTTCGTACCTTTGAGAAGTTCCTGATAGGGTCCCATCATAGGGCCGAACTTGATGATTCGATTATTGTCTTTCTCCTGCATGAATACGATGTTTTTGCCCTGATTGTAATAATCGTAGCTGAGGATGTTTTCGATGCAGATGGCGTCCTTAGTATTATAATCTCTGATGATGAAATTACTGTGGCTCTTGATATGCTTGATGGTATCTTCTTGCACATGGATGCGAGCAGCAGTATAATGTGAACCCTTTACTGGCGAAAGAGATTCAGTATGTTTCCACTGCCTTTTCTTTCCTGATGGTAAATCTAAGATATAGGTACGGGTCACGCCTGCGGTATCAGTCTGCTTGTAGTACAGTTGCTTGTCGTCATTGAAATAGCTGATGTCCTCAACCAGTCCCAGTTCGATGCTTTTTCCTTTCTTCTGACTGTCATAAAGCATAGTTGGGATTTTGCAGATTTCCTCATAAGTTTTTTCGATAGGCACAATCTTGTAGGTGACAAATCTGCCAGTAGGTGAAATCTTGGCATCATCGATTCGGTTCCATGACGTACATGCCTTGATATCGAGCGGACGTTTCTGCTGCTGTGCAAAAGAATAGCTTGCTACCAATGAGCAAGCTATTATTCCTATGATTTTATTTTTGATCATTTCATTCTTATTTTTTATTCATATAGATGTTCAAATCGGCATTGTCGTTTACGGACTCATCTCCAAGCAGATTCTTTACGAAATGTCGCCACATCTTATGCTCGTAGAACAACTCGGATTTTCCTGAGTAACCATGAGAACAGGTTGGCAAGGTAAGCATTTCAAAATCCTTGTGCTGCTTGATGAGTGCATCGGCAAGACGGAAGGTGTGAGAAGGATTTACGGTGTCGTCCATAAGTCCAGTGACGAGCAGCAGACCGTGCTTGTAGTTCTTAACCAAATCCTGGTTTGGGCGGGTACTCACACTGTATGAATATTCTGTATGGGTATTTCCCAAACTGTCCTTCACTTCTGTCTTTTGTTCGTTGACACCGAAATGAATCTCCACCCAACCTTTGTTGTACACCCGGTTGTCGTGGTTGCCGGCGCTGGCTACCGCAGCCTTGTAGAAATCAGGATAGGTCATGATGGCAGCTGCCGACATGAATCCACCGCCAGAATGTCCGTAGATACCAACTCGGTTGATGTCGATAAATTTATATCGTTCTGCCAACTGCTCTATCGCAGCTTTGTCATCCGCGAGCGCATAGTCGCGCTGGTTTCCATATCCGTAGGTATGGTATGCTTTACCGCGCATCGGAGTTCCGCCACGATGCCCCACGGTGATAACGATGAAACCAAGCTGTGCCAGACGGGTATTCTTGTTGTCGTTGATGGTGAATCTGGTAGGTACATATTCGAAATGAGGACCTGGATAAACATTGCTGATAATCGGGTAGGTCTTTGTACTGTCAAAATCTGCAGGTTTCCACATCACTCCATACAGGTCTGTATATCCATCTGCCGCTTTCACCTTGAATCTTTCCGGTGCTTTCCAGCCCAAAGCATAGACATCTTTCAGGTCTGGGTCTTCCAAAGTCATAATCACTTTTCCGCGACGGTTTCTTACCACATTCTTATTTGGCATTTCTACCGTACTGTAGCAGTCTATATAGTATTTGTAGGACGGACTGAAGCTGACATCGTGGGTTGCATTCTCTGAAGTGAGTTTTTTAAGAGAAGAAATACCCTTGTCAACGTTCACCTTATATAATATATAGTAATAAGGATCGATATCTTTCTCTTTTCCATATCCATAGAAATAAACCTCACGTCGTTTTTCATCCTTGGCAAAGATAGGACCAGCTACCCATGTACCGCTTGTTACAGTATTCTTGAGTTTGCCGGTAGCGGTATCGTAGAGATAATAATGTCCCCATCCAGTACGCTCAGAGCGGAAGAGAATTTCCTTGCCGTCCTTGAGGAACTCCACGCATCTCATCTGGTAATCGAGATATGGTTTGTTGTCCTCATGTATTACGACTCTTACTTCACCTGTTTCTACATTGACCTCACAGATGTCAGCCTGATTCCAAGGACGGTTGTAGCGCTGGAAGTAGAGACGTTTGCCATCTTGCGATACGTAGAGTACGTCGATATACTGGTCTGGCCAGCGATAGGTATCAATCTTCTTCACTTCCTTGGTATCTACATTGCCTATGAGCAATTCATATTGAGAAACATTCTTGTCTCCAGCCAATTCTGCACGGTATTTTACCAATTCTGGTGTCGGGGTGATTGCATTGACGAGATACTGATAACCTACCTTGCGGTCATCCTCCCTAAGTGCAAAGAAGTAGTGGCTGTTTGGTATCCAGTTGGCGCCCATTGCTCCAAATCTCCCTTCCATCTTACCCTCGTCTTCACGGTTGAAAGTATAGTCCTCTGCTCCATCGAAGGTGAGTTGCACTTCTGTGGTATCCTGTCCTTTCTTGCCATTGCCCACCATGTAGAGGTTGTGCTTCTTGGCATAGAGGAAGTAAAGACTGTCTGGAGAGTATTTCATCCAGTAAGGATCTATCTCCTCATAGTCTTTCTTCTTATCAGAAGGTGTCAGCTTTTTGGTGAATATGTTATAGAGAAATTCATCAGAACCTACACTCAGTTCTATTGTCTGATTGTCTTTTAGAAACTCGAAATACAGACCAGGCTGTTTGTCATCATAAGCTTGATGAGTATAGGCGGCTATCTTGCTCAACAGTTCTTTGTTGTCGAAGAGCAGTCTGTGCTCGCGTTTCTCTGGATTCACGTAATAATAGCGAGTTCCCTCGGATGTAGTGAATGGATAATAAAAACAGTCGGTATTGTTGATGAAAGTAGGAGATGCTTTCGAGGTCAGTCTGGCGATAGGGGTTTCTTCCAGTAATCTGAAACGCTCGGCCAGCTGATAGTTTGCCTTCGTTTGGCAGAGAGCGTTGCAACAACAAAGCAACGCTCCTGCCAAAGCAAAGGACTTATGTGTGAGAGAGAATTGTATTTTCATTTGCTACCTTTTTTTATTTTGTTTGAAAGATGTCGCCCCAGTTGTCTGCACGGCTGTCGCCGATGAGATACTTTGCAAAGTAGCGGTACATCTTCTGCTCGAAATATTCGTCTGCGCTTCCGTAGCCATGTCCTGCTCCTGGAATGACAAGCATATCAAAGTCCTTGCCGGCTTCGATGAGAGCCTGTGCCAATCGGTATGTGTGGGCAGGATTCACATTGGTATCCATGTCACCTGTCACTAAGAGGAGATGTCCTTTCAGGTTCTTTGCCAACTCCTGATTGTACTTCACGCTGAACTTGTATTCGTAATCAGTCTTCTTGTTGCCCAAGCTGTCGGTCACGATCTTTTCCACTTCCTTTACACCGTTATAGCATTCGCCCCATCCACGACCGAAGATACGGTTGTCATGATTTCCAGAGCAAGAAACGGCTGCCTTGTAGAAGTCTGGGTAGGTGAGGATGGCTGCTGCTGCCATGAATCCACCGCCAGAGTGACCATAGATACCCACACGATTGATGTCGATGAAACTGTATCGCTTGGCGAGCTGCTCGATGGCATACTTGTCGTCGGCTAATGGATAGTCGCGCATGTTGCCATATCCATATACATGGTACACTTTTCCGCGCATAGGAGTATCACCGCGGTGACCTACTCTGATAACGATGCAGCCCAATTGAGCCATGGTACTACAGTAGGCCTCACCCAATGCAAATGTGGTAGGTACAAAACCATAGTAAGGCCCCGGATATACTACTGATATGATAGGGTACTTCTTGTTTGGGTCGAAGTTGGATGGTTTGTACATGACGCCGTAGAGATCAGTACGGTCATCGGCTGCTTTCACAGAGAAATTCTCAGGAGCGGTCCATCCCTTGGAAATCGCCTGGCTCAAATCAGGTTTTGCTAACTTCACTACAGTCTTGCCTTGCGCATCTTTTAGAAGAATTGTAGGTGCCTGGTCTATCTTAGAGTATGTATCCACGAAATATCTTTTTGATTTCAGGAAGTCAGCATTGTGCTGTCCGTCTTCTACTGCAATAGGGGTAACACCTTCATGATCTATGTGTGCTTTATAGACTGTATAATAGTGAGGATTTACATTTTTCTCCTTACCATATCCATAGAGGTAGAAAGTACGCTTGAGAGTATCGATAGCGATGACGTTTCCCGCCACCCATTTACCGGATGTAATGGTGTTCTTGAGATTTCCATTGCCATCATAGTGATAGTAATGTCCCCAACCTGTGCGCTCTGAACGGAAGAGAATGTCTTTTCCGTTGTTGAGGATACATACGCTCTTGGCGTGCTGGTCACGGTATGGTTTGTCTTCCTCATGAATGATAGTCTTTACCTCCAGTGTGGATGTGTTGACAGAAATGAGGTCTGTCTGGTCCCAGGTACGTTTGTTGCGTTCAAAGAATAGCAACTTGCTGTCTGGTGTTGCATGCACGAAACTTACATACTGGTCTTGCCATTTTTCTATCGCAGGCTTCTTGTTGGTACGGTTCTTTACGTCAATGACATTGAGGATATACTGTGTGATATCCTTGTCACCAGGAAATTCGTACTTGTAAGTTACCAAACTTGGCTTTTTGGTAAGTGAATTGATTACCCAGAAGTCTCTCAGTTTGCGGCTGTCGTCTCTGATGATGAATACATGACGGCTATCAGGGCACCAGCGGGCAGTAGTAGAAACTTTTCTGTTCTTGCTGGCTCCTTCTTCATCATTGCTGTTTCCATAAGAGAAATTCTTTTCTCCATCAAAGGTGAGTTGTACCTCTGTAGTATCCATGCCCTCAGCCTTGTTGCCCATTACGAAAAGGTTGTAATTCTTGGAATAGAGGATATATTTCTTGTCTGGAGAGTATTTCATCCAGCTATACATCACCTCGTTGTCTTCATCCTTCTTTTTCTTGATTTCGCTGATGGTTTTGGTATAGCGGTTGAATTTATATCGTTTGTCTCGATATTCAAATTCAAATGAAGACAGGTCTTTGGGGAAATTCTCCGGTAGGATGCGAAGGTTGTTCTCATCAATTGTTTCGTGCGTCTTCATGCTGAGTTGCTCTGCCATGATGGTGTTATCAAATAGAGGCTCCTGTTTGCGTTGTGCAGGTTTTACCAGGTAATAGTCTCTTCCTTTTGAAGTGTCGAAATCGTACCAGAAGTTATCTGTCTTTCCGATGACGTTTGGAATGAGTGAGAGAGAGATGCGGGAGTATTTTCCTCCCATATTAAACTCCTTGAATTGCTGGGCTAACTCATAGTTGGCAAATGGTTTTTCTTCAGTTGCTTTTGAGTTAATTTGCGCTTGGGAAGTGGCGCAGAGCGCCACCCCAAGTGCTGATAATAAGAGAGAATTGTATTTCATGTTAACGATTGTATGTTTCTTTTAGAATTGATACGTGATGTAGTTTTTAGCCTGACCGCCCTTATAGAGTACATCAACAATGGTACCAAACTGGTTGTTTCCCACAAATTCATTAGGGAAGTTCTGGATTATGTTGACTGCCTCACAGTTGCCTTCTTCATCCTTCTGTTCTACGAGCGAGAAGATGAAGAACTCACCATTTTCTAAGGCTACACCCAACTGACCTGGGTAGTCATACTTTTCAGTATAGGTGTTTACTCTTACATCCTGACCATTGATTGCTGTAATATTGTGATCGAAGGTCTTGATGAGCTTTCTTTCACCGAGCAATTCTGTATCATGATTTGGTAATGTACCATACTGGCAATAGTAAAGGCTGTTGCCATCTGCCACGATCACGTAATGCTTGTGCTGGAATACCGTCATGCCCCGGTAGTCGTTGATCAGACCGAAAGGACGCTTGATGTAATCTTCAGCATGTACGAATGATGTACTTCTATAGCTGGCGTAGATTTTGAAGTTCATCAGAGAATACTGCTTGCTGTCTGGATCTTGTGTTAGTCCTACATACCATGGATAGCTATACTGATAATCAGTTTCGTCGCAGGCTGGGAACAATTCTACGATGTTTTCTTTCATCTTGCTGAAATTCATGTTTTCATCCTCGCAAGTTACATCATATACATTACCTGATTTGTAACGGCTGTATTCACTGATGGTCGCTTCGCTACCGAATGATGGAACAGTACCACCATCGGCAATAGCCATCAGACTGTTGTCATCTGAAAGTGCAAGGATGGTATTGAAGTTCATACCATATTTATAGTTAGGGAACAGACGCTTGAATTTCATGCTATTGTTGATTGGCATAGACATGAAGTTTCCGATATGGAAGTCTGCAGCATCTGTCTTTACATTACAGTAGATATAATTGTCTTCTGAACGAACAGCCTTCAGACTGTAAGTATAGGTTCCTTCTACTGGTTTGAAGCCTTCTGGGAGATCATCTCCAAACTCCTCTGCGGTGTATGTTTCATGCTCCAGCGTGTTACCGTTTAACTCTTCCCACTTGTCGCCCTTGATGATTACCTCGTCAAATTCCTCAATACCGAAGTCACCATAATAGTCAGCATTACCGATGCTCAGGAACATTCCAGTAGGGTTCTTGACCAGATTCTTGTTGAGATCTACTGTGGATGTCTTATAGACAATAGAGTCTCTTGAAAATTCCTTTCCTTCATAGGTGGCTGTGTATTTAATGGAAGAAGGAGTGATGAAGTTGAGAATAGCTCTGCCATCCTCTCCCTTGCTCAGAATCACCCAACCTCTCTGGTAGGCAGCCATAACCTTGATGATTGTGGAAGTTCCATACTTCAAGCCGGTCTTGTTGTCGATGACATAGAAGGAAACATCATGTGAACCGCTTTTGTCGAAGCTGAAGGTATGAGACTGCTCATTAGCACCCTCAATTTTCTTGCCATCCAGCGTCCACTCGTAGCTTACATCAGGATTTTCCTTGTCTATGGTAAACTTAAAGGTTGGACAAATTGTTACTTCCTGTCCCACAGCAACATTGTATTTGCTGTTGATATCGTTGAAATTATTGCTGCCTCCTTCTATCTCGTTCACCTGTCCATAGTTGTAGTTGTTGTCATCATCGATGCAACTTACCATGCAACCGGTGGTAGCGAGCAGCCAGGCATAAAAAAATATCTTTTTCATCTTCTTTTCTACGTTAAGTTATTATCCTGCAACAGGTACTTCAATTTCCACACCGTTGCTGTCTGTGAGAGGTCCCAAGCCTTGTTTAGCTCTCTCTGCATTGATATTCTTGAGGGTATTCTTCAGCTTGATGGCATATTTGCGCAGTACCTGCTTGTTCTTACCATCGAATACCATATCGTCTTTCTTCAGCTCGTCGAGGAACATGAGATATTTTTCCTCAGAGTATTCTCCCAGATAATAAAAATCTACAGTATTTCCAGGATTCTCTGCCGTACCAGCATCGTTTACTGACCACCAGTCAGGCTTGAAGAGTCTGTCAGTTACGCTGATGATGGAACGTGCGTATTCTTTGGTACCTTGCTTTACCTTACCTTCTTCTACTACCTGTAAGGCAATGAGGAAAGTCTTGGTCTGCATTTCAGGAGATTTGATTAACTCGATGGTGATTTCGTTTTCTTCCTGATTGTGCTTGATGACACAATCTTCAGGCAACTTATAGAGATCAGCAGGAAGGGTAGTGCGAGACTCATCCACGGTGACATGGAAATGAAGATCCTCTTCCTGAACCTGTCCGAATACCTTTACAGGAATAGAAATTTTGGCATTCTCGCCATCTTTATACATCTTGAAAGAAACGGTAGTGGTATCTTTCGTGAAATCTTTGTCGAAGATGATATATGCCGTATCGTTGCTGTTGACAAGGATACCCTCCTCTGAACATGATGTCAGAGGCAGGGCGAGACAACCTATTGCCATTGCAGCCAATATATGATTCTTTATTTTCATTTGATGAAATTTCTTTTAATACGTTCTACTTGATGTTGCTTTCAGATTCTGGCTTTGGCAATACATAGATTGCATTGCTTGGAATCAGGTCGCCATTGTCGTAACTTGGCAGCACTTTATTCAGGCGCTTGTACATGAAAAGGGTCTGACCTTCGCCTACAAATTCTCTACGCATGTCATTGAACAGAGCTGTCATAAACTGCTCTTTGGTTGTGATATCGTCTAAGTCTGGCTTTCTGATACCTCTACCTTGTTTAACATACTTCAGATAGCTCTTGGCTGCTTTCAACTTCTCTGGGTCATTAGCATCGGCCAGACATTCGGCAGCGATGTAGTATATTTCAGACATGCGAATCATAGGAATTGTCTGGTTGTTGACAGGTCCGAATGATGAACTTTCAGACTGCTTGTAGTACTTCAATGGGCGATAATAGTAGCCGTAGTATTTTGATTCAAACTGATACTTGAATCTCCAGTCACTTTCCTTTTCTTCACCGAAATACTGATCTATCATATCTGCGTCCCAGCAGAGATAATATTGAGAACTTTCATCCTGACCATCATTAGCATGGTTGAGGGCTGCATCCCAATCAGTTAATTCCGTAGGTGAGTACAGTCCGAAGATGATGTTTTCATACATCTTGATGTTACCTGCTTCGATGTCCTTCGGACCGGAGTAAGAAGATGTGGTAGCCTTGAAGAAGCCATGTTTGTTTTCCTCATCGATGAGGATCTTAGCTTCCTGATAAGCCTCTTCTTTCATGCCTGCATAGAGATAGACGCGGGCGAGGAGAGCGGTTGTAGCCCAGTAGTTGAGACGATAACCACGCAATGAAAAGAACAGGTTCTTACCAGATGAGGCAAGCTGGAATCGGGTGCTTGCACTCAGATTTACAGCCTTCTCACCTTCCAGTTTGAAGAGGGCAGCCTGTGCTGTCTTTAAGTCACTGATGATGTGCTTCAAGCATTCATCTACGGAGATGTTCTCATTGACGTAGGCAGGGTAATAATTGACGTATGGAATATATGTCTTGTCACCAGGATTTGTGACTGGCGATGGCGCATATATACGCAAGAGGTCAAAATGCATGTAGGCTCTTAAGCCAATAGCCTCGTTAAGAATGAGCTGGCGTTCGTAGTTTCCCTTATAGAAAATGGTGGAATCTGCTTTTTCTGTCTGCTGAATCAACTCGTTGCAGTTGGCGATAGTGTTCCATGCGGCAGTCCACATATTGTCTGTTGTAGGAGTCAACTCTGAGTTGCTGAAATTGAGACGGGCAATCTTGTGCATAGCCTGTCCAGAACCGGATGTAGGAGCCTGTTTCATGCTATAGGCCTGTCCCCAGGCATCGATGATACCCCAGGTCAAATTGCTGCCGTAGAGGTTGAAAGTAGCCATCTTACGGTAGATACCATTTAGGGCAGTCTGATAGCCGTCGCCTGTCTGGAATAAGTATTCTTCCTTAATCTCGTCTGATGGGTTTACATCCAACCAGTCTGAGCAAGAGGTGAGGGCGATTCCTGCCACCATCAGGGAGATAATGTTGATATAAATCTTTTTCATTGTGTTCTATATTTAGAATTGAGCTTTCACAGAGAAATTAAACTTGTATGATTTTGGATAGCTAAGACCGCGTTCCTGTCTCACTGAGTTCCAGTTGATGAGGTCGCTGGTACTTGTTTCCAATCGCAACATTCTCAAACCCAGTTTGCGCTTCAGCCATGCTCTGTCGAAATCATAGGTCAGAGTAAGGGCATTGAGACGCAAGAAAGCATTGTCCTGTACGAAACGTGATGTTGGCAAGGTGGTCAGTGACGCATCCTTGATGTCCTTGAACTGGGCGATGTCGCCTGGCTTCTGCCAACGGTCGGTGAGTACGCGCAAGTCAACGTTGCTCTGGCTGATGGTTGCATTCTCTACGCGATCTACCAGAGTTTGGTTGTACTGCTGACCTCCCCATTCGTAGAGGAATGATGCGAAGAGACTCCACTGCTTGTAGCTTACGTTGAAACCGAATGCACCATTGAAGTCTGGTTGGGTATTACCGCATACCACTTCCTGGGTCGCATCCCACTTGTCTGTTACGCTACCATCACGGTTCAGGAAAATCTCCTTGCCTGTAGTAGGATCGATACCCAATGATTTTACAGCCCAGATAGATGTAAGCGACTGGCCTTCCTCATACTGTGCGATAGGCACAGAGTAGTTGGCATCGTTGAGTGAATAGCCGATATTCTGCTGGTTCAACTGCTCTTTCTTATAGAACTCAGCCACGCGCAGGTTGTATGCACGCTGAGAATCTGAAATCTTCAGAATCTTGTTGGTGTTATGAGCGATATTTCCCCAAAGTGCCACAAGCCAGGTCTTGTTTCTAATCACATCATAGCGTGCGGTCAACTCAAAACCTTTGTTCTCAACCTCACCCATATTATTCTTATAGGTAGAGAAACCAGAGGTGCTGGAAAGTGTTACGTCGTTCACCAGGTCGATGGTCTTCTCGTAATAGTAGTCAAAATCGAGAGTCAGGCGCTCCTTGAAGAGCTGGGTCTCGATACCGAAATCATACTTGTCGGTCTTCTCCCAGGTCAGATCTTTGTTACCCAATGCCTTGAGCACAGCACCATAACCTGTTGCATACCACTCGTCGAAAAGAGGGTCATAAACGGTCTGGGCTGCATAGTCAGGGAAGTTTACCTTACCGGTACGACCGTATGAGCCACGTACCTTCAACTTGTTGAGATACTTGTTGCCTTTCAGAAATTCATAGTTGTGGATGTTGACACCCAAACCTGTTGAGAAGAAAGGTGCCCAACGCTGATTGGCTCCAAACTCAGATGAACCATCGAAACGTACGGATGCATCTACCAGGTAGATGTTGTTCCAGGTATAGTTGGCTGTAGCCAGCATACTGACCATGCGTGATGTACCCTCAGTCTTGGTAGGTTTCTTGTAAATCTCATTGGCATAGTTCAATGAGTGGAACTGACCTGAAGGGAAACCACGATAATGTGCTGACAGGTTATCATAGGTAGATGTGTTGATCTCCCAACCTGCAGATGCATTCAAGTTGTGCTTATTGAAGCTTTGGTTGTAGTAGATGAATGCATTACCAGTGAGGTTCAGGTTGTTACCAGAAGTGGTATAGAGGTCACCCAACTTGTCTTTCTGTGAAATAGAACTGTTGCTATCTACGCTTGTGTTGGAAGACAATGGGTCTATGAATTTCTCGCTGCGGCTGTACTTCTTGCTTACGCTGAACTGACCTTTAGCCATCCAGTAATCGTTGATATACCAGTTGAAACTCAAGTTGTTGACAAACTCGTCGTATGAGTTCCAATTGTAGTTGCAAAGTGTTGCCTCATAGAGTGGGTTGTTGCGCACCCGGTTGTTACTGCTGATAGAGTAGTTGAGCTTCTGTGTGAGTACTCCCTTCTCGTATGGGGTATCGTATGGCATCAGACTGGTATAGTCGCTGAATGAACCGTATGGAGATTCCTTAGACTTGGTATGATTAAAGGTTGTTGTATTTTTCACCTGGAAGTTCTTCAGACGGTAATCCAGAGAGATACCGAGACTGTAACGGTCACGACCAGATCCCTTCATGACACCTTCTACCTTGTTGAACGAACCGTCAATACCATAACGCAGATTCTGTGTACCACCTTCGATGAATACACTGTGCTTCTGGTCGAATCCATTTCTCAATGGGAGAGAGAGCCAGTCTGTATCTATACCTCTTAATATAAGAGCCAGTTTGCGGTTATAAGCGTTCACACCATCTGATTCTGAATTGATGTTGATATTACCTACCTCGAAAAGACCTGCACGGCGCTCGATTTCCAACTTCTGGGAAGCGTTTGCAAGGTTATAGTCACGCAAGTCTGGTGTCTCCAATGATCCTGTGAAACCATAAGAAACACGAACTTCACCAGGCTTTGGAGCTACGGTAGTTACAACAATGACACCATTGGCAGCACGTGAACCATAGATGGCTGTAGCAGCAGCGTCCTTCAGAATTGTGATACTTTCGATACGGGTAGGGTCGAGGTCGTAAATCTTTTCAAGACTTACCTCGAATCCGTCCATGATGAAAGTTGGAAGGTTTGGATTATTCTGGAGATTTGACTTAGAAAGTCTGTCAGTGTCCAATTGGCGGACACCCACACCAGATTGTCCACGAATCACCATTTCTGGCATAGAGTTTGGGTCAGAACCAAACTGTGTATTATCGAGCAGACGGAAAGATGGGTCGTAGCTTTGGATGGCATCCAATATGTTTGTTTGGGAAACCTTACGGAGGTCGTCACCAGTAATCTGTGTAGAACTACCTGTGTAACTGTTTTTGCTAACGCTGCGGTAACCTGTTACCACCATATCCTCCAAGTGCTGAGCGTCTTCGCTAAGAGTTACCTTCACGTAGCCGTTTTGTGCATTGAGAACCATTCTCTTTTTCTTCATTCCGATAAAAGAGAATTCTACGGTTTCCTTTTCTGATTTCAAATCAAGTTTGAAGTTACCTTCTACGTTGGTAGTAGTACCATAGCGGCCATTTACCACTACGATATTGACACCAGGAATGGCATTGCCATACTCGTCGATAACGATACCTCTTACAGTATGTGTGCCTTTCTCCTCGCCGTCAGATAGACTGAAAATTCGCTTTTTCTTCTTAGATACGTTGATAAAGTTACCTTTGAATTTGTAGTTGAATGGCAATTTGTCAAAGATAGATTTAAGGATAGAACCTACCTGTTGCTGTTTTGCACTAATTGTAACTTTATAATCCTGTACCTCATCATAGGTAAACAAGACTTTGCATCCAGATGCTTTCTCTACTTTTTTCAGAACATTCGCCAGAGGTTCATTTTTGCAGGAAATGCTGATTTTCTTGCTGGAAGATTGTGCAACGATGATAGCACTGTTACCAAACAAGAAAAGCATCATGATGCCAACTTTGATACCCTTTTTAGTTGTGCGCTGATAAATTTGATACTTTTCTCTCATAAATTATTTCATTTTGTTATTTTATGCTTTTAGCTATAAAACGACAAAGAGAATGTTATGGTCCCTGAAAATTTATCTTTTTAAAAAAAAAATCAATAAAAAAGTATCAAAAACGAATATTTTACGCATAAAAAAAGAAAGTAGGTCAAAAACGGCCTACTTTCTTTGATTAATATCTTAAAGTTGATATGATTATACGATACCCTGAGCCATCATAGCCTTAGCTACCTTCAAGAAACCTGCTACGTTAGCACCCTTTACATAGTTAACGTAACCATCAGCCTCTGTACCATACTTCACACAGTTAGCGTGAATATCGTTCATGATGTCGTGGAGCTTAGCGTCAACCTCCTCACGAGACCACTTCAAACGCTCTGAGTTCTGGCTCATCTCGAGACCTGATACTGCAACACCACCAGCGTTGGCAGCCTTACCTGGAGAGTAGAGAATCTTAGCATCCTGGAATACCTTGATAGCCTCTGGAGTAGATGGCATGTTAGCACCCTCGCTGACAGCGATCACACCATTAGCGATGAGAGCCTTAGCAGCTTCCTCGTTGATCTCATTCTGAGTAGCAGATGGGAGAGCGATGTCTGCCTTCTCAAACCAAGGCTTTGCACCCTCTACATACTTCACGCCATATTTCTCAGCATACTCCTTGATACGACCGCGCTCTACGTTCTTGAGTTCCATGATGTAGTCGAGCTTCTCGCGATCGATACCATCTGGATCGTAGATGTAACCATCAGAGTCAGAACATGTCACTGGCTTAGCACCCAACTCAATCAACTTCTCCATTGTATATTGAGCAACGTTACCAGAACCAGATACCAAAACAGTCTTGCCCTTGAGGTCGATGTTCTTTGTAGCGAGCATGTTGCAGAGGAAGTAAACGTTACCGTAACCTGTAGCCTCAGGACGGATACGAGAACCACCGAACTCCTGACCCTTACCAGTCAAGACACCCTGGAACTGGTGAGTCAACTTCTTGTACATACCGAAGAGGTAACCAACCTCACGGCCACCAACACCGATATCACCTGCTGGAACGTCCTCGTCTGGACCCATGTGACGGTAAAGCTCAGTCATGAAAGCCTGGCAGAAACGCATCACCTCGTTGTTGCTCTTACCACGTGGAGAGAAGTCAGAACCACCCTTAGCACCACCCATTGGGAGAGTAGTCAAAGAGTTCTTGAATGTCTGCTCGAAAGCCAAGAACTTCAAGATGCTCAAGTTTACAGACTTGTGATAGCGAATACCTCCCTTGTATGGACCAATCACGTTGTTGTGCTGGATACGGTAACCCATGTTAGTCTGAACGTTACCCTTATCATCTACCCATGATACACGGAATTCGATGACACGGTCTGGAATGCAAAGACGCTCGATGAGGTTTGCTTTCTCAAACTCAGGGTGCTTGTTGTACTCTTCCTCGATGGTACCAAGTACCTGACTAACTGCCTGAATGTATTCAGGCTCATTAGGGAATCTTCTCTGGAGATTCGCAATGACTTCTGATGCTTTCATAATCTTAATCTTTTATTGAGTTTAAAATTTTTATTTTCTTGTTTGCGATTGCAAAGGTAAAGAAAAAGATTGAAATAACAAACAAAAAGAAAGAAAAAATGATGTAAAAGTAGAAAAAAGTCACTTTTTTAACTTTTTGTAAGACGAAAGGGGCTATTTTTAGTGTACGTACACCTTATTATATATAGGGAATGCCTAAATTTATATCTGTAGTGTATAGAATAGGATAGTAGGGTACCACTTTTATTTTTGCGTGGGCAGGGAAAAATTTGCGCCTGCCCACGCAGAAAAAAATCCTCGGCGAAAGGATATTTCCTTCTGCCGAGGATTCTGATGTTTATGATAGGAAGTAAATTGTTACTTCTGTATCGTTATTTTACTTTTTAAAACCATTATTTCTTGATAACCTTCTTGGTCTTTCCGTCAGTGGTCTTCACAATGTAAACATTGCCAGAAGTCATAGAACTTATCTGCTGGCCAGCCAAAGTGAAGATAGAGGTAGCATTGTTGGCTTTGGTTGTTGCTTGTGGCGCCTTGATACCTGTTGTGATATTCTTCTCGTCGCCATAAATAGCCTTGATGTTTTGCGCCATTGCTTTCATTGTCATATCGGCATACATTTTGTTTGTAACATTTGAAATCTTGGCTGTCATTGAGAATTTGATACCTCCCAAAAAGTTAATAGTTGTTCCTATTCCAAGAGCAGGATTTTTGATTCTGATTTTGGTTTCTGGAACATTTAGTGTTATTATTCCATCTTTTTCTTGTCCTTCTATGTCATTTAATTCAATATCACCAACTTTCGTTCCTGCGAAGGAGAAATTTTTGAGGGAAAAAGAATATTTCTCATTCTCTTGTTGTGTTACTGTAATCTTGACATCATTAACTGTTGTAGGGTTGCCCCCATCAACAGTGACGATCAGGTTGTCTGTGTAATCTGTTGCCATAGCAGTCACTGTACTCATAACCATGGCAAGCATGAGTGTAAAAAAATGTTTCATAATTCTTTGAATATTTATATGATTATTATCTGTTATTTTAACTTGTATGCCAATCCGATTGTGCCATAGATAGGGTACATGGTCTGTTCGATGGTATGGAAGTCACGCTTGAAAATACCTGCTGTGCCCCATGAGATTTCGGCTGTAGCTCCCCAATGTTTGGTAAAATGATAATCGCAACCAACTTTGATACCCCATTGGATATTTCTCATGTCCTTTGAAAAGTCGTAAGTTCCACGTTGACCTTCCTCATGTCCGAGCAAGACTTTATCGCCAGTAGGATTTCCTTTGCGTAAGTAACCGTCGTAGGCGGCACCAGTAAAGTTCTTTGAGGTAATCAGTGAGCCATAAGGACCAAACTTTAAACGGAATTGAGAACCTAATTCGTATGTTGCCAATATAGGTAAAGTCCACATCCATTGCTTTACGTTCGTATCAACATTACCTGTAAACAGGCCTTCGAGCGTTTCGCCACCACGTGTAATCTCCATGTGATAGTTTTTGACTGTGGCATCGGTTTTCATACCTTTGTTTTCAATGTAAAGACCTGTAGCAAGTCCCCAACGATTATGGAATGGTTTGTAGAACTCCACACCATACATCAAATTGGTTCTTGGGGAGTAGCTGTTCAACTTTCTTATGGTCGCAGGCATGTCGAGTGGGGCTGTACCTCCGATACTATACCCCATGCGTGCATAGATATTCGCGTCCTTAAACCAACTCTCGCTCCAAGCTTGTGCTGAAAATAGAGTCAGCATAGCCAATGATAAGATATATTTCTTCATTATTCTTCGATTTTTGCACAAATGATTCTCAGTTCGTCAATACACAAAGTACTGCCTACGGCTCCCTTGAAACTTGCTCCTTCCTCACTGGAAGAGCATACGATAGCCATGTTGTAGCCACGATTCTCCAGAAGTTGAAGGTCAATGTCCTCGGTATAGTCGAATACGGTCTCAAACTTTGTCCACGTGTCTGTAGTCTTGATGTCCTTGACTTCTGCTATGCCAACAAGCTGTTTGCTGGTCTTGACATCATCACCGTAAAGAACAACAGGATTTCCATGTTCATCATGATTTTTGTAGATGACAGCATAGATGTTGCAAATATCTGCCTTTCCCTGTACAATGTTGCCATTTTCATCTTGGAAATCTTTGCCAGGAGTAAACTTGTAGTAGCCTTCGAACTTGATAGGTTTGCGGTCGAATGGCTTTCCGAATTGGGTAGCCTTCATGGCATCCATTAAGGCACTCATACCATCGAACGCCCCGATGAAGATATTTCCAGCTGCAATTCTTTTGCCCACCATGGCCCCAAGTTCACCTGTGCTACGCGTCGTAAGTATGACACCTTTGCCTTCATATCCCTCTGTGGGTGCGGTAGGGTATTCGTCAGGTCTTGCTGATGGAACACTGATAGCAAAGCCTTGGTTTCCACTTGCCCACCAATCCTTGATTTCTTGTTCTTTGGAATTGATCTCGAACCATTCATAATATTGGTTAGCATCACTGAAGTCGGAAGCCTCGTTGAACTTATAGTGCTCGAAGCTATAAGTAATGGTGTCTCCGATTGTTCGTTCATCTTCGGTAACTCTTACTTTGTATGGGCGTGACCAATGTTTGTCTTGTGAGGTAACGGTGTAAATGACCTCCTTGCCATCGGAAAAATCGTGTGTGGAACCATTCTCTGGAGAGATAGTTGCCCCTTCTGTTAACTTAAAGTAAGGGGCCAAAGCTGTACAATCGCTACCTAATCTTACTTTGAAATTCACTGTGTTCTCTTTTGGCAATACATTGATGAGTGTATCGCTTGCTTGGAAGAACATGCTTGTAGGATCATCTAAATGAATATATGCCTGCTCAATATCGCATTCTGCGTTAAGAGGCTCATCCTTGAAACAAGAAGTGAGGGTAGCGCTGCCTACCATAGCAGCGGCCATCAATTTGAAATATTTCATAAACTATTAATATAATCTTTTTTACCAAGTGCAAAGTTACGACGAAAACTTGTAACTTCCAAATGTTTTTCCCTTAAAATGCATATTTGTTCTCTTTTTGGCATAAAAAAGATGAAAAAATGATATGATGTACCTGAATTGCAAACTATTAGCTACTTCCTTTTAGCTGCTTTCACTTTGTTACGAAATATCAGTAGAATAGGGGCTTTTATAACTAAACTTTTATTAAAATGATGAGATAAAAAAAATCCCCGATTCCGAAGAACCGGGGATAAAATATTTTGCATTGTTATTGAATGCGATTCAAATTGAAGCGAAAGGCTAATGATTAAGCCTTACCCTCCATCTGAGCCTTCAACTTAGCAAGTGCGTCGATATCACCGAGTGAAGTACCTGCTGCTACGTTGTTGATAGCTGCAGCCTCATTCTTGCGACCTGCGTTGTTGTGCTTGCGTGGAGCTGCTGGCTTAACATCGTCCTTGCCCTCCTCGAATGTACGAGAGTGAGAGAGGATGATACGCTTTGTCTCCTTAACGAACTCGATAACCTTGAAGTCGAGCTCTTCGCCCTTCTTAGCCATTGAGCCATCCTCCTTAGTGAGGTGCTTTGGAGTTGCGAAGCCTTCGCCACCCTCTGCGAGAGCAACTACAGCGCCCTTATCCATCATCTCAGTGATGGTACCCTTGTGGATAGAACCTGGAGTATAGATTGCCTCGTACTCATCCCATGGGTTAGCCTCCAACTGCTTGTGACCAAGGCTCAAACGACGGTTCTCCTTATCGATCTCGAGAACTACTACGTCGATGTCAGCGCCTACTGTTGTGAACTCAGATGGGTGCTTAACCTTCTTAGTCCAAGAGAG
>ULYL01015223.1_pt1 | contig 22236 bp, 16 predicted proteins | sample 1962211 | NCBI WGS metagenome assembly ULYL01 (sample SAMEA4835864, study PRJEB28245) | human gut metagenome | biome: gut microbiome; material: fecal sample | place: Denmark | collected 2008
GGTCATAAAAAAAGGGGACTTTTTCAGTGCCCTCCCAGGGGGCGGGAGTTCAATCATGCTGTGGCTGAGCCTGTTCTGCATTAACACATTCCTGCTTGGGGAGAGCATTGAAATGGAGTTTGTAGTGGATGATACGCACCCTTGGCAACTCTGTAGGAGTTGCGATTACATAGCCCAGGGTTGAGGTGCGCAGCGCCTCTACCCTGGGTGCAAATCACTACAAATCAATGCTACTCTGTAAGAGTTGCCACAATAGTGGGGACAGTTACCCAGGGTAGCGTGCTGCGCCCGCAACCCTGGGCTGGGAAAACGCAACTCCATTACCTTTACGCTCCGCGCCGGTGACCTTCGGTTCAGAGTTGCTGCTGTTTGCGGAAACCCAACCAGAGCCACAACCCGGCTTTCCCCAAGGGGAAGGAGAGCCACCCAACGCCCTAAAACTCATCCAGAAGAAACTCCCGCCCATACACCTTAATTACCTTCATTCCTTTAACTTCATATTTTCCTTGAAAAAAGTTTGGTTGTTTGAGACTTTATTGCTAACTTTACACCCGAAAAAGAAGATTCTCGGTTTATACCGAATCAAAGATAACAGAACCCGTCTGCATCCCGGAGACCTGCAGGCGGGTCACTTTTTTTATAAAACAGGTATGGTAAATCAGAAACCGCATAATATAGAAGAACAGATTCGCTTGCTTCGTGACAAGGGCATGAATTTCTCAGATGATGAAGAGCGTAAGGCAAAGGAGTGTTTCTCGCGTATCAGCTATTTCCGTCTGAAATATTATTGGAGAGACTTACTGGATGCAGATACAGATGGAGATTTCATTGAAGGAACCACCTTTAGTGATGTTATCCGGCGGTATGATTTCGACCATCAGCTGCGCCTCATCCTTTTTGACGCAATAGAAATAATAGAAGTGGCATTGCGTTCAAAGGTGATTAACCATATGTCACAAGCCGCAGGTAATGGATTATGGTATTTGGACTCCTCCCTTTTTGAGAACAGTGATTACCATGAAGATTTCGTTTACGACTTAAAATATGAATTTGGAAGAAGTACGGAGCCTTTTGCCAAAGAATATATAGACAGTCATCCCAACTGGGACGAGGAGTCTTTTGACGGTGACAATCCGGATGCGTGGAGGATAATAGAGGTGGCAACATTCGGTACTCTTTCCAAGATGTGTAAAAACCTTAAGTCGCAGCTTCCGCAGCGTTCCGCAATAGCCAACGATTTTGGACTTTACTCAGCAAAAGACCTTACAGGTTGGCTTGAGGCGATTTCTCTGATGCGTAACATTGTGGCACACCATTCCAGACTATGGAACAGAACGTTTGGAAAGAAAGTAACCAATCCAAGAGGCTTACGTGGCAAATGGCTAAACTCACCATTGACAGAAAATCAGAAGAACAGGCCATACGGCTTCATCGTGGCAATGCTGTATCTCTGCAATGCTGTCTGCCCCAGAAATAAAATAAAAAATAAGATTCTTGATCTGATAAGTGCCAATCAGAACATTCCTTATCAAAGGCTTGGTTTTATCGGAAATTGGAAGGACGATCCAATATGGAGGTAAAAGCCGTTTGTGATGATTTGCACAAAAGGCTTTTCCTTGAATGGGTAGAAAGCGGGATGTATAAACACAAAACGGTCATTAGGCTGATTTGGATTTAATAAGCTAATGATATAAACACAAAAAGCCATGGTAAAAAAAGCGGCCGTTGGCCGTTCAAAAAGTCCGCCATTGGCGGTAAAAAAAACAGTTGCTTGTAGTGGCTCACCGAAGAGAGCAAGGAAGAAGAGGTGTTATATATCGACAAGAAATAAGGTAATCACTTTTTCTACTGGCGCAAGCCGGACTTTTTTTACCGCAAACGGCGGACTTTTTGTAGCTTCTTATGTGAGTATATCAAGTGGATATGGAACCGCACGAGACAAGTAACGCCTACGGCTAAACGCAACTCCTACAGAGTTGCCTAGTTAGTTGGGGGTAGCTACCCAGGGTAGCGTGCTGCGCCCGCAACCAGAAGCCCCTCCCCTGGCCCTCCCCAAGGGGCGGGAGTCCTATCTTGCTGTGGATTAGGGCATTATAACTTGCTGCGGGTAACGCCTACGGCTAATCGCAATACTTACAGCATTGCTACACCTTATTATATATGTACCCAGGGTAGCGTGCTGCGCCCGCAACCCTGGGCTGGGGAAACGCAACTCCATTACCTTTCCGCAGCGCATTGCGCCGCGCTGGTGACCTTCGGTTCAGAGTTGCTGCTGCTTGCGGACATCTCTACCATGTACCAGCCCCCCTCTCCCTCATCATGGACACCTCACCAGCCACGAGCACCATTCCAGCCTTACCCAAGGGGAAAGAGAACCTTCAAACCGCCTTAAACACAACAAGTATGAGTTCCCTCCCTTTGAGGAGGGCTGGGGAGGGGCTTGGGGTTGTGGTCTTCACATTAAAAAAGGCCCAAACTTTCCCAATACCATTTGGAGAGGCAGGTGAAGTCTGGGCCACGGATAAAAGTCAAGCTGACTACTCAGCTATCGTCATTCATCTTCGTCATACCAGTCGTCGCGCGGGGCGAGGATGGGTTTGGAGTTGTCGGCTTTTCCGCCAACCTCCACCCTGCTTTCACCGCTACCTGCGAGCAGGGTGTGCATGGCATCCACACGTATGCGCTCTGACTGGGGTCTTACATAGCTATGTCTCATTGTCTTATTCTTTGTTTACATATTTGTTAATCACTTTGACCGCATCGGCTGTATCTATCTTTCCGTCACCATCGACGTCAGCTGTCGCCTTGTTGAGCTTGTCGGTGGTACCCTTGATATAATGTTCGATAATCATCACGGCATCGGCGGTATCTATCGTGCCATCACCATCGACGTCGCCCACCTGACTATTGGTGATATTACCCGTCTGGCTGCCGTCGCCCTGGGGCTCGTCGGGGCTGTCGGGGTTATAGACAAACCGTGCTTCGTAGTTCACGTTGCTGGCAGGCATCTCGAAGTTGAAAGCGAGCTGGTCACTCTGCTTCACGCCGTCGACGAACCATCCCTTGAACTTATATCCCTGACTGGGGGTAGCCCTAAGTTCCACCCAAGTACCAGCCTTGGCTTTGGCTCCGTTGTCGCGGTTGAACGAACAGCTGCCCGGCTCATTGGTAGAGAGATACACATGGTAGGTGTCGGGCATCTGTGGCTCAGAGGGGTTGACGGGCGTAAAGTCGTAGATGGCTACAAAGTTTACGTTGCGGTCGGCCACGACATACTCAAATGTCTGCTGCTCGCTATACATCTCGCCATTGAGCGTCCAGTAGGCGAAGGTGAAGTCCTCGCTCCGCGACGAGGTGCTTATCGTCACCTTAGTGCCGCTGAGATAGGTGCCACTGCCCGAGGTATAGCCGCGCTCGGAACTCACGCTGACCCTAAGGCGCAGATTGGGCTCGGGCGGATTGCCAGGGTTGAAATCGTCTTGCGCCGACACCGTGAGCATGGTGCTGCCCACGATGAGCAGCAGCCATGTCATCAGTAATCGTTGTAACTTGGTCATAGTCCTATGCCTTTTATCTTACCATAAACTTGGCCTTCAGTCCTTCTACCTCTACCAGATAGACGCCCTTGGTGAGGCCGAGGAATCCATCCTGGGTGCGGGTGGCATAGAGGGCACCGTTGAGAGCATAGACATGGAGTGTCTTGCCCTGCAGGTTGCTGATATTGAGGCCGCAGTCGGTAGGCTTGACGTTGACGCCAGTGGTGGTCACGATGTCGCCGATACCGGTGGTGCTGTTGTCGATGAGCAGCATGAAGCGGTTGTCGAACTCTCCGGCATCAGAGGTGAAGTGATAGTCGCCCTGGGTGAGGTCGAAGGTTATCTGCAGGTCGTTGTCGCGCAGGAGTACCTGGCGATCCATGCGCTGGGCGGCGATGGTATATTCGCCAGCCTTGGCAGCACGGTAACCTATCTTCACGCTACCCTCGGGGCGCTCGTTGATGGCGAGTCTGCCTGCCAGAGCCTCTACGGTGTAGAGTTCAGAGGCGCCGTTGCTCTCAAACTTGGCGGCATCGCAGTCGCGCTCATAGCCTGCCTTCTTGTCGGGATTGAATACCACGCGGGTCTTGTCGGTGGTGGTGCCGTCGCTGAGGGTGAGGTTTACTATCTGGCGCTGCACGTCAAACTGTCCTTCCATGCGTGCCTTCTGCATCTGGCTGTTCATCTTCTTGTCTCTGCCAGTCTGGGTAAGACGGTTGTCGCTACCAAAGTTGATGTCGTCATTGTCCTTGGGACACTGCACGAAGAATGCCTCAAAGGGATTGAGGAAGGCATTGTCGTCGCCGGGACGCACAGCCTCGTAGGTCTTGCTGTTGCTGTTCCAGCGGGTGATAGGACTGGTGTAGCCCATATCGTTGATGTCGTAGAACGCGGTGAAGGGGTTGCCCACGAAGTTCCAGCTGGCGTTCTGCTCGTTGGTCGAAGTGTGAATATCGAGCTTGGTGTCTACATTCACGTTGGGCATGTTCTTAAACTCACTCTTCTCTATCTTGATAGACAGCGTGCAGTCGAGCGACGCCTGGAAGATGTAGCCCTTGCCGGGGTAGAGATATTCCTCAGACTCTTTGAGGTCTATCCATCCACCCTTGCCATACTTGGCGCGGATGGCGCCATTGTAGGTACGGAACACAAACTTCACATTCTTGCCACACGAGATGTCGGCTTTTCTCACCTTGAAGGGGAAGCTGAAGAAATACCAGCGGTTGGCCTTGATGGTGATGTCTATATAGAGTCCCTTGGCATTGAGGTTGGCATTGGCGATGATGGATGCCCAGTTTTTGCCGTCGCCCTTGATGTGTATGGTGTCGGCATCCTGGGGAGGCAGTTCAGGTTTGCCGGGCACGATGATGCCACCACCAGGGTTGATATCGATATCAGGTTCGCCTGTAAATCGGTCTTCCAAGGTGTATTCCTTGTTCAGGTAGAAATACTTGTAGGGCTCGTCGAATTCCTCCAATTTGGCGAACTGGCTCCACTGGGTGTTCCAATAGTAATTGTTTTTGCTCTGCTTGGGGATATATAGGGTACCAGTCTTATAGGCTGTTTCTGAGAATGTGTTTTGTCCTATATCAATAGGCTCCACGGTATAGGTATATACCTTTTTCAGGTTATATAGGTAAAAGGCATTATCGCCTATCCACTTTAGCGTGCTGGGAATTCTTACTTCTGTGAGATTGTCGCAATTGTCGAAGGCAGAGGAACCAATAGTTTCTACACCAGGCAGAGAGATTTTCTCCAGGCCATCACACCATCTAAACGCACCAAATCCAATTGTCTTTAGTGTAGGAGGAAAGTCTATTTTTTTAAGTAACCTACAACGAGAAAAGACAGAATTACCAAGAACCTCCAACTTGACAGGAAGAACAACTTCTGTAAGGCTGACACAACCGGAGAGAGCGCCACTATTTATAAGGGTTGCATTCTTAGGTAACTTTACGGATAGAAGATCGTATAAGCCGGCAAACATATTATCTCCAATGATATTATCCTCAGTATGATATCCTGTATAGTATTCATAATCATTGGCCACAATGGTGGCATCTGTCAAGTCGAGATAGTGCAAATTAGGCATCTTGTTGCGTATCACCATGATGTCATAGCCGTTGATGGAACCCGTCACCTTCAGCGACACCACCTTGTCGAGATTGTCTTGGGTAATCACATCCAGCAGCCCCGACTCCTTCTCCTGCGCAGTCACGGGGACATCATAGTCCGTGATGTCGCTCATAGAGAATATCAGGTCTTTATAGTTGCTCCATCCGGCTGCAGTCCGATAGTCATTCACTGCACTCTCAGGTACACGGATGACAGCATATTCCCAAAAAACATCGGTTCCTAATGCAGCAGGAGCGGTCGCTGCAAATGTGATTTCTCTCGTCTCGTTAAAACAGCTATTACCGATGCTTGTCAAGGTCGCTGGCAGATAGAGTTTGACAATTGAACAACCCAAGAATGCCCCGTAACCTATGCTTGTAATCGATGGCATGGACACAGAAGTAAGGCTTGAACAGCTGTTGAATGCTTGGTTACCTATACTTGTCACCAAGGGCATGTCCACAGAAGTAAGGCTTGCGCAAGATAGGAATGCATCACTACTTATACTTGTCACCGATGGCATGTCCACAGAAGTAAGGGCATTGCACTGATAGAATGCACCACAATCTATACTTGTCACCGATGGCATATCCACAGAAGTTAGGGCTTCGCAATCCTCAAATGCACAATAACCTATACTTGTCACCGATGGCATAGCCACAGAAGTCAGGGCTTTGCTATCCTTAAATGCTTCATTGCCAATACTTGTCACCGAATAATCCACGCCATCAACAGTAATCTTCTCAGGAATCACGATGTCGCCAGTGACAGTTGATGCGGTAACTGTTGCTGTTTTATCTGAGCGAAGGTAATAATTAATACCATCTACAGTTGCTGTTTGCGCCTGTATTGTCATTGTCCAGCATAGGGCGATGAGCGTTAGGCAGATGTTGATAAAAGTTTTGTGTGTCATGTTTTGTTTGATTTTAGTTAGTTATTTTATTTTCAATACTTTCTTTCCGTTCACCACATAGATGCCGCCGGGCTGCATGGTCTTCACCTGCTTGCCGTCGAGGGTGTATATCTTGCCGTGAGCGGAGACAGACGTGGTGGGGGCGGTGATGGCCGTGGTGGCGCCTATCTGTATGCCATACTGCGGGGCAGAGGCTTGCGCAGCGGGCATCTCGAGCCAGCACTTGCCCTCGGGGATGAGAAACTCCACGCCATCCATGGCATAGAACTTGGCACCCTCGCCGAGGTCTTGCAGCACATAGCCCGCGCTCTTTTTCTGCGGAGCGATGGCACCACGGAGCAATCCGTCGCTGACCACCTCGCCATACTTGTCAGCATCGACCGTGCCCTTCAGCGAGCCGGAATAACCAGAGGTGCTATATAATATATAAGGTGTATAGGCAGCCAGCTGCGTCACCTCGCTGAGCACCACCAACTGGCCCGTCTCGTCGAGCCCCTTGGCAGAATAGGCCTTGACGCCGTCGGGCAATGGGGACACAGCGAAGGGCAACACGCATGTGCCATAATGACTGGAGCCACTCACCGACAGATTCACCGTGCTCTCCGCCTTGGCATGGAGCGTAAGCGTCTGGTCCTTGCAGTGATACTTCTGCGCATTCTCATTGGTAATTAAGTCAAAATTAGTTACCTGAAGGACGACGTCACCCGGTTTGAGATAGGGAGATGCCTTTACCTTGAAGTAGAGCAGCTTGCCACTTTTACCATAAAAAGGGGAGGCTTGCAGAGAAACACAGGACATTCGCAAAGTCCTTTCCTTATCCTTAACAGCACCATAAGAGACCCCAATTGTATGACTACTGCTGCACAAGTCATTATCATCAGTATTGAACAGTTTTACATAGACATCGCGCATCAATACAGGTTCCACTCCAGGCGGAAAGAGGATATCCATCTGGAAGGCAGTGTAAATCTTGGAACCCTCCAGGCTTATCTCCACCTGATAGGTATCGGCGCTGCCTGGCACCAACGTAACATCATTGACAGTGATGTAGTCATTGGTAGGTTTAGGGAGCTGTGGCTCATTGGCCACCGCCCCGCCTCCTACCAACAGGCAGAGCAAGGACAAAAGCCAGGCCCTAATGCTTAAGTTGTAAACGTTTCTCATACTATATTATTTTTGATAGTTAGTATATCTACATTTACGCCGGGGGGCCCCTGGGCCGGACAGGTTGTTAAGATAGAGATGGAAAGCGAGCATAAAAAAAGCGTGGGAACACCGCTTGTCGTCTGTCCCACGAACTGAGGCTCTCGCATTGCCTATTAAAGTTGAACAGACAACGCCAGAGCCCACGCCGATATGAAAAGCCACAATAGTCAAGACAGCCCCGATACCTATATATAATAAGGTATAGAGCCGTAATGGGGTTGCAACATAATCACACCCATGGACATCTACCGTTGGCTAAGCTCAAGACTTTAATGTGGGGAATTTGCGAGATTCCAGTTCGTCAAGAACAAAGCGTCAAGTAAACGCCTTAATATATGTCGTGCCCCGTTTCCCACCACCCCTCCCTGCTATGCAAGGCTCGGCGTGAGCATGGGGCAAAGACCGCATTGGTCTCCGCCACCCTCGTAACAACCACCAAAGTGGTATGAAGATATGCAGCTTCACCAATTAACGCTCCAAAATTACAAAAAATATACAATAACCAAAAGGAAAACGGTAAAAAATATTGAAATAAAGAAAAAAAAGGCGGTAATCATGGTAGCAGATGGTTTACCAAAAGTATTTAAGGACAAGAGGATGATACAAAACGTTTTGTTCCTTTTCAGGGCTTAGCCCTGAAAAGGCACAAATCTTTTTGTAGATTATTGTGATGGTATATTCAAGGATTATGGAAACACACACGACAAGTAACGCCTTCGGCTAAGCGCAATACTTACAGCATTGCTATACCTTAATTATATATGTACCCAGGGTAGCGTGCTGCGTCCGCAACCCTGGGCTGGGGAATCGCAACTCCGTCAGAGTTGCTGCTGCTTGTGCGGAGAAGCCCCTCCCCAGGCCCTCCCCAAGGGGCGGGAGTCCTATCTTGCTGTGGGTTAGGACATTATAACTTGCTGTAGGTACGCACCCTTGGCAACTCTATAGGAGTTGCTGCTGCGTGCGGAGAGTCAATTGCGGGGGTTATCCATTATTTGCTACTTCTGTAATAGGTTGATATAAATACAAAAAGCCATGGCGGTAAAAAACATTACCACAACGGCGAAGCCTTCAGAAGACACCAAGGCTTTTTGTGTTTACCTCATTAACCCCATATACCTTATTATATATATAGCAAAAGTGATTTTTCTTCGGTTTTGTTTGGTTACGTTGCGCATTATCATTAACTTTGTAATTCATAGGCGGATAGCCGCCTGAATGATATGGATTATAGGACAACAAATAACACATAATACAATGTTTAGCAAAGAAACATATATCCGTCGTAGGGCTGAGCTGAAGCGCTTAGTCAAGAGTGGTATCATCATCCTGTTTGGTAACAACGACTCGCCAGCCAACTTCCCCAACAACGGGTATTACCCCTTCCGTCAAGACTCCACATTCTTATACTATTTCGGTCAGCAGCGCGACGGCCTGGTGGGCGTGATAGACCTGGACGAAGACAAGGAAACGCTGATAGGCAACGACATTGACATAGAGGACATCGTGTGGTATGGCTCGGTAGACACCGTGGCTGACATGGCTGCACAGGTGGGCGTGGAGAACTGGGCTCCGATGAAAGAGCTCAAGACCATCTGCAACGCCGCACTGAGCCAGAAGCGCCCCATCCACTTCCTGCCTCCCTACAGATATGATATCAAGTTGCAGCTGTTTGACCTGATAGGCATACATTCCAACCAGCAGAAGGAATCGGCATCGATGGAGCTGATTAAGGCTGTAGTGAAGATGCGTTCTACCAAGGAACAACAGGAGATAGAAGAGCTGGAGCGCGCCTCGGTGATAGGCTATAAGATGCACACCACCGCCATGAGACTGACACGTCCAGGCTTGACCGAGAAGTATATCGGCGGTCAGGTGGACGGCATCGCCCACTCGTTTGGCGCCATGGTCAGCTTCCCCACCATCTTCTCGCAACACGGCGAGATCATGCACGGCAACCCCTCTATGGCTGAGCTGGAAAGCGGACGCCTCGTGCTCTGTGATGCCGGTGCCGAGACCATCAACAACTACTGCTCTGACAACACCCGTACCTACCCCGTGAACGGCAAGTTCAGCCAGCGCCAGCTGGAGATATACTCTATCGTAGAAGCAGCCCACGACCATGCCCTTGAGGTGGCACGCCCCGGTGTGAAGTATGCCGACGTACACTTCTCCGTATGCCGCCTTATCTTTGACCGTCTGAAGGAGCTGGGTCTTGCCAAGGGCGACACCGAAGAGGCTGTGCGCCAAGGTGCCCACGCCATGTTCCTGCCCCACGGACTGGGCCACATGATGGGTATGGATGTACACGACATGGAGAACCTGGACCAGGTGAACGTGGGATTTGACGAGGAGACCCGCCCCAACCTCGAACAGTTTGGCACCAACTGTCTGCGCATGGGACGCCGTCTGCAGGAAGGATTTGTAGTGACCGACGAGCCTGGCATCTACTTCATCCCCGCCCTTATCGACGAATGGCGCGCCAAGGGACACTGCAAGGACTTCCTCTGCTTTAACAAGCTGGAGACCTACAAGGACTTTGGTGGCATCCGCATCGAAGACGACCTGCTCATCACTGCCGACGGTGCCCGCTTCTTGGGCAACGAGCGCATCCCCTATCATCCCAAGGATGTAGAAGCATATATGGCTGAAAACAAACAATAATCAACAGAATCATAAAACAACAAGAAATGAAAAAAATCATGATGATGGCGCTCGTGGCTATGGTGGCTTTGGGCGCAAACGCACAGGAGAAGAAGGCCGAGAAGGTAAATCCCAACAAGCCCGTATTCACTGTAGTCAAGGAGAATAAGATTACAAGTATCAAGGACCAGAACCGCTCAGGTACGTGCTGGAACTACTCTACCCTGAGTTACTTTGAGGCCGAAATCCTCAAGGCTACCGGCAAGGTCTATGACCTGGAAGAGAGCTTCGTGACCAACAAGACCTATATGGACCGTGCTATTCAGGTAGTACGTCTGCATGGTGACTGCCAGTTTGCTCAGGGCGGTTCGGCTTACGACCCCTTGTACTGCATCCAGAACTATGGTATCATCCCCCAGGGCATCATGCCTTTCCCCGGCAGTCTGTATGGCGACTCACTGAACAACTTCAACGAGTTCTTCACCGTGCTGTCTCCCTATGTCAAGGCCATTGCTACCAGCAACAGCAAGAAACTGTCTGGCCAGTGGAAGGTGGGTCTGCAGGGCATCCTCGATGCCTACCTCGGCAAGTGTCCTGAGAACTTCACTTACGAAGGCAAGAACTATACTCCCAAGACTTTTGCTGCCAGCCTGGGTCTCGACTGGAACAACTACGTGACCGTAACCAGCTATACCCACCACCCCTTCTGGACACAATTTGCCGTTGAGGTGCAGGACAACTGGCGCAACCCACAGTCATGGAACGTGCCTATCGACGACATGGCCCGCATCATCGAAAACGCCATCATGAACGGCTACACCGTAGCATGGGGTGGTGACGTATCGGAAGAGGGCTTCACCCGTCAGGGTCTGGCTTACTTCTACGACACCAAGAAGATGGAGAGCCTCGCAGGCAGCGATATGGCACACTGGCTCAAGCTGCCCAAGGCCAAGAAGACCAACCTCATCGACTCTCTCGGTGTAAACGTGCCCGAGCTTGTGCCTACACAGGAGCAGCGCCAGCAGCGTTTTGACAACTGGGAGCTGACCGACGACCACGGTATGCTCATCTTCGGTATCGCCAAGGATCAGAACGGCAAGGAGTACTATATGGTAAAGAACTCATGGGGCGAGTCTGGCGAATACAAGGGTATCTGGTACATGACCAAGAACTACATCGTGGCCAACACCATGGACTTTATGGTCAACAAGAATGCCATCCCCAAGGATATACGTAAGAAAATGGGCATCTAAGAACCATAGCGCATAAATACATAAACGGCAGCTTCTCATAAATTTTTAGATGAGAAACTGCCGTTTTTTTGTATTTATTTTGTAACTTTGGGCTCAAATAAGGTCTATACCAGACTTGGCCCCCATTCTATTGATAATAAAAGAACGATATAATGCACTTTAAGTGGAATTACAAGTATCCTACACCCGAAGAGGAACAGGCTGCTAAGGAATTGGGTGAGAAGCTCAACATGAGCCCCATTCTCACCCTGCTGCTGATTAGGCGTGGCATTACCACCGAGTCGGCAGCCAAGCGATTCTTCCGCCCCCAGCTTGCCGACCTCATCAATCCGTTTCTGATGAAGGACATGGACATCGCCGTAGACAGGCTCAACGATGCCATGGGCCGCAAGGAGCGTATTCTCGTGTATGGCGATTACGACGTAGATGGGTGTACAGCCGTAGCGTTGGTCTATAAGTTTCTGTTGCAGTTTTATTCCAACATCGAATACTATATCCCCGACCGCTATGACGAAGGCTATGGCGTAAGCAAGAAAGGTATAGACTATGCCAAGGAGCAGGGCGTGAAGCTCATTATCATCCTCGACTGTGGCATCAAAGCCATCGACGAGATAGCCTATGCCAAAGAGCAAGGCATCGACTTCATCATCTGCGACCATCATGTGCCCGACGAGAAGCTGCCCGATGCCGTGGCCATCCTCAACCCCAAGCGTGAGGACGACCCCTATCCCTTCAAAGACCTGTGTGGATGCGGCGTAGGCTTCAAGTTTATGCAAGCCTTTGCCAAGAACAACGGCATCCCCTTCTCACGCCTCATCCCCCTACTCGACCTCTGTGCCGCAAGCATCGCTGCCGACATCGTGCCCGTAGTCGACGAGAACCGCATCCTCGCCTTCCACGGGCTGAAGCAGCTCAACCAGAACCCAAGCGTAGGACTCAAAGCCATCATCGATATCTGCGGACTCAACAATCGCGAGCTGTCGATGAGCGATATCATCTTCAAGATTGGCCCGCGTATCAACGCCTCTGGACGCATGGAGAACGGCCGCGAAAGTGTGGACTTGCTTGTAGAAAAAGACCTTGGCATGGCTCTGCGCATGGCCAAGCACATCAACGAATACAACGAGCAACGTAAGGATATAGACAAGCAGATGACCGAGGAAGCCAACCAGATTGTGGCCCGCTTGGAGAACCAGAAGCACCAGTCGAGCATCGTGCTCTACGACGAGAACTGGAAGAAAGGCGTCATCGGCATCGTCGCCTCACGACTTACGGAAATCTACTTCCGTCCCACCGTGGTGCTTACCCGCGACGGCGACTATGCCACCGGCTCTGCCCGCAGCGTCACCGGCTTTGACATCTATTCTGCCATCAAGAGTTGCCGCCATCTGCTGGTCAACTTCGGTGGCCACACCTATGCCACGGGTCTTACGCTGAAATGGGACCGCATCAAGGAATTCCGCATGGCGTTCCAGCAGTATGTAGACGACCACATCCTGCCCGAGCAGACCGAAGCCAACCTGAAGATAGACTCAGTCATCGACTTCAAGGATATCACCAAGCGCCTGCACAACGACCTGAAGAAATTCTCACCCTTCGGCCCAGGCAACCCCAAGCCCCTCTTCTGCACCCTCAATGTCTACGACTATGGCACCAGCAAGGTCGTGGGCCGCGAGCAGGAGCATATCAAGCTCGAGCTGGTCGACTCCAAGTCGAGCAATGTGGTCAAGGGCATAGCCTTCGGCCAGAGCGCATCGGCACGTTACATCAAGTCAAAGCGCAGCTTTGACATCGCTTATACACTTGAGGACAATGTCTTCAAGCACAACGCCATCCAGTTACAGATAGAAGACATACGCCCTGCTGAGGATGAAAAGGTATGACGACATACTGAGAGAATACTGGGGCTATACATCTTTTAGAGGAATACAGGAGTCCATCATCGAAAGCATCGGCTCGGGCAAAGATACCTTGGGCCTGATGCCTACCGGTGGCGGCAAGTCCATCACCTTCCAGGTGCCTGCCTTGGCCCAGGATGGAGTCTGTATCGTCATCACCCCACTTATATCCCTGATGAAGGACCAGGTGATGCACCTGCAGAAGCGTGGCATCAGTTCGACCGCCATCTTCTCGGGCATGTCCAGGCATGAAATCATCGTGACGCTCGAGAACTGCATATTCGGTTCTACCAAGATACTCTACGTATCGCCCGAGCGTCTTTCTTCCGAGCTTTTTCTTACCAAGTTAAAGCACATCAACGTTAGTTTTATCACCGTCGACGAAGCCCATTGCATCAGCCAATGGGGCTATGACTTCCGTCCCAGTTACCTGCGTATTACCGACATACGAAGCATCAAGCCCAATGTACCTATCCTCGCGCTCACAGCCACCGCCACGCCCAAGGTGGTGATAGACATCCAAGACAAGTTGGGGTTCAAGGAACACAACGTGTTCAGCATGAGCTTTGAGCGCAAGAACTTGGGCTACATCGTGCGCAACACCACCGACAAAGACCACGAGCTGCTGCATATCCTCAGAGCCGTGCAGGGCTGTGCCATCGTCTATGTGCGCAGCCGCAAGCGCACTAAGGAGATAGCCAAGATGCTCACCGATGCCGGCATCAGTGCCAACCACTTCCATGCCGGACTCGACCCCGCCATCAAGGACCGCAACCAGCAGCAATGGCAGGACGACGAACGGCGGGTGATAGTGGCTACCAACGCCTTTGGCATGGGCATCGACAAGCCCGATGTGCGTCTGGTCATCCACTACGACTGTCCCGACTCCATCGAAGCCTACTTCCAGGAAGCGGGCCGTGCCGGACGCGACGGCCAGCGTGCCTATGCCGTGCTGCTCTACGACACGAGCGACAAGGTGAAGCTGAAGAAGCGCATCGCCGACAATTTCCCTGAGAAGGAGTTCATAAGCAGTGTCTACGAGCATCTGGCCTATTACTTCCAGATAGGCGTAGAGAGCGGCAAGGGATTTACCGGTGCCTTCGAGATAGACAAGTTCTGCCACATCTACCACCACTACCCCATCCAGACCGATGCCGCCCTGCGCATCCTGCAGCGCGCCGGCTACATCATCTACGAGACCGACCCCGACGCCCGTGCCCGCATCATGTTTCTGCTTCATCGCGACGAGCTATACCGTCTGCACGAGGGCACGCCCATGGAAGAGAAGGTCATCACGGCGCTGCTGCGCTGCTACGGCGGACTCTTCACCGACTATGCCTATATCGACCTGTCGCTGATAGCCCTGCAGAGCGGACTCGAGCACGAGCAGGTCTACACCATACTCAAGATGCTCTCGCAGCGGCATATCGTACACTTCATCCCACAGCGCAAGATGCCCTACATCACCTACCTTACCGACCGCGTAGACCCAGAGCAGGTGATCCTGCCCAGAGAGGTATACGAGGAAAGAAAGGAGAATTACATCGAGCGTATCGAGGCAATGATAGCCTATATCGAGAACGATGAGACTTGCCGCAGCCGGCAGCTTATGGCTTATTTCGGAGAAGAAAACAAGAACGATTGTCACCGTTGCGATGTGTGTGCAGACCACTACGGACGCGTCACCAAGCAACAGGAGAAGACAGCTCGCGAGCTTATCCTGCAACAACTGGCCGACGGAGAGCCCCATCACATTACTATTCTGCGTGATCTGCAGATTCCTAAAAAACAGTTCGAACAGGTTTTGTCCGAACTGGTGTCTGAAGAGATAATCCTTGTCAACGGCTGTCAAATCTGCCTCAACAAGGATTGACTCCCCCCATTATTTTTCTATAAACACAGCCTTGCCGCGAGCCACCTCGGTCTCTGTGGCATCATCGTCGGCGCGCTTGGTGATGCGAATGCAGTAAGCGCCGTCGGCAGTTTGCTCCTGATAGAAAGTCAGGACATCGCCGCCATGGGCTTCAGCCACATAGGCTATCTCAAAGCGTTTCAGGAAATGAGACTTGTACCAATCGACGGGAAACAGGTCGAGCACATGTTCGATATACTTGACGCTGTTGATATGGCCATTGATGTCGACATCATTATAGCGTGTCTTGAGTTCCATCACCTTCACAGCCTCATCACCCATCTTTACCCGCGACGGGCTGGCGATAGGACAGGGATAGTCTTTGTCTATATAGTTGTTGATGGCACCATCGTGGATGCTGAAGATGTCGGTGGGCTGACGGCTCTGGGTATCTATCATCGCCCACACGCTGCGACCATAGCCAAGCATGTGGCCGTCGGCGGCAGAGATGGCATAATTGCGCGAGGTGAAGTAGCGCATGGCACTCTCGACCCAAGTCTCTACATAGAAGTCGTCATACGAGGAAGGCATCTCGTCCATCTCTATCACCAGTCGCGACAGCACCCATGTCTTGTGGCGTGGCATAAGATAATTCATACCAAAGCCACGCTCTGTGGAATGGAAGTCGGCAGCATTGAGCAGATGATTACCCAGGTGTCCCATGAAGAGATGATTGGAGTAATCACAGTGGAAGGGCTCTGCCAAGAACTTGTATTTTGCTATTTTGGTCTGTTCCATATTCATACGTTTTACACAACAAAATTAACGAAAAAATCTCTGGCACCCAACGATACCAGAGATTTTTTTATTATCGGCGCAGTCAAACTGTCACTTGATATATACGATAGCCAGGCGATTGGAAGTAACTCCCTGCACACCCTTGCCGGTAGCCTCGTCGACGATGACGCCGCGGGCTCTGAGATAGTCGGCCACGACATCGGCACGACCCTGCGAGAGTCTCTTGTTGAACGCCTTGGAGCCCTCGGGCGAAGCAGTACCTACAACCTGCACGTGCTTGCCTTCGGCTATGGTGTTGAGGGCTTTCTTGGCCTCATCGGTGAGGTTCTGCTTGCCCTGTGCGAAGGTCACAAACACGAGGTTGCCCACCTGTACTTCCTGTGTTTTCACCACTTCCTTGACCACCTCCTTAGGTTTCTTGGCAAGTTCGCCGCGCAAGTCGTTAATCTGAGCATTGAGTGCATCGACCTCGGCCTGGTCGCGCAGCTGGGCAAGAGCGAAGTTGTGGGTACCATTGGAGTTTCTGAACTTGTAGTTGAAGCCTACATTGAGCTGGAAGCCAGACTTGTTGACATTGTAAGCCACGCCCTGGTAGCCATTGCCGTTGAGAGCCCAGTTGATAGAGGGCTCAACATAGAACTGCCATTCCTTGTTGGCTCCGAAGTTGAAGGCGAAGTCCACACCAAACTTGGAGGTCAGCACATCGGCCTTCCAGTCCTTGGTGGGCGAGCCGAAGGAGTGTCCCCATCCCAGACCCATTACCGGGATAAGCTCAAAGCAGCGAGGCTCGCCCTTGTAGCCACCAGCCCAGTTGCTCAGATTGATGGTAGCCAGCAGCGAGGTGTTCATGCTGTTGACGAGTGTACCCTGGAGATTGCCATGATGCAGGTTCTTGAAATAGGCATTGCCCTCAAGAGCCAAACCGAATACGGGAGTAAACCAGCGGCCCAAGCGCAGACCGGCATTGGGAGTGATATCACGAAGCCAGCAATGGTTGGCTGCCCCCATGGTCGATGGATGGGTGGCGGTGATGACTCCACCGTTGACACCGAGATAGAAATTATCAGAAGACTTGCTTTCCGAGACTGTCTGAGCCGATGCTGAAACTGCCAGCAGTGCGGCTGCGAACATTAAAACCAGCTTTTTCATTGTTACGTCTTATTTTAGATTTATACTGTTGTTATTGGTCGAGATAGCAAAGATATAAAAAAAGTGAATGGCTGCAAACAGTTTTCCCGAAAATCGACATGAGAAGACCCAAAAAAGTAATAAACAACCAATTCACACGACTTATTGAACCAAAAAGAATTCCCCTTCCGCTCTTGTTGACGGATGGGGACTCCTGTTGACTGCCGCTTCGTTATCAGTTGAAGTAGTAGAGGAAGGTGGCGATGCCCTCAAGTGCGGGCTTGCGCTGGCCTTCGATTTCAATCTTGAAGGCGATGCTGGCCTTGCAGATACCGCGCAGGTTGGCTATTTCGTGCAGCTTGGTCACCATGCGCAGACGGCTGCCTACGGGCACAGCCTGACCGAAACGCATCTTGTCCATGCCATAGTTGACGAGCATCTTCAGGTTGTTGACCTTGATGATCTGGTTCCAGAAGTAGGGCAACAGCGAGAGGGTAAGATAACCATGCACGATGGTGCTCTTGTAGGGGCTCTCGGCCTTGGCGCGCTCTACATCTACATGTATCCACTGGTGGTCGAGGGTGGCATCGGCAAACTGATTGATGCGGTCCTGGTCGACGGTAAGCCACTCAGAGGTACCAATTTTCTCGCCTAAGTGAGCGGCAAACTCTTCATAAGAATTAATTTCCAACATAGTCTTGTCGTTATTATATATTAATAATGTGTATTACTTCCTGTGCTTGGTAGTGGTGGTGGTCTTTGTCTTGGTCGATGTAGAGATTCTCAGAGTCTTGGGTTTGCTGGCCTCATAGTATCTGAGCGCCTCGGGCATATCGCGCTGCAGCGCGGCTATACGCTTTGCGTCGGAAGGGTGGTCTGACAGGAAATCGTCCTGATTGCCTTTGCCACCCGACATGCGCTGCCAGAAGGTGATGGCTTCCTGCGGGTTGTAGCCGGCCATAGCCGCAAAGATAAGTCCCATGTGGTCGGCCTCGGTCTCATGGTCGCGGCTGTACTTCAGATTGCGCAGCTTCAGACCCTGCTGAGCCAGCACGGCGGCATAACTGCCCACATTGGTGCCGGTGGCAGCATTGAGCACGCTGCTGAGCAGCTGGGTGCCATACTGTTGCTTGATCTGCTTGGAGATTTGCTCGGCACTGTGCTTGCCCACGGCGTGGGCTATCTCGTGACCCAGCACGATGGCAAGTCCATTCTCGTTTTTGGTGTAGGGCAGCAGTCCCTCAAAGACCACTATCTTGCCACCGGGCAGACAGAACGCGTTGGCGCTCTTGTCCTGCACCAGGTTGAACTCCCAGCTGTATTCACTCACTTCGGCAGCCATACCGTTGTTTCTCAAGTAGTTTTCTACGGCAGTAGCCAGTTTCTTGCCTACCCTTACTACCATCGCGGTATTGGCGGCATTGGTCGATTTCTTGGCCGACTGCATGTACTGGCTGTACTCCTTGTTGCTCAGGCTCATTATCTCCTGATTGGACACCATCAGACTCTGCTTGCGACCGGTAATGGGCACCGTGCGCGTGGTGCCGCATGCTGCCAAGAGGGCCACAACCCATACCAGCAGCATCACTTTAAGCTGTTTCATAAAAGTCCTTTCTTATACTGGCGCAAAAGTAACCATTTAGAACGAATATGCCAAACAAAATGCCACTTTTTTGGCTCCCCCATGCGCCCTCGGGGCTGGTATGGCAAGCAGGCGCAAACGAGCACGCACTACGCCACACGCCACAAAACCGCAATGATGGCAGAGAGGTTGAAGGCGAGGCGGGAATTAAGTATTGCGAGATTGGAAACAATGATTGCAGAGCTGGAAACGATGGTTGCAAAGTCTGAAACCAATTATTCTACGACCACGGGCAGGAATGGGATGAAGGGAGAAAGGGGGAAAAAGATTAGAGGAGAGTGCATGACCACTGTCACGCCTCTCCTCTCTACAATTATACAAAACATCATGATCTAAGTGGTTACGATCAAACTTTCATCCACTTGCAAAGGTACTGCTTTCTGACACTATGTGCAATACCCACAAATGATGATTTAGTGTCTGATGAGCTGGGAACCCGTCGTAGCCCGAGAGCCGGTATTGACCTGGACGGCATAGACGCCACGGGGAGCGCCAGCCAGCGAGATGTGATAGCAGCAGCCCTCGGGCGCGAGTCTGTGGGAAGCCACACGGCGGCCGTCGACCCCATAGATATTTACCACAAAGGTGTGGCTGGGAGCAGAGTCGAACCTCAGCTCTACCCCATCGCCCACGGGCCGTATCGCCACGCCCTGGGCCTGACGCTGCGACACATCGGGGATGGCTGTAAAGCCGAGCAGGCGCAGCAATCCGGCATAGACATCGATCTCGCCATAGCCATAATAGTTGTTGGGATAGTCGAGCGACGGGTCGTGACGACGGGAGGTGGCGGCAATGAGCTCGCGCACCTGGTCGGGGGTAAGCGTAGGACAAGCCTGGAGCCACAGGGCGATGGCGCCAGCGGCAGCGGGGGTAGACATAGATGTACCCGAATTGTAGTTCCAGGCATAAGTACGGCCTTCAAAGTCAAAGTGTTCCTTGTCTGAGTTGACAATATCCCACGCCGAGGGATGATGCTCGAGATAGTAGCTGCTGTACGAGGAGACGATATTGGTGCCGGGAGCCATCACATCGGGCTTGATGCGCTCGTCGACCGTGGGGCCTATCGACGAAGTGCGGGTGCGCTCGCCGTCGTGCCCCATGTCGTAGACGCGATGGGCGCCGAGGTAGGTGTAGATGTCCTGGCGATAGGCGGTAGAGCCCACGCAGATGGCTGCCGGCGAACTGGCGGGCGAGCCGATGCTATGGCTATACTCGCCGGCAGCAAGGCTGGGGTTGGCGGGATTGGTGATGAGGGTGCCACGGCTCTTGTAGAAACTGGCGTCGGTGCCCTCGCCCACAATCTCGACCGACAGCAGGCGCCCGTCGGTCTGGCGCAGAGTGACATCCATCACCGTGTCGGCAGCCTCGTAGGCTGACGGATAGGCGCATGCCATGACGCTCATGCCGCACCACTGCTCGAGGCGCAGCGTGTCGGCAGCCACCTGGCGCGAAGCGATGAGCAGCGTGTCGCGGGTATCGCCGTAGGACACCAGGCGCACCTCGAAACTCCGGTTGCCACGAACCATGAACGACACACGATTGCCCTCTGACCGCAAGAACGACCCTACGCTCTGCAGCGATGCCGGTTTGTGGAAGTAGGTCTTGACCAGGCCGTCGTTACCCGCCGAAGCCACGAGTATACGACCAGGGCCAACGAGCGAATCGAGCACCTGGTAATAGAGACGGTCGTCGCCACGGAAGTCCTGACCCGAGCCTTCGCTGAAGGACGCCACACAGGGCATGTCGCGCTCGGCAGCATAGTCGAAGAGATACTTGAACCCGAGCGCATCGAGGGCGTAGGTGTAGAGATAGAGCCGCTCGGGAGGTATCATCGAGGCATTGTCGCCCGTGGCGTTGGCCACAAGGCAGATGTCGCTCTCGTAGGCCACGCCGCGGTAGGCCGAGCGGTAGCCATTGCCGGCAGCGATGCCCGTGGTGTGGGTACCGTGGGTCTGGTCGTTGCCGTCGGCCGAATGTCGGCAAGCCAGCACATCGTCGCCATGATAGGTGGCGCCCACGGGCATAGACCCGTCGTCGGCAGCGAGCATGTCCCACACCGAGCTGATGCGGCAGCGGTGACTGAGCGTATCGAGAAAGGTGGGATGGGTATAGTCGAAGCCTATGTCCTGGACGCCTACCACTACGCCTTTGCCGGTAAATGCCTGGGGCAAAGACTCGGCACGGTAGGCCTTGTCGGCACGCAGTATGACCGCCATCGTATCGAGGGTGGCGCGGTGGGAACGGTTGGCCTCGATGCGCTTGACCTTAGGAAGCGAAGACAGCCGCGCGATGCTGCCCACGGGGATGCGGGCGATGTGGATGTTGCCAAAGCGGGCAAGCGACTCGCCTCCACAGGAGTCGAGGACAGCGGCTCCGTCGCCGTCAATCTCGACAAAGGCGCAAAGCCACGAGGCCGCATGGGCACCCACGCCCTGCACGCGGGCTGCCGACGAAGAGGCGTCGAGAGCCAGCGAGCGCACCATGGCAGACATCTTGGTAAAATCGGGGCGCTGGGCATAGACTGCCGTCACCATGACCCATAGCAAAAACAAAAATACGGTTCGCTTCATATTGCAAAATAAATGAAAATAAACGAGCCACGCAAGCCAAAGTCAAAAAAATCAAGGAGAAAGACCCGTAACCCCTGTTTTTTTAGTACCTTTGCATGAACAGCAAACAATAATACTTAAATAATAATGGAACAAAAGGATTACAAGTATATCAGCGTGGCCTACAAGCTCTATGATATCACCGACAACAAGCAGGAACTGATAGAAGAGACAGCTAAAGACAAACCATTTGTGTTTCTCAGCGGTTTCGGAACCACTCTCGAGGACTTTGAGAGCAATCTCGTGGGTCTGGCAGAGGGTGCCGACTTCGACTTCGTGCTCTCTCCCGACAGAGCTTATGGCGAGCATGTAGACACACGCGTAGTGGAACTGGACAAGCAGATATTCAGCGTCGACGGCAAGTTTGACAGCAAGAACATCTACCCCGAAGCCATCGTCCCGCTGCAGAACGAGGACGGCAACCGTTTCCTCGGACGCGTGGTAAGCATCGGCAGCGACAAGGTGCGCATAGACCTCAACCACCCACTGGCTGGTATGACGCTCAACTTCAAGGGTACCATCCACGAGTCGCGTCCTGCCACCAATGCCGAGATAGAGCAGATGGCACGCATGCTGAGCGGTGAAGGCGGATGTGGCGGACACTGCGGAGGCGGCTGCGGCGGTCACTGTGGTGACGGCGGTTGCG